>Ga0206804_10019_pt2 | contig 47081 bp, 45 predicted proteins | sample Alteio_BWOrgCont_62_FD_152888 | JGI IMG/M metagenome (GOLD analysis project Ga0206804, IMG submission 152888) | Enriched cells from forest soil in Barre Woods Harvard Forest LTER site, Petersham, Massachusetts, United States -... | ecosystem: Environmental > Terrestrial > Soil > Temperate forest >... | reverse complement strand
ATGCCTTCGCTGACCGCACCCTGGAGCACATGATAGAGAAAGGTCGGTACGCCGATGAGGACATCGGGTTTGATCTTCCGGATGAGCCGCAAGTTGCCGTCGGTGCCGAGCACCTTGCCCCCACCCGTGCCGAGCACGAACGCGCCGAATTCCGTGCCGCCATAGTGGGCGAACCGCGCGGGGAAGGGGAGCCGGGGGAAATCGTTTTCACGCCGCTGGCGGCGCGGGGTTCGGTGGTCATCCGGTATCGCACCGGCGATTGCATCGACGGCGGTCTCTTTCATGAGCCGTGTCCGTTTTGCGGAGCCATGGTGCCTCGACTGGTCGGCGAAATTTCGCGCAATTCCGAAATCCGCGAGATGCAGCTCGGCAAGCTCAAGGGAACCCTGGTCGACTTCAACCGCCTCGAACATGTCCTCGACAACGTGGAGCATGTCGGCACCTGGCAGCTCGAACTGCGTAAGCAACATGATGATCCGCTCGAGCTCGACGAACTGGTCCTGCACGTCTCGAAATCCGACGAATGCGCCGACGCGAAGCTGCGAGAAATGCTCGATTCGCGCTTTGTCAGCGAGATCGAGGTGCATCCCAACCGGATCGAGTTTCATACCGCGGAGGAGATGAAGCAGTTGCAAGGGACGGGCACGCAGCTCAAGGAACTGCGCATTGTCGATCATCGTCCGAAAGGGGACGGAAGTGCGGCGGCAGGGTCTGGGAATGGCAGCCGGCAAGGCGAATTGAGCGAACCGGCGAAATCATGAAATCGAAAGTCATTTTTCAACGCAGAGGTCGCAGAGGGATGAGGGAGGACCGCAGAGGGACGGAGGGACATGCTCTCCTGTTTGGATCTCTGCGTCCTCTGCGCCCTCTGCGTTTAAAATCCGGTGCCACCAGGCGCTCGCGGCCGCTCGCAGTATTGCCCACGCAGTCCTGCCGCGACGGGCGTATAACAATTGAAAATTTATGAATGAGCGCCTGGTCATCGTAGACGGGGTGCGGACCCCCTTTTGCAAAAGCGGCACTGAGCTGTCCTCCTTTTCGGCGGATGACCTGGGCCGGATTGCGGTGAGCGCGTTGCTCACGCGCACCGGGTTGGATCCGGCGCTGATTGACGAAGTGATCTTTGGCTGCGTCTCGCAGCCTGCCGAAGCGGCCAATATCGCCCGCGTCATCGCGCTGCGGGCGGGCATCCCGGAATCGGTGCCGGCGATGACCGTGCATCGCAATTGCGCGTCGGGCTTCGAAGCCTTCACCACGGCCTTTGAACGCATGGCCGCCGGTCGCGGGTCGATCTATGTCGTCGGGGGCACGGAAAGCATGTCGCACGTGCCGATGCTCTTCCAGGATGCCACCGCGCGAAAGTTCACCAAACTCGCGAAGTCGAAATCCACGACCCAAAAGCTCTCGGCGATCACGGCCTTTCGGATGGCGGACTTTGCGCCGCAGGCCGCGCTCCTGATGGGACTGACCGATCCGGTCTGTGGTTTGAACATGGGCGAAACCGCGGAACTGGTGGCCCGCGAAGACGGCATTACGCGCGAACAGCAGGATGCTTTCGCCCTGCAATCGCATCAGCGGGCGTTGGCCGCGGAGGCACGCCTGGGCGAGGAAATCTGCCCGGTGTATGTGGGCAGCAAACCGATCCTGCACGATAACGGGCCGCGCGCCGACCAGTCGATGGCCGTGCTCGGAAACTTGCGGCCGGTGTTTGAAAAATATGGGACGGTGACGGCGGGCAATTCCTCGCAGATCACCGATGGCGCGGTGGCCTTGCTGGTCATGACGGAATCCCGGGCGCGCGAATTAGGCTATCAACCGCTGGGCGTGCTCGTCGCATATGCTTATGCCGGCTGCGATCCCGCGCGCATGGGGCTCGGACCGGTATTTGCCATCGACCGACTGGCCAAATTCAGCAGCCTGACCCTGGCCGATGCCGACCTCGTGGAGATCAACGAAGCCTTCGCCGCACAAGTGCTGGCGGTCCTGCGACGATTACGACCCGAGATTCCACCGGACAAACTGAACGTGAACGGCGGCGCCATCGCGCTCGGCCATCCGGTGGGTGCGACCGGGGCGCGCCTCGTTCTCACCAGCCTCAAGGAACTCGCCCGCCGCCAGGCGAAGCGTGCGCTGGTCTCGCTCTGCGTGGGCGGAGGCCAGGGCGGTGCCATCTGGTTGGAAAGGATTTAGCCATGCCCAATATCCAACGCGAAACCCTGGAAGACGGTCTGTTTTTGCTGAAGTTCGATCGCCCGGACTCCTCGGTAAATATCTTCGATCTCCCGACCCTGGCGGAACTGGAAAATCACCTGGAGGTGCTGGCCCGGCCGGAGACCGGGGCGCAGGGCTTGATCCTCATGAGCACGAAGCCGTCGATCTTCATGGCCGGCGCCGATCTGCACGCCATTCGCGCGATGAACGGGGAGGAAGTGAAGACGTTCATTCAGCGCGGACAGGACGTGTTCAACAAACTGGCGGCGCTGCCCTTTCCGACCGTCGCCGCGGTCCACGGCGCCGCGTTGGGCGGTGGTTATGAAGTTTGCCTGGCCTGCGACTGGCGCGTGGCCTCGACCGATCCCGCAACGAAACTTGGCCTGCCGGAAACGAAGCTGGGCATCATCCCCGCGTGGGGTGGTTGCACCCGGCTGCCACGCTTGCTCAGCGTGCCCAAGGCGCTCGACGTGATCCTGGGGGGCAAGGTCCTGCCCGCGCGGCAGGCGTTGCGAGCCGGCCTGGTCGATGAAACGGCGCCGCGCGAACACCTGCTCCAGGCGGCGCGGCGCTGGCTGAAGCAGGGCAAGCATCCGCATCGGCTGGCGCACTCCGCGCCGTTTAACGCCGTCGTGGATGCCGTCATCGCTCCGAGCGCCCGGCACGATGTGCAGCGCAAGACGCACGGCCATTTTCCCGCGATCGAAAAAGCCTTGGAGGTGGTGCTCAAAGGATCGGCCTCCTGGGACGAGAAGGATTCGCTGGAGCGCGAACGGGAGGCGGTGGGGGAACTCATCGCCAGCGACACGACCCGGCAATTGCTCAACCTCTTTTTCCTCACGGAGAAAGCGCGAAAAGCTGCCGTGCCCAATGCGCCGCGCGACGTGAAACCCATCGCGCGGACTGCGGTGATTGGCGCGGGGATCATGGGTTCGGGCATCGCCCAGTGGCTCAGCGCGCGCGGCCTGCCGGTGATCCTGCGGGATGTGGATGCCGAGCGCGTGGCCGCAGGCATGGGCAAGATCGCGGACCTCTATGCCTCGGGATTGCGCGCGCATACTTTCACCGAACACGATGTGCGCCTGGGTCTGGATCGGGTGGCGCCGGCTCCCGTGGAAGTTCCGCTGCTGAGCGTCGACCTGGTGATCGAGGCGGCGGTCGAGAAGATGGAGATCAAGAAAATGCTCTTCCAAAGACTCGATCAATTGGTCCGGGAGGACGCCATCCTCGCGACCAATACCTCGGCCTTGTCGATCAGCGAGCTGGCCGCGGTGACCCGTCATCCGGGGCGGGTGGTCGGGATGCACTTTTTCAATCCCGTGCACAAGATGCAGCTCGTGGAAGTGGTGACCGGGCGGGACACTTCGCCGGAAGTCGCCCAGCGGGTTGTGCGTCTGGCCCAGCAGATCGGCAAGATCCCGGTGCTGGTCAAGGACAGCCCCGGTTTTCTCGTCAACCGGATTTTGCTGCCCTACATGATTGAGGCGGGCGCGATTTATTGGGCGGGCGCGAGCGCCGAGGAGATCGATGCCGCGATGCTCCATTTCGGCATGCCGATGGGTCCGCTCCGGCTCACGGATGAAGTGGGCGTCGACGTCGCGCTCGACGTGGCGGCCACCCTGGCCGCGGCTTTCCCGCAGCGCTTGCATGTGCCCGATGTCCTGCCCGCCCTGCAAGGTGCCGCGATGCTGGGACGAAAGACCGGCAAGGGATTTTACAAATACAGCAAAGGTTCCGAGGCCTCGACCAATAAGCAGGCGGCGAAATTGCGTCCGTCGCGTCTGCCGAATCCTCCGGGCCGCGAAGCGATCGAGGATCGTCTGGTGCTGCTCATGATCAATGAAGCCGCGCGCTGCCTGGAGGAGGGCATCGTGGCGTCCGCCGGGGAAGTCGACCTGGCCATGGTTCTGGGCACGGGGTTCGCGCCCTTCCGCGGCGGGCCGTTGCGTTATGCGGATAGCAGCGTGGTCTCCCGGGTGGCCGATGCTTTGGCGCGGCTGGCCGAGAGTGCCGGTCCGCACTACGCGCCTTGCGACCTGCTGCGCGACATGGCGAAGACCGGAAGGCGCTTTTACGAGGACTAATCTATGAAAACTGAAACCGCCGCTGCCAGTGAACCCAACAGCATCATCGACACGTCGAAGATGTCTCCCGAACAGCGCGCCGCGCTGGAACTGACGGAAGCGGCCCGCGCCGAAACCCGAGATGGCTTTGTCAGCGACTTATTCATGGGGCACTTCACCTTCCCGGCGCTTCATCCCTTCCCGGTGCAACGCCCGGAGGACCATGACCAGGGCGACGCTTTCCTCCTACGTCTCGGTGACTTTCTGAAAGCCCATGTCGATCCTGATGAAATCGACCGGACGGGTGAAATCCCCGACGAAGTCTTCGCTGGACTGGCGAAACTGGGGGCGTTCGGGATCAAGATTCCCGTGGAGTACGGCGGACTCGGCCTTTCGCAGACGAACTACTGCCGGGCCGCGATGCTGCTCGGCAGCTATTGCGGGAATCTCACCGCGCTGCTTTCCGCGCACCAATCCATCGGCGTCCCGCAACCGCTGATTCTCTTCGGCAACGAAGAACAAAAGCGGCGCTGGCTGCCCCGGGTGGCGGCTGGCGAAGTGTCGGCCTTCGCCCTCACCGAACCGAAAGTGGGCAGTGATCCGGCAAAAATGGAGACCCGCGGTGAGCCGACCGCGGATGGCGCCCACTTCATCATCAACGGGGAAAAGCTCTGGTGCACCAATGGCGTCAAAGCGGGGGTGATCGTGGTCATGGCGCGCACCCCGGACAAAAATGGCCGGAATCAGATCACGGCTTTTGTCGTCGATATGGACACGCCGGGCGTCGAGGTCGTGCGACGGTGTCACTTCATGGGGTTGCGGGCGCTCTACAACGGCGTCATCCGCTTCACCAACGTCAAGGTGCCGCGGGAAAATATCCTGCTTGCCGAAGGCAAAGGGCTGCGTGTGGCGCTGACCACGCTGAACACCGGCCGGTTGACCCTGCCGGCGGCTTGCGTGGGGCTGTCCAAGCGGTGCCTGGAAATCGCCCGCGTCTGGGCGGCGGAGCGGGTGCAATGGGGACAGGAGATCGGCAAGCACGCGGCCATCGCGGAGAAGATCGCCCGGCTGGCGGCGGAGACTTTTGCCATGGAGTCGATGACTCTCTATGCGGCCAGCCTGGTGGACCGCGACAAGCAGGCCGACGTGCGCCTGGAGGCGGCGATGTGCAAACTCTGGGCGACGGAACGGTGCTGGGAACATGTGAACGAAGCGATGCAAATCCGCGGCGGACGCGGCTATGAGACTGCGCAATCGCTGGCCGCGCGCGGGGAGGAACCGGTGCCGATCGAGCGACTGCTGCGCGATTCGCGGATCAATACGATTTTCGAGGGATCGAGTGAGATCATGCGGTTGTTCATTGCCCGCGAAGCCCTCGATCCACATTTGAAGATCGGCGCGCCGATGCTCGATACGCGGCTGCCGTGGAAGACGCGGGCCGAGGCGGCGGGCCGCGCCGCCCTCCGCTACGTGGGTTGGTATCCGCGGCAATGGCTGGGGCCGCTGGCCGATGCCGGGTTGCGCTTTTCGGATTTGCACCCCCGCCTTGCGGCGCATGTGCGCTGGGCGGCCCGGGCGTCGCACCGGCTGGCGCGGGCGCTCTTCCATGCCATGGCCTTGCACGGGCCCAAGCTGGAACGCGAGCAGATGCTGCTTGGCCGGTTTGTCGATATCGGTACCGAGCTCTTTGCCATCGCGGCGACCTGCAGCCGGGCCCACGCTTTGCACACCCCGGAGGCGCGGGAACTGGCCGACCTGTTCGCCCGCGGAGCGCGGCTCAAGGTGGAACGGCTGTTCGACGCGTTGCACCATCACACCGACCGCACTGGCTATCGGGTCGCGCAGCGCGTCCTCGCCGGCGACCACCGATGGCTGGAAGCCGGTGTGCTCGGGTAGGTCCGTGGCGGGATTGCTTAATTCCTCCGGTGGGCGATCCTGCTAGTAGTTCCTGTGTCCAATTCGCCCGATTTTCCTTCACAACCGCCGAATGGCGGGACCCCGCCTCCGCTTCCGCAGTATGTCCAAATTCGACCAGTGATGGGAGATGGACAGCCGTATCGCTCGCCATCGCCTTGGAAAAAATTCTTCGGCCCTCTGGCCGGTTTTGGGGTGCTGCTGGCGAAGTTCTTCGCGCAACTGAAGTTCTTGCTTTTGCCCATCCTGAAGTTTCTGCCGCTTATCCTGAAATCCGGAGGATCGATGCTCCTCATGATCGGGGTCTACGCCGTGATGTTCGGATGGAAATGGGCGGTGGGATTCGTGGTGCTGCTCCTGGTCCACGAGTGTGGACATCTGATCGTGGCCCGTTGGTTTGGGCTGAAAGTCGGCGCGCCCATTTTCATCCCCTTCATGGGTGCCTTCATCGCGCTGAAGGAGGCGCCACGGGATGCCTGGATGGAGGCATCGGTCGGTATTGGCGGCCCGATCTTTGGGACGCTGGGCGCGGTGGCTTGCCATGTGCTCGGGCTCGCTCTGGACTCGCCCCTGCTGATCAGCATTGCCTACACGGGCTACTTTTTGAACCTGTTTAATCTGACGCCGCTGGGCCAGCTCGATGGGGGACGCATCGCCGTCGCGCTTTCACCCTGGTTGTGGCTGCCGGGCCTGGCGATCATGGGGTGGTTTGCGTGGCAGCACCCGAATTTCATCGTGCTGATGATCCTTTTCATCTCGGTGCCCCAGGTCATCAATCTGTTCCGCAAACGCACCGCCGAGCAACAGCGCTATTTTGAAGTGACTCCGGTCCGGCGCGGATTGATGGCGGCGATGTATATCGGGCTCATTGTTTTCCTGCTCGTGGCGATGCATGGCGCGCAGCAAAATCTGTGGTCGCGTCCGGAAATGCGGGAGCACCACCCGGCCGTCGCGACGACGGGGTTCGGGAGCGAAGACGAATAAACGCCCGACGACAGGGCCTCACGCGCTGATCATGCGGACGGAAGGGCATTCCGCTGGGACCGAAGGTCGTTCACGGTCGGACGGCGTTCGGCAGGAGCTGTTCCCACCGCTCGATGCCGATGACCGGGAGGGCGAAGGCGAAAGCTTTTCCCAATCGGGCGTGTCGGCGAGGTGGATTAGGCGACATTTTTTGACTGAATAATCCCATTGGAGTAGGAGCATCGCCACGTTCGTTTCCTGTCAAGAAATGTCGCCTGACCCGAATGGCACTAAGATAAGGCCACTTTTCAGAGTAAATGCCGTAGGCGCTCATCCTAAGGAAACGCTGATTTAATCCAGAAAACCGGGCACCGACAATCGACAGGCCAGGGTTGGTTTGGTAGGGAAGGCGCATGGAACGCCAAATGAGTTTTTCGCAGTCTGAGTACGCCCGGAAAAAGAAGGTCACGCGCCGGGAGAAGTTTCTCGGGGAGATGGAGCAGATTGTGCCCTGGGCGCGGCTGGTGGCGCTGATCGAACCGCATTATCCCAGCGGCAAGCGGGGCCGTCCGCCGATTGGCTTGGAGCGGATGTTACGGATCTATTTTCTCCAGCAATGGTATACCTTGGCCGACGAAGCGCTGGAAGACACGCTCTACGACAGCCAAGCCCTGCGCAATTTTGCGGGGATTGATTTGAGCGTGGAGTCGGTGCCTGACGCCACGACCCTGCTGGGCTTCCGGCATCTCTTGGAAGCCCACGATCTGACCAAGGGAATACTCCAGGAGATCAATGGGCATCTGCGCGCCCGGCAGTTATTCCTCAAGGAAGGCACTTTGGTCGATGCCACCATCATTGCGGCCCCGCCTTCGACCAAGAACGCCGACAAAGCGCGTGACCCCGAGATGCATCAGACCAAGAAAGGCAACCAATGGCACTTCGGCATGAAAGCCCATATCGGCACGGATTTGCAGGGCGTGGTCCACACGGTCGTGGGCACGGCGGCCAATGTGGCTGACGTGGCGTGCGCGCATCTGGTGCTGCATGGCGAGGAAACCACGGCGAGCGCAGATGCCGGCTACATCGGCGTCGAGAAACGTCCCGAAGCGCAGCAGCAAGGCGGGGCGGTGACCTGGCACGTCGCGGCGAAGCGGAGCAAAGTCAAAGCCTTGCCCGAAGGACCAATCAAGGCCTTGACCCAAGAGTTGGAAAAGCTCAAGGCGCAGGTCCGCGCGAAGGTCGAACATCCTTTCCATGTGGTGAAGAACCTCTTCGGCTTCCGCAAGGTCCGTTACCGTGGTCTGGCCAAGAACACCGCGCAACTGCACACCCTTTTCGCCTTGGCCAACTTGGTCCTCTGCAAAGGCCGTCTCCTGGCGGCCAGCGAGGCCTGAAACTCAGAATGAACCAGGAGCAACCCTCGAAGACAACGAAGTGACCGCTGGGATCACCTTCCTCTCTCCTGCCCAGTCGGACGGAACTCTCCTGACATGCGGCAATGTCACTCGATTTTGAAAAAAATCGCCGCTCTCACCCAGTTCCACGAAAGCATCGATTAATTCAGCGCTTCCCTAAAACCTCCTTAACTTAGTGCCATTCTCGCCTGACCCCTATTTCCGATAATGACCCCTATTTCCGATAAAGCGGGTAATTACGTTGTAACCAATTTAGAAGGAAGAGGGGGCGTGATGAAATATAAACCGGCGGAGTTTGCTTCTGGCAGCTTACATTTTCCCGGTGTTACAAAGTATTTTTATAACCTAAAGCCAGAGTTTGTCACCGTAACAGTCCGCCGTCCGAACAATTGAGTTCTACTATGAAGAGCACCATTTATTGTCTGTTGTTTTTACTAGTCACAATGAATCCGTCTTCTGGTCTGTCGGAACATTTCCCAACTTTGGGGGATGGGCCTGTCGACAACCAATTCAATACCTGGATGAAAAGAGGTAAACTATTTTTCAGAAATAATCCTCTTCTTCGTGGTGGCTTCTACGTCTACAAGCCTAAATTTCCTTTTGGAAAAACGCTGATAATTCGAAAAAAGAAGGAAGGTATCAATCAATTACTGAAACGGGAATTCTCGAATCCCGTCTATGGCGAGCACTTTTTGGAAGAGCAATTTCCGCAATTCATCGTGGCCGTGATCACTGAAGATGGTGATGAACTAATTGATGCCAACGCCGTTTCGCGAAGTCTTCGATGGGCAACCACGGAATATAATATGTCGGAAGAAAAGGCGAAACAGCTATCTCGAAAACTTCGTCCATACGCCACCACACTTCACCCCACTCTAACCGGCAATACCTGGAAGCTGGAATTCAATGTTAAAACCTGGTTGGGGGCCGTCGAGAAATGGAAGTTGGACGGGACGGTTACTCCGTTGCAGGTGAAATCGTTTCGACGGACGGAGTTGGAACCAAAAGGTACCTTTCCGAAGGTAGAAACGGTTGGTTAAAGAGGTAAAAGGAATATAAGGCAATATATAATATAAGCAATAGGGTCAGGCGAGAATACCGCTTAGTTAAGCCTTGTTTTCAGAGGAAATGCGCGCAAACACCGGCATCGTCGGTTTGAGGTCAACCCAGAGAAAAATAGGGGTCCAGAGAAAAATAGCGGTCAGGCGAGAATGGCACTAAGATAAGGACGATTTAGGATGGAATTAGCTCGGCTGGAGAAGGCCGAAGAGCTAGAGAAAAGCATGTCGAGCAAGACCCCGTTTTTCAAGGCGTTTGGACCTCTTTTGTTTGGCCGCCCAGCGGAGCGCACGATGGCGAAGCTGGGGTGTGTGAACTCTCTGCAGGAACTCTACGAGATTTTTGGCCATTTATTGCCGGAGCGTCTGTTGGCACCGACGGACAAGGGCGTCAATAGCCGGGAGCGACTGTTCAGCACGCAGGTGACTTTCTGGGCTTTTGCCGCACAGATCCTGAGTCCGGGCACCGCTTGTTTGGAGATCGTCCGTCGGGTGGAAGCTTGGTGGCAGGAGAGGGCGGGCACCGGGGCTGCGCCCCGCAGTTCCACCAGCGCCTACTGTCAGGCGCGGGCACGTCTGGAGCCGACTGCCTTGGAACTCATCCGTGCGGAGATCGCGTGGAGCCTGGAAAGGAATGTCTTGGGTGAGGAGCACTGGCTGGGCGGCCGCCCGGTGAAGATCGTCGATGGCACGGGGATCAGCATGCCCGACACGCCGGCCAACCAGGAACTCTGGCCGCAGTCCAGCGAGCAAGAGGCCGGTTGCGGTTTTCCGGCGATGAAGTTAGTCGGGCTTTTTTCCCTCGCCAGCGGAGCCCTATTGGCCACGGCAACAGGCAACAAACATGGGCATGAAAGCACGCTCTTTCGCACCCTCTGGGGGAAGTTACAAAAGGGTGACATCGTGCTGGCGGATCGCGGCTTTTCCTCCTATGCCACCCTGGCGGGCCTCCAGCAGCAGCGGGGTGTCGATAGTGTCATGCGGCTGCATCAAATGCGTAAAGCGGACTTCCGCAGCGGGCGCCGCCTGGGTCCCGAAGATCGGCTCGTGATCTGGCAGAAGCCGAAACGCACCGACGCCTGGAGCGAGAGCGAGTTTGCCGCCTTGCCCGAGGCGCTCTCCTTGCGCCTGATCCGGTTGCGGGTGGCCGCGCCTGGCTTTCGCACCAAAAGCGTGGTGTTAGTCACGACGCTGCTCGACCCGGTCGCTTACCCCGCCGAGCAACTCCGGGAGCTCTACGGCCAACGCTGGCAAGTGGAACTGCATTTCCAGCAAATCAAAACCCATCTGGCCATGGACGTCTTGCGCTGCAAGAGTCCAGAACTGATCGAACGCGAAGTGCTCATGCACCAAATCGCCTACAACCTGGTGCGCAGCCTCATGCAGCGCAGCGCCCATGGGCACCATGTCCCGCTCAGTCGCCTGAGCTTCAAGGGCGCACTCGACACGTTACGCCACTGGTCGACGCTCATCGCCGCCGCCGAGTCGACCCCGCGACAGCAGCAGAAGCTCATCGAGCAAATGCTGGCCTTGATCGCCGGCAACCCAGTCCCGGAACGCCCTGGGCGCAGTGAGCCGCGCGCCAAAAAGCGACGTGGAAAGAACTATCAATTGCTCACCAAGCCACGGCACGAAATGGGCAACTTGCCCCGCCGCAATCGCCCCAAGACCAAACAGCCTAAAACCTCCTTAACTTAGTGCCATTCTCGCCTGACCCCTATTACCCTATTACCCTATTACCCTATTACCCTATTACCCTATTACCCTATTACCCTATTACCCTATTACCCTTTACCGGCTAGTAATTTTGATAGTAACAGTACCAGTGGGTGTCAAGAGGCAAAAGATAAATAAAACCCTCTGCGTTCAGGTCAATATCTTTGAAGGTGTTTACAATGCGTCCATGCTTCTCGACATCCTTTGGAATATACTCGATCCCAATGCTCCACTGTGGCCCAGTCGGCAGTTGTGAACCTCCACCTTGGAAGATGAAGCTGAGAATTTGCTCCTCTCGATTCATAATCAGAATTGCATCAGGATCAATTGTCGATAGTAAATATCGTGTTTCACGGAGCTGATTTGCTGAAAGGCCACTGCTATCAGCATCGGTTTTGCCAATTCGAAACGCAATCGATTCATTTTGAAATGCTATTGATTGCAGTTTGTCGAAAATATCCCGCTTGGCGCGAAAGGTTGCACTGAGTTTTTCCTCGTTTGGGGTAGGCGGCAGAGAAGATTGCAATGTCCATTTCTTAACCATTGTCCAAGAAGTAAATACTAAGATGAGCAGTATTCCGATAGTGGCCAGAATTTTTTTAATAGACGAGGCTCTCATTTATCTGGGAGTTGTTTTGTACTGAGTTTCGCGCCGCCGTCGAAGCTCTTCATTCCGGAGTTAATATCATTCGTATTTATTGGGGGAAATAGGGGTCAGGCGAGAATGGCACTAAGTTAAGGAGGGTTTGGGATGATATTCACTCTGTTGCGGCCCTGATTTTACCGAGCGCGCGGGCGACCAGGTACTTGGTCGGCAGCGGGCCTCTGTTCAAGAGAAGGACGCTCTGAGCCAGTGCCGCCTTCATCGGCTTCCAGCCTTGGTTGTGGGGCGCTCTTACCAGAGTAGGAAGCATCCTAAACCCTCCTTAACTTAGTGCCATTCGGGTCAGGCGATGCCCTGACCCCTATTTCCCTATGGGGCGTGCCCCACCCAGATAATGACACACTAAAAAGCACCACAATTCGCGTGAGAATATTTAGTCGCTTCATTACGCCGGAAAAAGATGGACAACCACGACAGTCAGGGAGGCGGTGTATGCGGGCCGACGTAATCGCCATACGATTGATTGAAGGGCTGACCGTCGATCGTAATTTGCGTCAGTTTGCCATTTGACCACCTCAGGAGCACGACCTTTCCGTCCTCTGGCGGACCGCCCCAAAACGTCATGACAATCATCGAACCCTGCCAACGCAAATCCACAGAGAGCAAATTTACGGCACCCAAATCCCGCAAGAGCGGAGGAGGGACTTCCAACCGATTTTTACCAACCGTGATAGTGATGGAAGCTGTCCGGGAGTGGTGGACATCTTCAGGATAGTGTCCTTTTGCGTCAGCCCGAACCTCAATGACCATTTTGGCGCCCGGAGCCTTGTTTTCTGGATCCTCTGGGTCAAAGGGTGACGCGAACTCAAATGTGAATCGCTTGGGACGGAAGGCCCGTCCGCTCTCGCCTCCGGCCAAACCAGACGATGACGTGATAATGAACAACGCCAACACCGCGGATGCGAAGGCCAGATTCGTCTTCATCCTGAGCACTGTCATTAGACCGTTGCCTAAAAGCAACGTAGAACAGCAACCGTAGGAAGGGTCCCGTAACCGCCGCCGTGCGATACAGCTTGGAGCAGTGGTATAAAGGCGTAGAATTGCGAGCGATGAACAATGAGATTCAGAATTGGTTTGAAGTTACTGAAGAGGATTTTGAAAATGATGCCGAACGCGAATTTCTCATCGCCCTTTGCGCTCACTCGTCCGAATGGGTGAAGTTAGGCATCACCCCTGATTCAGGTTTCATTCAGTTTGGCGACTCGACATTGACAGTAGGCATCGACATCACTGATTGGGAACGTAAAGTGTGCTTGCGCGCGCTTCGAATTGATTTCAGCGGTGATCGCATTGTTTTCGGAGAAGACGAGACTGGCCAATTCGGCAACAACTTCAAACCGGGCGTAAAGGAGGTCCGAGACCCTGGAAATTCACCAGCTCAATTCGCCGACATTGCCGCGAGGTTTCTCGTGGATGAAATGGCCCGCAAGATCGAATTGTGGGAGTGGAATACATTGTGGTTTCGACACCGGAATTACGTGCTCTCTGACACCGGCGAAGTTTTCGTTTGGTCGGATTCGCGAAACAAAAAGCGAAGCAATCTGGGCGAACCAAGCCGCATAACCGTCGTTCATGCTTCGCACCAGAAAGCGCAGCTTGATATCGTGAAAAGTAACCCGAAAAAGTAACCCGATTGAAAATTTTGGGAGTTTTCGGGAGGACTCGGGAAGAGAACGAACGCCCGCGATACAAGTGCCCATCGGCTCGGGCGGACTGTGGAGGACTCGGAGCGATTCCGGCGAAAAACGGCTCGAAAAAATTAGAAGATCGCGGTGCGCGCGTCTGGCGGAAGCAAAGATTCAGCGCAAGCACCGATCAGGGTCAGAAAATCGTGCGCGCTATTCGTGCTATTCGGGTCATGCTATTCGGGTCAGGCGACATCTTTTGACTGGATAATCCATCGGTAAAGGTCGGACTGTAAATCCGCTGGGGCCGAAGGGCGTTCAAGGTGGGACGGCGTTCGGCAGGAGTTGTTCCCACCGCTCGATCCCAATGACCGGGAGGGCGAAGGCGAAAGCTTTTTCCCAATCGGGCGTGTCGGCGAGGCGGAAGACTTCGTACATCTGCCGCTTCCGATCCGGAGTGGAAATCGTATTGGGCTGGTGCGTCCAGAGGCCGAGATTCAGGCCTTCGTAGGCGTGGTCGACGTGACGGTGGAGGATGAAAGCGTCGATGCCGTCGAGATGCGTTATCTTCCACCACGCGGCGCAATACGCGGCGGCCTGATCGCGCTCGCCGTTCGGGCGGTCGGGGCAGTGAAAGCCTTGCTCCGAGAGGATGATCCGGCGCGGATGGCCCTGCCAGAGCAACTCGGGGCGGGCGAGGTAGCGGGGAAGCACCTCGATATTCTTGAAAGTGATCCGCGGGGTGTCGTCCGCTTGGGTGGCGGATTTGTCGTTCCAGAAACAGGGTTCGCCGAGGTTTTCGGGGTAGGGATGATAGGCCAGGGCCCAATCGAAATCGCCGCGCTCCCGCGCATAGCGGGCGAAGGCTTCGAGCAACTCGCGACCGGGGCATGATTGGTCCGCCGCGCCGGCGGGATAGCGGATGGACCAATGATGCTCGAAGGAGAGAAAGACGCGCGCGTGATCCGAGGCGGTGCGGACGGCATCGTGCACCAGGCGGACCGCGCGTTCATATTCCGAAGCTACTTCCTCGGGAGTGGCACGCCCCATGTTGTTCCACCACCAGTGCGAATTGACTTCGTTGCCCACAATGTAGTTCCAGACGCGCCCGTGCGCGGAGTCCGGTGCGCTATAGCGCTGGGCCAGAAAGGTGACCACGGCCCTCAGGTAGCGAACCCCATCGGGCGTCGCGACGTTGAAGGCGCTCATGCGGTTGGTCTTTGCGGCGCGGTCGTAGCGCGGATGGAGGAAGATGCGGTTCAGTTCCTCGTTGCCGTTTTCGTAGTTCAGCAGGATGAGGCTGACTACGACCCCATGGGCGAAGAGCGGCTGGACCTGGGAATCCAGATGGGCGATCGGCGCGGCGAGGAAGAAATAGTCGTTCCCTTCGAAAGAGAAAGGGATGCTGTCGGGACGGGCCGTCAGGTCGACCAGGCTCGCAAGATGGCAATTCAGCGCCGCATGCTGGATCCCGAGGCTCAGGGCATCGTCGACCATCTGCACCTGGAGACCCTTTTTCGATGTGGGAGACGGGTACGGATCGGGGTTGGGCGCCGCGAGGGCGGCGGCGGCGATGAGCCACGCGACTCCGGCGATCCAGCCGCGGATCTTCCGCATCAACTTTCCTTCTCTTCCTTTTCCTTCCCTTCCTCGCCCACGTAAATCGCGTCGTCGGGCCAATCCTTTTTGATGTACCCGGCGTGCATGTTCACCGGTTGGATGTAATTGCGCATGGTCCGAACGGGAGCGAGGACGCGAATGGTGTTCACGGATTCAATGGAGTTGGCGCCGTGGTTGCGCAGCAGGCTGGGGATGAGTTGCTCCTGCACGGTTTGGACGATGCTCGTCTCGTCCGCGCCGTCGATGAAAAGCAGCATCGCGAGGTTGCCGTCGATTTCGGCGATATGGCTCTCGAAGATCAGTTCGGTAAAGATCGAGCGCACGAAGGGCTCGCGCTGAATGTCCTGGAGGAGCTGCTTGTAGGTAATCCCGATGCGAAACTTGATGATGTAGAGATGGCGCGCGCCGAACTGCCCGGTGCCGCGGGCGGACAGATCCAGGTGCGTGAAATACGAGAGGATCCCCGCCTGTTCGAGCCGTTGTCGCTTGCGGCCCACGGTCCGCACGTTCACGCCGGTGGCTTCGCCGATTCCGTTGTCTGATTCGCGGGGGTCGCGAACGAGATGCCGGACGATAAGCCGTTCCTGTTCATCGAGTTCTTTCATGCCAGTGGGAGAAATGAGGGGAAGGGGAAAAGGCCGAAAAGTGACACTCATGAGGCCTCTTGGCGACATAAAAATGACATAATCTTACATATTTTGTCTTGAATTTGCTTTCTGCGCTCCTAGTGTCCCCGCCCGGGAAACACTACCGGGACCCTTTATGTTGAATCAAGTCACGCTGGATCAAACATCGAGCCGCTCGCTCTACTCGGCGGATTTTGAGCACGATTCCTGTGGCGTCGGTTTCGTCGCCCAAGTGAGCGGCAAACGCTCGAACCGGGTGCTGAAATACGCCCTGCAATCGCTGCGCAATCTGGCCCATCGTGGGGCTGTCGATGCCGATGCCAAAACCGGCGACGGCGCGGGGGTCTCGACGCAGATTCCCTACAAGCTGCTCGTGCCGGAAGTGCAGAAGCTCGGCCACCGGCTTTTTCAGGAATCCGACCTCGGGGTCGGCATGGTGTTTCTGCCGCATGCCAATGCCTACGCCCAAGCCCGGGCCAAAGGGATCACCGAGGAGATCATCACCAAGCGGGGGCTCTTTCTCTTTGGCTGGCGCGAGGTGCCGATCAATATCTACACGCTCGGCGACAAGGCGGCCTCGACGTTGCCTCGGATCGAGCAGGTTCTCGTCGGCCGCCCGCACGGCATGGCGGATGAAGAGTACGAGCGCCGGCTTTTCCTGGCGCGCAACGAAATCGAAAAGCGCGCCGGAGAGGACGACATCAAGCATTTCTACATCCCCTCGCTTTCGCATCGGCTCATCATCTACAAAGGCCTGCTGGTTTCGCCGTCTTTGGAAAAATTCTACAAGGATCTGCAGGACCCACGGTATGAGACGGCCCTGGCCATCTACCACCAGCGCTATTCGACGAATACCTTCCCGACGTGGCCGCTCGCGCATCCGTTCCGGATGCTCGCCCACAACGGCGAAATCAATACCCGCCGGGGGAATGTGAACTGGATGCGCGCGCGCGAAGCGGAGCTGGAGGCCGGTTTCTGGGGTGCGGACATCGAACTGCTCCGGCCGATTATCCAGCCCGGGGGCAGCGATTCCGGGGAACTGGACAATGCCCTCGAGGCGATCGTTATGTCGGGCCGCTCGATCCTGCACGCCATGACCATGCTGGTCCCTTCGGCGTGGCGGAGCGAGAAGGGCGTGTCCCCGGAGCTGCAATCCTTTTACGAGTATCACCGGTGCTTCAACGAGCCGTGGGACGGTCCGGCGGCGCTCTGCTTTACCGATGGCATCACCATCGCCGCGTGCCTCGATCGCAACGGGCTGCGTCCGGCGCGCTACAAGCTCACCGAAGACGGGATTTTCAGCATCGGTTCCGAGGTCGGCACGATTGAGTTCGATGACGCGCATGTCGTCGAGAAAGGCCGCCTCGCGCCGGGCGAAATGATCGCCATCGACACAGCGGCGGGCAAACTCCTACGGGACGCGGAGATCAAGACCGCGCTGGCCGCCCGCAAACCGTACGGCGCCTGGCTCAAGGACAATCTGATCCGCCTGGGCGAGGTCGCTGCCGGGCCGGTCAAGGAGTCCTCCGCGCCGCTGGATATCCTGACGCTGGCGCAGCGGCAGATTGCCTTTGGCTACACCGCGGAAGAACTCGACATCATCCTGAAGCCGATGATCCGGGACGGCGCGGAAGCCGTCGGTTCGATGGGAGACGACACGCCGCTGGCGGTCCTGTCGCTCCAGCCGCGTCTGCTCTATACTTACTTCAAGCAGTTGTTCGCGCAGGTCACCAACCCGCCGATCGACCCGATTCGGGAAAAGCTCGTCATGTCCCTGAACGTGAGCCTGGGCTGGCGGCGCAACCTGTTTGCCGAGACGCCCGAGCACGCGCGGCTCGTCCAGGCTGACTCGCCGATTCTCCTCGAGCACGAGATCGCGGCCTTGCGCAACCTCGCCGAAAGACATCATCCGGCGAAGACGCTCGACGCCACCTGGCCGTTGAGCGAAGGCGAGGAGGGTCTGGAGAAGGCGGTCGCGCGGATCTGTGAGGAAGCGGAAGCTGCGGTCCTGTCGGGCGCGCGCATCGTGATTTTGAGCGACCGGGCGGTCGACCATGCGCGGGTGCCAGTGCCCATGCTCCTGGCGACGGGAGCGGTGCATCACCACCTCATCCGCGCGGGCAAGCGCATGAAAGCCTCGATCATTTGCGAGACGGGTGAAGCGCGCGACGTGCACCAGATCGCCTGCCTGATCGGCTACGGCGCGAGCGCGGTTTGCCCATATCTTGCTTTTGATTCCGCCCGGGAAATCCTCGGTCAGATCAAGGTGGCTGCCCAACAGGGCGTGAGCAAAGCCGGCACCGATGACGAGAAGCTGATCAAGGCCCAGGCCGTGCTCAAGGAGGCGGAAGCGCTGACCTACCAGAAGGCGTTGCAGAATCTCCGCACCTCGCTGGAAAACGGATTGCTGAAGATCATGTCCAAGATGGGCATCAGCGTCCTGTCGAGTTATTGCGGGGCGCAGATTTTCGAGGCGATCGGCATCGGGCCGAAGGTCATCGAGCAGTGCTTCTGGAAAACACCGTCCCAAGTCGGCGGCATCGGTTTCGTCGAAATCGCTCGCGAGTCACTGACCCGGCACGAAAAGGGGTTTGCCGCCGCTGTTCCGGAGGAGCCGGCGAAACTCGACGACCCGGGCTACTACCGTTTCCGGCGCAACGGGGAAAACCACGCGGTGACCCCGCCCGTCATTCAGTCGTTTCACTCCTTTGTGAAATCCGGCAATGCCGAGGAGTACAAGAAATATGTCGCGGCGGTGAAAGCGCAGCAGCCGATTTCGTTCAAGGACATGTTTGAACTGACGCCGAAGGTCGCGCCGGTTCCGATCGACGAAGTGGAATCGATCGAAGACATCCGCGCGCGCTTCACCACAGCCGGCATGTCGCTCGGCGCCCTGAGCCCGGAGGCCCACGAAACGCTGGCCATCGCCATGAATCGCATCGGCGGAAAATCCAACAGTGGCGAAGGCGGCGAAGACCCCGAGCGGTTCAAGCGCCGCCCGAACGGCGATCTGGCGAACTCGGCGATCAAGCAAATTGCGTCCGGGCGTTTCGGCGTGACCGCGGCCTACCTGGCCAGCGCCAAGGAAATCGAGATCAAGATGGCGCAAGGTGCCAAGCCGGGCGAAGGCGGTCAGCTTCCCGCGCATAAGGTCAGCTCGATTATCGCCCGGCTTCGTCACACGATGCCGGGAGTGATGCTGATCTCGCCGCCGCCGCATCATGATATTTACAGCATCGAGGATTTGGCGCAGCTCATCCACGACCTGAAGGAGGTGAATCCGCGCGCCAAGGTTTGCGTCAAGCTGGTCAGCGAAGCGGGTGTCGGCACGGTGGCGGCGGGCGTAGTCAAGGCGCATGCCGACATCGTCCTGGTCAGCGGCCACGACGGCGGTACCGGGGCCTCACCGCTTTCCTCGATCAAGCATGCCGGTACGCCCTGGGAACTGGGCGTGGCGGAGACGCAGCAGACGCTGGTCGCGAACAACCTGCGCTCCCGCGTGGTGCTGCGCACGGATGGCGGCATGCGCACGGGCATCGATATCGTCATGGCGGCCATCCTCGGTGCGGAGGAATTCAACTTTGGCACCGCCGCGCTCATCGCCACCGGTTGCGTCTACGTGCGCCAGTGCCATCTCAATACCTGCCCGGTGGGAGTGGCGACACAGGACGAAAGGTTGCGGGCCAAGTTCAAGGGCACGCCGGACATGGTGGTGAGTTTTTTCAACGCCGTGGCCGAGGAGGTGCGGGAGATTCTGGCCGGCCTAGGTGCGCGGAAACTGACCGACATCATCGGCCGTCCGGAGTTGCTCAAGCAGCGGGTCATCCCGAATCACCCGAAAGCGAACACCCTGGATTTGCGGAAGCTGCTGGCCAATGTGGCCGACCACGAAGACGCACCGCGCTATTGCACGCGGAGCCGCAATGACGGGGTGCACGAGCGCCCGCTCGACGACATCATTCTCCAGGACGCCAAGGACGCGATTACCGAGCAACAGCCGATCTCCCTGAGCTACCGGGTGACGAACGTCAACCGCAGCATCGGGACCAAAGTATCCGGGGAGATTGGTTACCAGTATGGCGAAACCGGATTGCCCGAGGGCACCCTCGAACTCAAGCTGGAGGGCAGCGCCGGACAAAGCTTCGGCACCTTCCTCGCTCCGGGAATTCGGCTCGTTCTCGAAGGCGAAGCCAATGATTACGTGGGCAAGGGAATGAGCGGTGGCGAGATTATCGTCAAGCCGGCGCCCGATCACAAATTCGCGGCGGGAGACAATTCCATCGTGGGCAACACCTGCCTTTATGGGGCGACCGGCGGTGTGCTCCTGGCCAACGGTTGTGCGGGCGAACGCTTTGCGGTGCGCAATTCCGGAGCGACCGCCGTGGTGGAAGGCGTGGGCGACCACGGTTGCGAGTATATGACCGGAGGGACGGTGGTCGTGCTCGGTCGCACGGGCAAAAACTTCGGCGCGGGGATGACCGGCGGCCTGGCTTTCATCCTCGATGTGGCGGACCGCTTTGCAGAACTCTACAATCCCGGCCTTGTTGGGATCGAGCGGCTGAGCGAGGAAGACAAGGTCCAGGTCCAGCAATTGATTTACCGGCACCTCGAATCAACCGAAAGCGCGCGGGCGCGGGAGATCCTGGCGGACTGGCCAAGATTTGCCGGCAGCTTCTGGAAGGTCAAACCCAAGAGCCCGGGCAAGCCGGTGGAAGTCAAGCTGGCGGCGGTCCCCACCGTCCCGGTGGGCTAAAATGCGTCCCGGTGGGCTGAATGCGTTCCGGTGGGCGGAGCGCGCCTACTGGTACTGCATCGCTTCGGTCAGCGTCACGATCTGGCCGTTGCTCCAGATGATGAGATTGCCGCCGGTATGCATGGGCCCCCGCTCGACAAACCAAGGTTGGTGCGGCCAAAGGTACGGCGTGCCGGGACGCGGGTCGAACGGCGTCGCGAAATAGTCGACGCGGATATTCGTCTGCTGGGTGAGATCCGGATTCTGGAGTGCACGCTGCACGCTGGGGCAAATCCAATTTTTTTGGGCGAGGCCAAACGGCGCCAGGGCGTTGATCCAGGCGGTCGGATATTGCGTGTCCCCATGAGTCTCGAGCGTGGCCGTGGAGATTTGCGGCCATTGCCCATTCTGTTGGACGTAGGCGGCCGCCGCGGCATACAGACTCTTTAAGTTGGTCACGCAAGCCGCCTGATCCGCCCGGTCCCGGAGACCCGACACCAGTGCCAGAATCATCGAGGCGAGAATGCCAATGATGACGATGACGGTCATCAATTCCATCAAAGTAAATGCCGCGGCTGATTTGTGAGTCAGCCGCGGCATATACAAAAGAGACGAAATGGATTAAGAGACTGCGGTCTAGTTGCTGCTGCCGCCGGAATTCGGCGTCGACGTGTTGGTCAGCGTCGAGAGATCGACCGTGCCAGTCACCGTGTTCGACTGGAGGAATCCATCGACGATCAAGGTGGAACTGCCGATGATGTTGTTGTTCGCATCAGCGGAAGTCGCGACCGCAGTTCCTTCCAGGCGGACGCCATTCAACCCGCTATTCGGTCCACCTTGGTCGGTGACCAGGTTCGCGGTCAGGACCGCACCCAGGAATCCGTTGACCACCGTGCTCGTCGTCGTGGTGGGAACGCCAAGGATGATTTGGGTCGTGGTATGGACCGAAAAGGCTTCGCCTTTCAGAATGCCGGTCATTTTCAATTCGCCGGGATCGACGATGCCGAGCATCGCGCCAGTGTAGGTGATGCCATCGGCAAAAAATGCAAATACGCCGGAGCCCATACCGGCAGTCGGGACGCCGATGAGGAAGACGCCTGTTCCGTTGGACGTCAGTTGGTTCTGGGCAGGGTTGGCAGGATTGCCGGCGGCATCAAATGAGACCTCACCGATCAGCGTCCCGCCGTACGTCCCCGAGACACTGCTGGAGTTGCTGGGATAGACCGGCCCACCGCTCAAAGCCCACGTTTGCACCTGAAGGAAGGTAAATGCGACGAGCAGGGAGAGAACTTGTTTCATGGTTCTTTAGGAAATCCTTTCTGAACACATTGTCAATGCATTTTCTGCAAAAATTATCGGGCGATTTCCGCCTCCAAACGACTGCGCAGGGCAGGCGTGACATTTCGCTTGGTCGCCAGCGCGGGAGCGGCTTCCATGCAGTCCGCCTGTGCAAACCCCATTCAGTTTCTTCCTCGCCCTACGCTACCTGCGGCCCAAGCGCACTTTTGTGTCGGTCATCACGATCATTTCGCTGCTTGGCGTGATGCTGGGTGTGGCGGTGCCGATCATTGCGATTTCGGTGATGACCGGTTTCAACGTCGCGTTACAGAAGGCGATCCTCGGCTTCGAGCCTCACGTGCGGGTGATCAATGGCGAAGTGATGCAGAATTGGCGTGAAGTTCTGCCCCTGGTGGAAAAGGTGCCTGGGGTCGTGGCTGCGGCGCCCTACGTGCAAGGGCCGGTGCTGGTGGAGCACGATGGCCGGATCAATCCCGCGGTGGTCCGTGGCATCGACGTGGAACAGGAACAAAAGCTCATCGATTTGAAGAAATTTATCAAAGGCTCGCTGGATATGCCCATCGACTCGGTGATTATCGGTAAGGAACTGGCCGCGGAAATCGGAGCGCACATAGGGGATGAGGTGACGATTTATGCCCCCGGCAACATCCAGGGGGTGGTTCAGGAGATCCGCCGCGAGGCCGATGATCCGAAGGCCAAGCCCAAAACTCTTGCTGATCTCAAGGATGATGTCGTCATCCCTGCGCCGCTGAAAGTGGTAGGCCTGATCAATTCAGGCACAAATACTTTCGATTCCACCTTTTTGCTCGTGACGCTCGAAAAAGCCCAGGAGCTCTACAGTCTCAAGGACGGCGTTCATGGGATCGCGGTGAAGACGACCGACCCCTATTATGTCCAGCCCATCCAGGCCCGTATTGACGACGTTATCGGAAACGACGGCTACGCGGTCTCGTGGTACGACGATAACCGCGAGCGCTTTGAGGCCATCCGCGTGGAAAAGCAGGTCATGTTCCTCTTGCTTAGTGTCACCGGACTGGTCGCGGCCTTCTCGATCATGAACACGCTCATTATCGTGACCGTGCAAAAGACTCGCGAGATCGGCATCATGAAAGCGCTCGGCGCCAAGCGAGCACAGATTGTCTGGGTCTTCCTTTCCCAAGGCATGCTGGTGGGCTTTCTTGGAACCCTGTTAGGCCTCGGTCTCGGCCTTTTCCTCCTCCACTTCCGCAACAACTTCCGCGACTGGCTCAACCACACTTTCGGTCTCTCCATCTTCCCGCCCGGGATCTATGAGTTCGATGGCATCCCGGCTGCGGTCATTCCCCGGGACGTGCTCATTATTTGTGTCGGTGCGTTTCTCCTTTGCACCGTGGCCGCGCTGATCCCAGCGTGGCTCGCCGCGCGGTTGGATCCGGTCAAGGCGCTGCGCGTGGAGTGATACGGTTGGGTTCGGTCGGTTTCTGGTTTCTGGTTTCTAGTTTCTAGTTCTCCACTCCGGGAGTCGGTCCCGTGGTGGATCCAGAGCCGAGGCTTTGCGAGACGCCCATGGCGCAATAGGGGCAAACCAGAAACCAGAAACCGCCCCCGGAAAAAGGAAAACGCCGCCCGGCATCTTTCAGCCGAACAGCGTTTTCGGTTAGCCTTGGGGCTTCGCTGAGCCCTCTTAAAGGTCAAAGGACCGTCTTGTTCTCTCAGGTTCCCGGCACCCCCTGAAGGGCCCTGGTGCCGGAAACAAAGGAAACAAGCGGGGCTTGGGAGTCCTTACTTGGTCGGGACGGTGGCGATCGTTTGCAGGATGCGGCTGGCGATCTTGTACGGGTCGCCCTGCGAGTTCGGACGGCGATCTTCGAGATAGCCCTTGTAGCCGGCGTTGACGAAGCTGTGCGGGACGCGCACCGAGGCGCCGCGGTTGGCGATGCCGTAGTTGAACTTGTCGATCGACTGGGTCTCGTGCAGGCCAGTGAGGCGGAGATGATTGTCCGGCCCATAGACGGCGATGTGCTCGTTCTTGTACTTGTCGAAGGCCGCCATGAGGGCTTCGAAGTAGGGCTTGCCGCCGACTTCACGCAGGTGTTTGGTCGAGAAGTTGGAGTGCATGCCGGAACCGTTCCAGTCGACGTCCTTGCCGAGCGGTTTGCAGTGCCAGACCACGTCCACGGAGTACTTTTCGCAGAGGCGCAGCAGGAGGTAGCGGGCCATCCACATCTGGTCGGCGGCGGTGGCGGAGCCTTTGCCGAAGATCTGGAATTCCCACTGGCCTTTGGCCACTTCGGCGTTGATGCCTTCGTGGTTGATCCCGGCCGCGAGGCAGAGATCGAGGTGGGTGTCGACGATTTCACGGGCGATATGGCCGACGTTCTTGAAACCGACGCCGGTGTAGTATTCGCCTTGCGGAGGCGGGAAGCCGCCGCCGGGCGGGAAGCCCAGGGGCGCCCCGTCCTTGTAGAGGAAATATTCCTGCTCGAAGCCGAACCAGGCGTCCGGATCGTCGTGGATGGTCGCACGGCCATTGCTCGGGTGCGGCGTGGTGCCATCGGGCATCATGACTTCGCACATGACGAGCACACCGTTGACCTTGGTGGCGTCAGGGTAGACAGCCACGGGCTTCAGCATGCAGTCCGAATTGTGCCCCTCGGCCTGGCGCGTGGAGCTGCCGTCGAAGCCCCACATGGGGAGTTCCGACAGTTTGGGAAACGCGCTGAATTCCTTGACTTGGGTTTTGCCGCGGAGGTTGGCAACAGGCTCGTAGCCGTCGAGCCAGATATATTCCAGTTTGTACTTCGCCATTAGTGGTTTGTGGTAGGTGGTTTTTTTTGAGCGGTGTGCGCCGATTTTACCGCTGCGTTAGTGGTTTTGGCCTTAAAAGCCAGGGTTTGTGGCGCGGCGCCGATTTAGCAAAAGGGATGCCAGACCGGCAATGGCGAAAGCGCGGCGGGCCAATGGTTTGCCCGCCGCGAACCATCCCGATCAGGTAGCGGCCCGCGCATCCGGGCTTGCCCCTTTTCGGAACCACAGCATTGTTTCCTCTGAATGCAGCAGGTCAAAGACACTCTTCGGGCCACGGTCCGCATCGGCTATGACGGCCGGGTTCACAAAACTTTTCGTGGTCCAAAAGCCGACGAAAGATTTACCAACGAAGTGCGCGTCCTCCGCTATTTGCAGACCCGGGGGTGTCCATTTGTGCCCACCCTGCTCGAAGCGCACCCGGACCAGTTGAGGATCGTGACCACCAGTTGCGGGACCCGCGTGGAACACCTCGATGAGGCCCGGATGCGCGAGATCTACGCCGAGCTCGAAAAGTATGGGGTGCGCCACGAGGACGCGGAGTTGCGGAATGTCACCTACCGGCAGTCGGATGGCCGTTTCTGCCTGATCGACTTCGAGTTTGCCACGATCCTCCCGGACGCGGAAAAATCCCTCAATGGAACCCCCGTCTAAGGCTGTGCCTCCGGCCCGTCTGCGCTGGTCCGGAGTGACGGACCGGGGAAAAGTGCGCAAGAACAATGAGGACTCCTTCCTGGCGTTGCAGTTCGACGCCCGGGAAGTGCGCTATCTTGGGAAGGTGGGGGAAGCATCGGGCGAGCGCGACGACTTTGTCTTCGCCGTGAGCGACGGCATGGGCGGGGCGATGGCCGGCGAATACGCCAGCCGGATCACCGTCGACAAAATCGCCCACTTGTTGCCGCGTTCCTACAAGCAGTCCGCGGTGGGGCTGGAATCGGGCTTCGCCGACGTTCTGGAGGAGCTTTTCGATCAAGTGCACCGCGCGCTCACCTATCTCGGCAGCAGCTACGAAGAGTGCGCGGGCATGGGCGCCACCTTGAGTCTGGGCTGGTTTACGCCCGGGTGGATGTATTTTGGGCACATCGGGGACAGCCGCATTTACTACCTTTCCGCGCGGGAGGGCACCCTGCAACAGGTCACCCACGACGACACCTATGTGGGCTGGCTCTATCGCAAAGGCGAGATCAACGAACGCGAAGCGCGCATGCATCCCCGGCGCAATGTGCTCCAGCGGGCGCTGGGCGCGGGGAATCAATTTGTCGATCCGCAGGTCGGGGCGGTTGCCTGCGAACCCGGCGATGTTTTCTTGTTCTGCACCGATGGAGTGATTGACGGTCTCTTTAACAGCCATCTGAGCGAACTCTTGCGTCAGCCGCCGGCCGCGAGCGCGCATTTGAGCCCGGCGCAAAGACTGGTCACCGCGTCGATTGAGAACGCCGGCCGCGACAATACCACGGCTGTGGTGGTCGAGGTGATGGGGGCTTAGTAATCAGTAATCAGTGTCCAGTGATCAGTAGAAGACAGCGCGCCGCCTCAGTGACTGACCACTGACCACTGATTACTGATTACTGATTACTGATTACTGATTACTGAAACGTCAGACCGCCTTATCCCCGGTCTCTTCGGTCCGGATGCGGACGGCGCTTTCGACCGCGAAGGTGAAGACCTTGCCGTCGCCGATTTTGCCCGTCTTGGCGGCCGCCACGATGGTGGCCACGGCTTTTTCGGTGATCTCGTCGGCGAGGACGATCTCCAGTTTCACCTTGGGCAGAAAGTCGACGGTGTATTCCGAGCCGCGGTAAATCTCGGTGTGGCCCTTTTGCCGACCGAAGCCTTTGACCTCGGTGACGGTCATGCCTTCCACGCCCAGTTCGGCCAGGGCGTCTTTGACTTCCTCGAGTTTAAACGGCTTGATGATGGCTTCGATTTTTTTCATGCGGAATGGAGATGGATGCGTTGCGGCTGGCGCTTTGGTGAATGATGGCTGCGCGCATTCAGCAACGGCCATGCCACCACGCCTTCCTTGGAGGCTTACAGAGAGCAACTTCGGAATGCACGTTAAAATCGTGCGCAAATGCCGCCATGGTTGCTTCGGATCGTTGTATCTTTCGTCACAGCTTGACGGCTTTCACAGGGTGATTCACTGGACACCAGCCAGCCCTCCACAGACACTTCAGGCGCATGCTCAACCTTTTTCCGGTCGTTCGCTCGGCGCTTTTGCAGTTGAGCAGCATTGTCTGGTTGCTCATCCACACGGTTCAGGAAATGGGCGATCACCTGCGGCGGGGTCGCCTGCCCTTCCGACTCTCCATCTTCTTTGACCAGACCGACCGGGCGGGGGTCGGCTCCATCCCGCTGGTCGCCTTGGTGTCATTTTTCATTGGGCTAACCATGGCGTTGCTCACTGGCCACCAGCTTCGGCCCTACGGTCAGGAGAGCCTCGTTCCTTCCCTGGTCGCCATCGGTTTCACGCGGGAACTCGGTCCGCTCATGACCGGCATCATGGTGGCCGCACGGGTGGGAGCGGCTTTCACCGCCGAACTCGGCACCATGACGGTGGCCGAGGAAGTCGAAGCGATTGAGGCCATGGGGCTGGGCCCGCTGCGTCTGCTCGTCGGCCCGCGCGCGCTCGCGGTTTTTCTCCTCATGCCCTGCCTGGCGGTCATCTCGAATATCACCGCGATCATGGGCGCGGCACTCATTTCGCGCTGGGCTTTCGATATCCCCTTTCAAGGTTTCGCCCAGAGCGCTCTGGACAGCCTGCTCGTGCGGGACATCGTGGCCGGGGAACTCAAGAGTTTCCTCTTCGGACTCATTATCGGCGTGGTCGCCTGCTATAAAGGGCTCGCCGTGCGGGGCGGGGCGGCGGGCGTGGGCAACGCCACGACTTCGAGCGTGGTCACCGCCATCACCACCGTGATCGCCTCGGATACGGTGTTCAATATTGTGCTCGTCGCCCTCTTTGACAAATGAGCATCGATGACTCACCGGTCACCGAGCTCCGGGACATCCATCTCTCCTTCGGCGAACAGGAGGTCCTTTGTGGGGTCGACCTGGAAGTCGCTCCGCGCGAGCGCCTGGTCGTTCTGGGCCAGTCCGGCAGTGGTAAGAGCACGCTGCTGCGCCTCGTCCTCGGCATCCTCAAGCCGAATCGGGGTTCGGTTCTATTCAAGGGCCTCGAGGTCAACCGCATGGGGCGGCGTCCCCTCAACCAGATGCGCCAGCGCATCGGCATGGTCTACCAGTACAGCGCGCTCATCAGTTCCCTCAACGTCCGCGACAACCTCGCCCTGCCGCTTGAGGAACTCACCGAAAAAACGCGCGCGGAAATCGATGAAATCGTCCTGCACAAGCTCGAACTCGTCGGGATGGCCGAGGCCCGCGATAAAATGCCTGCGGAATTGAGCGGCGGCATGCGGAAGCGCGTCGGCCTGGCCCGGGGAATTATCATGGACCCGGAACTGATCCTCTACGATGAACCCAGCGCGGGCCTGGACCCGGTGACCAGCAACCTGATCGATCAACTCATCATCAACCTGAGCGAAAAGATCGGCGCCACCTCCATCGTCGTCACCCACGAAATGGGGAGCGCCTTCCACATCGCCACGCGCATGGCCATGCTCTACAAGGGCCGGGTGATCGCCGACGATACCCCCGAGGCCTTCAAGCATCACCCGGATCCCGTGGTCGCCCAATTTATTTCGGGAGACACACACGGCCCGCTCCTCGATAGTCTGCCCGGCGATCTCGCATGAACATCATCCGCAACGAAATCCGCACCGGGCTGCTGGTCCTGCTGTCGCTCGCCGTGGTGGTGATCGTGCTCCTTTATCTCGGGGCGCCGGGCGTGTTTACGCCGCAGAATACCTACAGCATCTATTTCGAAAATGCCGCCGGCATCCGGCCGGGCGCCCAGGTCCTCCTGGCCGGACGCAAAATCGGCCAGGTGAAGGCCCTGTTCTCGCCGGTGCCTGAGAACGAGCGACCCAACCCCAAAATGGAGACTTTGATCGAGGTCCAGGTCAACTACACGGCGCGCATTTTCAAGAAGGTCAAAGTGCAGATCACCCAGCCGAGCCTGCTCGGGGATTCGGTGATCGATTTTTCCAGCGGGGAGGAAGCCAGTGGCCGGGCCCCGGACGGCACGCACTTTGTCGGCGAACGCGCCGCCAGTCTTTCCGACCTCGCCCCGGAAGTCTTCGAAAAGCTCGACCCGGTGCTGAACAAACTCACGGGCACCCTCGACAGTCTGCAAAAGACTTCCGACAATCTCTCGAAGCTCACCGCCGACGGCGCCGACCTCCCGGCGGCCTTTGCCGAGTTCAAGCAATTCGGCGTGAACCTGAATGAACTCAGCGACTACGAGGGTCCGCTGCGCCATTCCTTGCAGAACATCGAGAATCTGACCAGCGATCAGGGCAAGCTCGGGCAATCCCTCAATCACCTCGCGGAACTCACCGGCCCGGAAGGATCGCTCTCGAAGACCTTCAAGAATACCGAAAAATTCACCTCGGAACTCACGGAGAACAATGATGCCGCGATCACCTTGCGTAACTTCCGCGCGGCCTCGGACAATTTGAATAAAGCCCTGACGCAGATCGGGCAGCAATTCAGCGTCATCGGCGGGAATCTCGAGGAGGCCAGCGACACCGTGAAGCGCCAGCCCTGGCGGCTCATCTGGCCGACGACGAAAAAATACCCTGAGTCCATGTCCCAGCCGACGCCGACACCCCGCGCCTCGCCGACGCCGAAAAAGAAGACTGCGCATCGGCCGGCCGTGAATTAGAAAAAGAGAGTGGAGTATCCTGGGCTATATCGCTTCCTCGCGGACGCCGTGCTGACGACGCACGTCGCGTTTGTCGCCTTTGTGGTTTTGGGATTGTTCCTGATCCTCATCGGAGGAATCTGCGGCTGGAAATGGATTCGCAATCCGTGGTTTCGCGCGTTCCATCTGGCCGGGATTGGTGTGGTCGTCCTTCAGGCCTGGTTCGGCATTGTTTGCCCCCTGACCATCCTGGAGATGAACCTCCGCGAGCGGGCGGGTGATGACACCTACGGCGGCACCTTCATCGCCCACTGGCTGCAAAGGTTGCTCTACTACCACGCTCCGCCTTGGGTGTTCATTGTCTGCTACACGGCGTTTGGCATGGCGGTGATTGGGAGTTGGTGGAAGATCCGGCCGCGCCCGTTTCGGAAGGCGGCCAGGCCGCCGGAAAACAGTCCGGCCTTTCACCCGTGAGCAACCCCGATCCAGATTATCCCCTGTCGTCATTTACGAACGCTACTTGGTCTGTAGTTTTCCGGGTAGTAGCGTTCTTCTTGACTTGCGTTGCAGCGATCACGCTCGGTCAGGGCATCCACGGCGACTGGGTCAACCCGTTCGATACGGTCTTAGTCCCTTACGTTGTCATCGTAAATATCTTCACCGGCGTTGACCTCGTTCTCGGCGTGACCCTTTTCCTCTTCGTCTATCGACAAGGCTCCTGGCATTACTTACTGGTCGGGTTTCTTGTGCAGACACTCGGCGCGTGGATTGCCGCAGCGGCAAAGTAAAACTGATGCAACATCAACCTCCGTCATTCTCCGTGAGCGTCAGACGTCTCGTCACATTCAATATAACGAACAACTATGGCAGCCCTCCAGGATAGCCTGACCATCGAAACCGATCTATTCGAGCATCGGGCGGTCAAGCCGCACTTTATCAATGACTGCTGTTTCGGTGAGGACTTCGCAGCGTGGCTGCGTCCAAAACTCACAGACCTCGTCTCTGAAGGTTTCGACATAGAAGAGCCCATCCAAGAGGATTACGGCTGGGGCTTTTGGGTGCGTCGCGACAACGAGTCTTTCTGGATTGCGCTGTCCTATTGCGGCGTGGGCCCAACTGACGAACCTGCCCAGTGGGTGGTCAGCATCGCTTACGACGCTGGTTTAAATCTGCTGCGACGCTTTCTCCACAAGCCAGATATAACAACCTTCTCCGTGGTGCGTGACCGCGTCTTTGCGGCCCTCAAATCCACAGACGGCATTAGCGTCATCCAACAATGAGTGCGAGGCATTATCGGGTTTCGCGAATGACTTTCCCATTTTCCTAGAGCCCAAACCGAAACGCTCCAAGACCATGCCCACTGAACCCCCGCCGATCCCGCCCGATAACCTCCTGCGTAAGCTGGCGCTCGCGCAACCCAACAAAAACCAGAACCTTCCGCACATCGGCCTGGCCGGAGACACCTACACCATCCTTCTCACTGGCGAAGATACCGCCGGTCGCTATTGTCTCTTCGACATGTTCATCCCGCCCGGCGGCGGCCCACCGCCCCATCGCCACGATTTCGAGGAGATGTTTTCCATTCTCGAGGGCGAAATCGAGGTCACCTTCCGCGGCGTAAAATCAATCGTTCGTGCTGGCGAGACCGCCAATATCCCAGCCAACGCGCGGCACCATTTCCGTAACGTTTCCGGGCAACCGGCCCGACTCCTCTGCCTGTGTTCGCCCGCCGGACAGGAAGACTTTTTTCGGGCCGTGGGCGTCCCTGTTGCGAGCCGCACGGCACCGCCGCCTCAACTCGACGCCGCCGCCCAAGCCGCGCTTCGGGCCAAAGCCGAAGCACTTGCGCCCCAATACCGGACGGAGTTTCTCTAAAGCGTGAATCAATTCCTGATCTTCCGTCACTTTTGGCTCCTGGCTGTGGCCGCGACTTTCTTCAACGCCCTGACCCTCAAGTTCCGATCACAGCGGCATATCCAGGAGCGGCCCGAGTTGGCGGACGGCTACCGCCGTTTCTTCTACGGATTTCTGTTTTGGGGCAACCTGCCTTGGCTCGTCATGGGCATCGGGATTGAACTCGGCGGCGTCCCGACCGTGTTCTCTTACTTTCGCCCGCGCGACGGCAATCCGTTCGTCCTCGCTTGGTTCGCCTCCGACATCGCTCTCTGGCTCCTTGGCTTCTACTGGCTCTTCGCCCGACGCGGAGCGGAATTCTTGATCGAATATCCCGGCTTGCTCCGAGGCCCCACACCGACGACCGCCGGCATCCGCAGGGTTTATTGTCTCGCGGTAGCCGGCGGCGTGATCGGGCTCATCCTCATGTTCATCATGGACGTTCCAAAGTTCCCCATATGACGGCCCAAGCGATGCTGCCGGCACACCGTCGTTTCAAGGTCTTCATCCAGAGCTGCGGCTGAGAAAGGCGCAAGCTGCCACGTCTTACCAGAATGCGCCCCCTCCAGAATCCTCCGCCATCTCCTCTCGGTTTTCCTATTGGAGCTTCCGCGGACACGCCGCGCGGCGCGACTTTATTTTGGTTTAGTGGCTTCGGGGGCCGTCGGGAGTGTTGCCTTTATTCCCGTTTCATATTCCTGGGGGTGTTCCTTGCGGATGATATCCAGGCGATCCCCGATCATTTCGGCGGAGATTAATTGCGATCCTGTATTCAGCGCCCTCTGGAATGAGACGACGGCCTGGGCGTACTGGCGCGCGCGAACGAAGTTGGTGCCGGCGAGATACGCTTGTACGGCCCAGCGGTCATTCGAACCCGTGGTGGAGAACCAGGACGTCTGTTCGAGATCCAGTGCGCGGTTGAGCAGTCCCCAATCCGCGCTGTCGCGGGCGGCCATTTCCACGCGGTGGACGTACGCACGGGCCTCTTCTCCCTGCTTCGGTGCGTCCGCCGCCGCGACCTCAAGCAGGAGTGGGAGCATGTGAAGCACGAGTTGCGACTGCAGGGAGACGAGGGCTTCCTCATGCGAGCTGTTGAAGTGAAGGAGAATGCTGAGTTGGTGATTGTCGAGCGCTCCTTTTTCGGATTCGACGTAGTACCGCTGCAAGGCCTGTAGATTGCTGGTCGCCTCCGTGAGATAACTGTTCGACCGCCCGTAAACGGTGGAGAGCCGTTCCAGCTTCCCCAAGCTGTCCTTCATCTCCGCGAGCGTGTGGGTATCGGCGACGATTTGCCGGGCTTTCGCTTCAACGTCCTTGTCCGCCGTGGAACCTGCCCGTGGCGGATACATCGCCTCTTCCGCTGCGGTCAGGCGGGACAGGACTTCCGAGCGCGGCATCCATTCACCGAACTCTCTGTCGTAGTTGAGGAGATTCCGGAGGTTTGCCACGGAGCTGCGATTGGAACCACCGAGCACGTCCTGCCATCCGCGCAGGAATTCCGAGAGCAGCCGACCATGATTGGACATGTCACCCACCTTGCCATCCGTAGGATAGGGTCGCGCGTCGGCCACCAGTCGGTTCACTTTGAGGATCAGTGGGTCCAAATCCTTGATGTCCTTCGCGTCCAGCGCCGCTCGCAGGGTGGCGGAGTATTCCGCCTTCATCCGTTCGGCTAGCGCGGTTTCGCCCTGCTCGCGCTCTTCGTGGATCCGTTTCGCCAGCGTCTGGCAAAGCGCCCGCGATTTTTCCGAGCCGAGAATGGGTTCAATCCTGTTCAAGGTGTCCACTATCGCCGGCGCGGGTTTTTCTGAATCCATCGCACCCGCGAGTTCAACCAGGTAGGTTTGCAAATCCATGCCGTGTGAAAGGGCATTGGGATCCTTGGGATTGGGATTCCGAATTTCTTGGCGGATGGCGCTCTTGAGTTGTTCGAGTTGCTCGTCGACACTTGCGGCCACGGCGAGGCTGCAGGTTGCGAAGAGCAAGAGCAAGGCGGGGTATTTCATGGTCAGGATGAATGGGACGATCGAATGCCAGTTACTTCGGTTCGGCTGGCTGGGAATCGGAGTTACCGGCCTTCGCTGTGGCCACGGCCGGAACCGTGATCATCACTGGCGCAGCAGTGAGGATTCCCGGCGGGAACGGATTTCCCGTCGGTTGCCCCGTCCGCGCCCGCAAGTCCGGAAAGGGGGATGGTCGTAAGACAAGTTGCATTCCTTCCTCGTAGTCTTGCGGATGATCCTTCCGAATCGCATCCAAACGGTCGCCGATCGATTCGGGAGGGAGCATTTGCGAGCCAGATCTCAGGGCGGCGAGATACGAACTCACCGCGGGTGCATACTGGCGCGCTCGCTCTTCATTGATTCCCGCGAGGAAGGATTGTAAGGCCGTCTGGTCGCTGCTGGTGGTAGCGGTCCCGATCTGGAATGGCTTGGCCGCGTCAATCGTCCGATTCAGCAGGGACCAGTTCGCTTTTTTCCGCGCTCTCTCCGCGACGCGATTGAGATAAGTGGAGGCGTTGTCTCCCGCCTCGGGTAGGTCGGCACCGGCCACTCCCAGTATGCGTGGCAACGCCATGAGCAGGATTTGCTCGCGCAGCGGATAAAGGGCGTCGTTGCTCAACTCGGGAGAGTAATTGGTTGAGGAGAGCGGGATGCTCATCGCCAGTCCTTTTTCCAGGTCACGGTAGGTGCTGCGCAGCGACTGCAATTGGGCCAGGATTTTTTGGAGATCATGGGCGGATTCGGCGCGCCCAATTTTCGTAGCGTATTCTGCGAGCCTGGGCAGTGCTTGGTCCGCGTCCCGAAAATCGTGAATTCCGTTTACGATGCCCCGTACACGGACTTCGATTTCGGCAGGGGACAAGGATTGGATGTCCACCGCTGCTTTCGTTTCTTGGGGGACATTCGATTGCGGCTTATTTTCCAGTGCCTCGATTCGCGCCAGGAGTTCTGAGCGCGGCATGAAGGCTGAAAAATCCTTTTGGGTATCGAGCAGGTTGCGCAGACGTCGGCGTGGATCCTTTCCATCATTGCTATCGAGGCCGGCCAGGTATTCCTGCCAGCGGCGAAGGAATTCCCACAGTTGTTGGCCTTGCTCGGCGAGAATAGGCAGATTGGAATTGATTAGGTAATCCCGACGGCCTCGCTCCACCAGTTCGTGTATTTGGGACAGCGGCGCGTCGAGAGCCTTGGCGTCCTGCGCGGTGAGTGCGCCTTGCAGCGCGGTCGTAAATGTCTGCCGCATTTCTTCGACGAGCAGAGATCCCCGTTGCTGTTGCTCCGCACGGATCTGTTTCGCCGTGTCCCGGCAGAGCGCCTCGAGTTTGTCCGAGTTCGTCGCCATTTCAACTTGCTCCACTAGGCGAAGCAAGTTCACATCGCGACTCTCCATCACGGTTCGGTTAAATTCCAAAACCAACCCTTCCATGGTTTGGGACCGATGCATCGCGAGTGCGTCTTTGCTCTTGGCCGATTCTTTTACTTCCGCCTTCGCTGCAGCCTTGATTTGCTCCGTCAGTTCGGCGGTCGTGTCCGCCGATGCGATGCGGCCAACGAGAAACAGGAGGAGGTGGGCAAGAGCGCGCTTCATGATTGGGGCCTTATCCTAAGACGAAGGGAGACAGTTCTCAATTAGAGCGTGTTCTGGGGCCTTTTTTCCGCAACCTGCTAGCACCGCGAGGTCACCCAGAGCTGCGACTAATAAAGGAGCCATCTGCCACGTCTTACCAGAATGCACCCCTCCAGCATCCTCCGCCCGCTCCTCTCGGTTCTCCTGCTGGGGCTTTTCTCCGCCTCCGCCCACGCCGCCGACGCTGCTGCGCCGTTTGAAATCGCTGTGGTTCCATTCCGTAGTTCGGCCCAGGCGCAAAGCATCGCCACAGCCGACACTAAACCGGATGAGTTCTATGTTGTTCTGACCAATATCTCCAACGTGGCTCAGCCCGTTTTCGAGACCTGGAACAGTTGGGGTTTCCAAACGGTGTCCTTTGAGTTCACTACCGCCGACGGCAAGAAGTTCTACGTTCTCAGGCGCGAAGAGGATTTTACCAAAAACTTCCCGTCCGCATTTCTCATTCAGCCCGGCGAACATCAGGTCTATCCTATCCGGCTCGACAAAGAATGGGCGGGACTTCCGAAGTTTACCGAAAACGGGGAAACACCAATCCGCTGCGTCGCCATTTACCAGGTCTCACCGACCCTTGCGGCCACGGAGCAAAAGGTCTGGACAGGCCGTATCGAATCGAAAGTCTACAACCTGACGCTTCGGCATTGGTGATGCGATGTCAGCGTTACCGCCCACTACGATGCCCTCCGCCAGACAACCATCCCCCATCGGTCCAGTTCGCGGTTCGGTGAATCTAAGTCAGACCTTCTGACGAGAAAGCACTATTCTTCACATATGAATCCATTCTTCGTTCTTCCTCTTCTCTTGGTCGCCGCGCTGCCGATTCACGCGGAGTCACTGGTCGATTCCAGTCGTGGCTTATCCGCCGAAATACCGGAAGGATGGACCCTTTATCAGAAAGGCCAGTCCGAAGCTCCTGATCGATTTATTTATGACTTCGGAATGCCGAAAATCTGGAGCAAAATCGAAAATCAAGACATCGAAAACGCTGTCGCGATAATGATCCTCGATCAGCCCTGCGCTTCCCTTGCGGAGTTGAACGCAGTCCAGGAGAAATGGACCGGAGATCGGTTAATTTCTAGAGAGGGTCTGATAACGAATCTCAGCGACAAGGCAAAAAAGGAAGTCGCGAATATCAGGGGCCTGAAATATACAGCCAGAATCGACTTATTCGAACGGAACAAAACGGGCTACATCATTATTTTCACCGCGACGAAAGGAACGTATGAGCAAAATCTGCCGCGTTATCTGGAGTTCTTAAAGTCGGTGAAGGTAAAAGGAAGATCGGACGAAACCGCTCCACCGTCGGCCAAATAATGATTCAAAGTGCGATGGTCGCTCGTGCTTTGAACTACAGATTTGCTAACCCAGCCCACCCGCGAAGCGTTCCGCGGAAGCAATCGTATTCGCCATAAGCATGGCAATCGTCATCGGACCGACCCCGCCGGGGACGGGGGTGATCGCCCGGCACTTCGGCGCCACTTCGGCGAAGGCCACGTCGCCGACGATCTTGTAACCCTTTGGCGAACTGGGGTCGTCCACACGATTGATGCCCACGTCGATGACGACTGCGCCGTCCTTCACAAAATCCGCGCGGACAAATTCCGGGCGCCCGATGGCTGCGATGAGGATATCGGCTTCCCGGCAGACGGCGGCGAGGTTCCTCGTCCGCGAATGAGCGACCGTCACCGTAGCGTCGCCGCCGCGCCCTTTGTTCATGAGCAGGAGCGCAAGTGGCTTCCCGACGATCATCGAGCGTCCGAGGACAACGACGTTCGCGCCCGCCGTCTCGATACCGCTTTCGATGAGCAGCCGCTGACAGCCCAGCGGCGTGCACGGCACGAACCCATCGGTGTCGCCGAGCGCTAGCTTGGCCACACTCATCGGGTGAAAACCGTCCACGTCCTTGCGCGGGTCGATGGCGTCGATGACCGCCCGCTCGTCGATGTGCGGCGGGGGCGGCGATTGCACGAGGATGCCGTGAATCGACGAGTCGGCATTGAGCGCCTGCACGATGGCGATGAGTTCGGCTTGGCTCGTCGTTGCCGGCAATTCGTGCTTCACCGAGTGCATCCCCAGTTCGTGGCACATCTTGTCCTTTGAGCGCACATAGGCGCGGGAGGCGGGATCTTCGCCCACCAACACCACGGCGAGGCCGGGGGTGACGCCGCGCGCTTTCAGCGCGGCGACCGCCACTTTCGTTTCGGCGTGCGTCTTCTGGGCGATGGCTTTTCCGTCAATGAGCGTCATGATCGCAATGATTGATGTCGCGCATCATTTTCTCAAGCCGCGCGCGCTGGGCTTCGAAGGCCTCGGGGGTCTCCGTCTCGGGAATCGTTTCCAAGGGCAACATCGTGAGATCGATCCTCGCGAAAGGTTTGGGAATTCGGAATGAGTCCCAGCTTTTGAGCTCCCAATACCGCGAGTAAAAGATGCCGAAGGCGAGCACCGGGATCTTCGCTTTTTGCGCGAGCGTGATGACCCCGGGGTTGAGTTGGTATTTGGGGCCGCGCGGGCCATCGGGCGTGATCGCTACGTCGAAGCCCGCTTCCGAGGCCCGTACCATCTCGAGCATGGCCACCGCGCCACGCCGCGAACTTGAGCCCCGGATCGCGCCGATATCGAATCGCGCCAGGAAGGCCGCGAGGATCTCGCCATCCTTGCTCGCGCTGGTCAGGGCCACCGAGTGGCGCGGGCAGGTGCGGCTCTGCATATGGTGCGAATAGAACCACGGGATGATGAAGAGGCGATTGTGCCAGAAGATGCCGGTCATTTTGACCGTGTGCGGCATCTTCAGGAAGCCGCCGGGATCTTGAATGCGAAAGCGCAGCGTGCTGCACAGGAGCTTCACAATCCATCCGCCGACGACGGCGATGAGTTTGGCCTTGGTCGCCTGCTTCATTCCGCATTCTCCGCCCAGCGGAACGCGCCCGGTGCGGGCAGTCCGAGTTGATCCAAAATGCGCGCGACAACCGTGTCGGCAAGTTCCTCGATGGTCCGCGGCCGGGAATAAAAGCCGGGCGAAGCCGGGAGGACGACGGCGCCCGCTTCGAGCAGCGTCACGACATTGCGGGCGTGGATGAGGTTCCACGGGGTTTCGCGCGGGACGAGGATGAGCTTGCGGCGTTCCTTGAGGAAAACATCCGCCGCCCGGAGCAGCGTGGTCTCACTCGTCCCTGCCGCGATCCGACCGAGGGTGCCCATGGAGCAGGGGACGATGACCATGGCGTCGAACCGCGCGGAGCCGCTGACAAATGGCACGTTCATCGTTTTGTCGCCGTGCTGGTGGACGCCGGTGGGTACCCGCAGTTCACCCAATTCCTCGTGGATGACCTGTTTCGCGTAGGTGCTGAAGACGAGATGGATTTCGTGGGCGGCGGGATCGAGTTGATCGAGGAGCCGCTGGAGGTAAATGGCGCCGCTGGCGCCGGTCGCGGCCAGGACGAGCTTCATTACAAGTAATCCGCGGCGTGCAGGCGCCGGGTCAGGTCGCCCTGGCGGGTGAGCAATTCGGTATAGAGTTCCTTGTGGTCGGAATTCGGCTTGGCCCGCGTGCTATCATCCAGCCTGACGTATTTTTCCGTGAGTCCGCGGAAGGTGGTCGGGTGGCCGTGGGCCGCATCGCTGGCGTAGGCGGCTTGAATTGCGGCCCCGAGGGCGGCGCCCTCGGCGGACGCGAGGCAGATCGTCGGGACCCCAAAAATGTCTGCGGCGATTTGCCGCCAGACGGGACTTTTGCTGCCGCCACCAGTGAGGCGGATTTCGGTGGGCTGGATCCCCAACTCCCGGAAGCGATTCAATCCGTAGGCCACCCCGAGGGTGACGCCTTCCATCGTCGCACGGGCCAGGTGCGCGGGCGTCATGGTCTCGGCTTTCATGCCGTGGAGAACGCCCGAGCCATTGGGCAGGTTTGGGGTGCGTTCGCCATTGAGATACGGGAGGAAGAGCAGGCCTCCGCTGCCCGGAGGCGCGGCGTTGACGTTCTTTTCCAGTTCCTCGTGCGACCAGCCGAACATCCGGCAGACCTGTTCCGTGGCGACGGTGACGTTCATTGTGCAGGCCAGGGGCAGCCAGCGGTCGGTGCTGTCGCAAAACGCGGCGACTTCGCCCTGCGGATCAATGGCCGGCTTGTCGGTGAAAGCGTAGACGGTCCCGGAGGTGCCGAGGCTCACGGTGACCACGCCGGCTTGCACGTTGCCGGTGCCGATCGCGCCCATCATGTTGTCGCCGCCACCGGCGCTCACCGTCACCTCGCCTTTGGAGAGCCCCCAGGCTTCGCGGAGGTTTTCCCGGAGCAGTCCAAAAACGCGGCGGGAACTGGCCAGCGGCGGCAGCGCCTGGAGCAGATTCGGGTCGATAAAATCGACCAGCGGCTCGCACCATTTCTTTTCCCGCACATCGAGCAGGCCGGTGCCGGAGGCGTCGCCATACTCCATGCCGCGCTCGCCCGTGAGGTGAAAATTGATGTAATCGTGGGGGAGCAGGACGGTGGCCAGGGACTTGTAATTGCGCGGCTCGTTTTCTTTCAGCCAGAGAATTTTCGGCGCGGTGTAGCCGGGCAGGATCGGATTGCCGGCGAGTTTGATGAGTTCGTCGGCCCCGCCGAATTCCTCCTCAAAGCGCGCGCATTGCTCGGTGGTCGAGGTGTCGCACCACAGTTTGGCCGGGCGGATGACCTGGTTCTTTTTATTCAGCGGCACAAACCCGTGCTGCTGGCCGCTCACCCCGATGGCTTTGACCAAGTCCTTTTTCTTCCCGAGTTTCTCCAGGACCGCGCGCACCGTGGCATCCACGGCATCGAGCCACTGCTGGGGTTCCTGCTCGAGATGGCCGGGCGGGAGGCCCTCGATGAAGCCGTAACTTTGGGCCGCCGAGGCCAGGATCTTCCCGGAATCGAGGTCGAGCGCGATCGTTTTGGTGCTTTGCGTACCACTGTCGATACCGAGAGAGATCATGGAATTCAGATTGCAGATTTCGGATTTCGGATTGAAAACCAATCGTCATCCAGGCGGCCGACAGGCTAAATGGGAAAACCGAAAACCGAAAACCGAAATCTTTTCATGGTCAAAAGGCTTTTACACACCCGCTATCGCGTGAGCGACCTCGAAAGGACCGTGGCCTTCTATCGCGACGTGCTCGGATTGGAGCTGACGCGACGTCATACCTCGCCCCGGGGCTCGAAGCTGGTCTTCTTCAAAGCACCCGGCAGTGCGGAGGAGATCGAAATTTGTCAATTTGACGGAAGTGGCGAGGTGAAAGTCGGTCACGATATCACCCATCTGGCCTTCGAGGTCGAGGATCTCGAGGCCTTTGCCAAGCACTCGGCTGCCCTGGGCTACCCGCTCTCCGACGGCCCCACGCCGACCGGCTCGGGGAGCGTGATCGCGTTTATCGATGCCCCGGAAGGCTACGAAATCGAACTCATTCAACCCGCCAAATGACGACTCCCCGGGGCCTCGGCCTTCATTCCAATTTAAAATCACGGACTCACGATGGAATTTGACTGGCTCGATGCGCCCTTTGATCTGAAGAAGATTTCGCCCAAGGAAATCGAAGAATCTTTCGAGGATCCCTTCAGTCTGCGCCTCCTGCCGGATGGCGTGGAAGACGACGAAAAGGCGCGCTACTTTAATCTCGGCAAATCCGTCGGGGACCGCGGCATTTTCACGATCTTCTGGACGGATGGGAAACGCTATCGGGCGATTCTCTCCCGGGACATGACGCCGGAAGAGAACGCCTTCTACGACCGGAAGAATGCGGAAGCCAGCTACTGAAAATTGTTCCTCCCATGAAAATCGTCTCCAATTGGTCTGAAGTTCCGCACTTTGAAGGTGAAGAAGACGAAGCGGTCTTCTGGGCGGACGCGCGCATCGATGTGCGGCTGATGAACGCCTCGCTCCTCAAGGCGGATACTCGTGAGTCGACCACGATCACGCTGCGCTTTGATCCCCGACTGTTGGCGCGCATCAAGCGCATCGCGCGTTCGCGCTATCTCAACTACCAGAGCATGATCAAGCAGTGGCTGAGCGAGCGGCTGGAGAAGGAGATCTAGGCGGGGTTTGAGGGGATGATGTTCGATTTCGTTGAATGACGCGAGCCATCGGGAAAGGAGCGGTTGGGCTAGACTTCTTCAACTTCATCTACTTGGGCGTTCGTATAAGCCGTTGCGACGATGGCGCTATTGATCGCCGCATCGAGGAACGCCTGAGTCAGATCGGCCATTACGAGAATGATGAACGATGTGAAAATCGAAGCAACCAGCACGAGACCCATCGCAGAGCCGACGGTCAACCATAGGCGTTTCAAATTGCGTTCGGCTCCAACACAGCGCAGCCGTTCGTGATCCACCTCCGAAATTGCTTCGTCAAGAGCACGGTCGACCGCCCATTCAGTCAGGAGCGCTGCATGGACCGACGCTCGAACCCTCCTCAAGAGGTCGGCAACGCGATCAGCGTTGACTTGGACGCCGGATGCGGGGGTTGCCTCCGAGTTCTCTTTTCCGGCAGTTGGCGTGACCGAAACATCGAGGCCGGCTGGGAGGAGCGTTTCAAGGAGTTTAAGTTCATCCACAGCCTGCGAAAGAATCTTCGCGTTCTCCGGATTCTCCGTGGAAGACTTCAATACGGACAAGAAATCCACACCTCGATCGAAAACGTCGTGCCGGGATGCGATCTCCGTTCGGTCCAGGGGAACAAATAGCGATTCGGGACCGGTCGCTTTTGTGGCATCAGAGACTTCTGCTTTCGCCGCAGCTGGGCGGGGATTCCTGGCAGTCTGGCCTTTCAAAGTGGCTGCGTGCGCGCGCAATTTTCGTTCGATTTCTTCCGTCGAACTGTCGAACTGATTTACGAGCACGTATTTCAGTTGATCTCGTTCTTGTTGGATCCGCGCAAGCTGCTGGGCCACAACTCCAAGTTCGCCTGACGTATCCGGGGTTTTAGGAATCTCAAACTTCGCACCAACCACGGTTTCTCGTCCTGGAAACACCACGACAAACCTTTGTGCCCGATCCCATTCCTCCGATAGCGCGAAGAGTTTCGTCCCCAACATGCGACCCGGCTCATAACGAATACTCGTCGCCTCCATGGTTGCCTGCATATAGCCGATCCCCGCACCGCAGCAACCTCCGACCAGAACCAAGACCGCAATGACCTTTGCAAACCGGACGAATAGGTGGCCAAAAAAGTATCGTGTCATAGACCCAAGCTTTCGGTCCGCAGTTCTTTAATCCGGCCCGCGATGGCCGCACTGGGAAAAAGTGCGTATGCGGCTTGATACTCGGTGATTGCTTGAGAATTTTTGGTGCCGATGGCGGCCAATTGGTCGGCTTTTTTAACATGCGCTTGTGCCGCTTCTTCTCGCTGCTGACAAGTCTTATAGATATTGAGCATTTGATCCCAAATAGGACTGATTTCCGGGTGGGAAACCGCCGAGTATTTTGAAAGCAACTCTCGCAAGGCGAGTGCCCCTTCTGGGGCATCATCAGCGGCAAATGACTGCGCGGCACGAGACCAGGCTCGCACAGCTTCCAAGCCGGGAATAGCTTTCTCCCCGATCTGACGAGCTTCTGGAGTTGTGATTTCATTCTGAAGTTCCTTCCATCGGGCGTCGGCTTGTTCGGCTCTGCGAACGAGGTCTTCTGGAAGTGGCTGAACGGATTTGAGTTCATCAATCCGCTCCGTCCAGATTCCCTCCATCAAGACATGCTTGAGGAGCGCTGACACCTCCGAATTGAATTTTTGTGCTTTGTCCTTCTCGATCGCCATTTCTCTTTCGGCATTCTCCGCACGTATTTTCGCTTCCGTCGCGACGCGAGCCGTTTCGGCCTTCGTCTCCGCCGCCACGCGTGCCGCTTCTGCCTTGGACATCGCCTCCTGTTTCTCGCGCTCGGCTGTCGCCAGTCGCAGGGGGCGATTGCGTTCTTCCAAGGCCGATTCTCGTGTTGCGTACCATTGACCGTTCCATTTTCCTTGGCCTTTTCTGAAGTGTTCCACCTCTCGCTTTAGGGCAATGCAAAATGGTGCAAGGTGTTTCCGAGCCGCCGGATAACGTAGGGATAGTGCTTCGAGTCTTTGGATGGCTGAACCGATCGGGACAAGATCTCCTTCTTGTAACACCTCCTGAAATGCGACCGGACGCATGTGACCATAATCGACCGTCTGCACGATTTCGCCGGAGACGACTGAGAATCTGTTTCCATCTAAATCGATGAAGTTGCTGACCGTCGGAAAGGCTTCTACGGATGCATATTCGGTGACCGTAGCGAATTCGTCTGCCGTGAGGGCATTGTCCTTTTGAATTAACAGCCCTTGAGCCGTTTCCGCAGCGGCTGCATTTGCCCAATCGGCAAGCAGCAGCACAGTCAGGACATTCAGTAACGATTTCAACAGATACGACATGACTTAGGGTTCCCCTTCCTGAGTCGGATGATGGGCGTCGTCGTCGGTTTTCCAAGGTAAATCCGTCCTGTTGTCAGTAGAACGGGAAGCACCGCTTTTCCTCCCTCCACCCCCAGGGGAATCGCAGCTCGACTGGCCCGGTCTGAACGGTTCCCCCCGGTCCGTTCAAACGAACCCCTCCAGTCGAGCTGCTCCCCTATTTGGATTTTTTCCCCGTTCGCAATTGCGAACATGGCACCCTTTAGCACCGGTCGTGCCAAGGCTCTTGGGCGGCCAAATAAAGCAGCGAAACCAGAGTAATATTTTTTCTTTTCCGCGATGAACCGATTTCGGGTGCGTAAGAATACGGGATGGCGCGTGGTGGAAATTAGCCAGCGTGTAAATTCTGGACGACAAAAAGAGGCACCCGCGGAGTTATTCGCAACCCACTGTGAATAAGTCGAATTTCACCGGATTTTGACGCAGCCGCGCGTCCGGGACTTGGCCTCAGTCCTCGTTACGGCTGGGCCTTTTTCGCCGCCGAAAAGACGCCGCTCGCCGCTTTCACCGAGATGCCCTGGTTGCGGGCGTAGGCGGCGGCGGCACGCGCACGGATTTGCGTCGGCGTCTCGCCGCGCGTCCATCCCGCAAGCGCGTCGCGCAGAATACACCCGGCGGGATACATGAGCTGCGTGGTCGTGAGCAGCGGTCGCGCGCCCACTGCGGCGAGAGGCGGGCCGAAGAAACGTTCGCTGATGCAGCACAGGACAATGGCCTGCCGTCCGGGACCACGCTGGGAGATGGCGTCTGTCGGAAGGGTGAAATCCATGAGACCATCGTGCCCGAGATAGGCGACCAGTGGCAGCCGATCGACGGGTTCGTCGCTGGCCAGCGCCTGGAAAAAATCGGCAGTACATTCGCGAATGGCACTCCCGCGGTAGGCGTCGGCGACGAATTGCCATTTGCCGCTGCGGTGCAGGAAGCGCAGGCGCTCGATGATCGCGGGCTTGGGGCCCGGCTCGCGGCCAAGGAATTTCCAATCCGAACTCGCGTGGAAGACCGGAGGAAGCGCTTCGTCGCATCCCCAGTAGAGGTTGTGCACCGCGTCATTCCCGTCGCCGATCTTCGGCGGCACCGGAACGATGCCTTGGGTGGCATTGTCGGCGAGCGCCACGAAGACGTGGATTTCCGCCGGTTCCGCCGCCCACGTCGCGGCACCGACCCATCCCGCCAGGATCGTGAGGATGAGAGCTCTCACCGAAAGCGAAGGTCGAGTCCGGATCATAATCCAAGGGGGCTATTTCTGGTAGGATTTCTCGATGGGCAGGGTCTTGAAATGGGACCAGATGTTCCCGTTTTCGTCGCGGAAATCCATGGTGTGGGGGATTGCCTTACAGCGTAGTCTATCCGTCGCCGTCCGTCGAGCCTCCGCCCGTTAAGCGTAAATGTCTTTGCGATGGCCTACAGCCACCACCAACACCAGTAATTTCTGGTCTTGGATCTGGCAGAGGATCCGATAATCACCCACTCGATAGCGCCACAATCCCGCCAAATCGGCCTTGAGAGCCTTACCGAAGCGGCGTGGGTCGGCATTGGCGGTTACGCGCTCGTCGAGGTAGGCCAGAATATCCCTTTGGGCCTGATGGCCGAGTTTCTTGAGCTCCTTAAGAGCCCGCTCGTCGAACCTATAGGCCCAGCTCACGCTTCACTTCCTGGGCGGAATAGGTTTTGGCCGGCCGTCGCTGCAATCGTTCCGTCGCCAGATAAATGTCCTCAAGGTCTTCGAGGTGCTCAAGGATCGCCTCGCGAACGTAAAAGGTCTTGGTCCGTCCAGTCTTTTTGGCCAGACGCTCCAGGCGCTTCTCCGTAGTGGCATCAAGTCGGATGGCGAGCATGGTTTGTTGGTATCCCTGATATACACGTATAGCAAGTCGAAAGTCGCATTGATGGAGGGCTGAATTCGCGCCGTCACCCGAGCGCGGCGCGGACATTCCAATTTGCTTTTTCCAACCGTTTGCGGGCCTCGTCGTAACCGATCTGGAGTTCCTGGCTCACGAGGCGCACCCCGCGGTCGCGGAGCTTGGCGTTCGAGATGCGCAGATCGACCATGGCGTTGCCGCGTACCCGTCCGAGACGGATCATGGCACAGGTGGAGAGGATGTTGAGCACCACTTTGGTGGCGGTGCCGGCCTTGAGGCGCGTGGATCCCGTGACGATTTCCGGCCCCGTCGGCAAATCCAATTCCACGTCCCAGGCTGTCGCCGTCCGCGCGGGATTGCAGGTGAGCAAAATCGTCCGGGCGCCGAGCTCCCGGGCGCGAGCCAGGGCCGCGAGGACGAAGGGCGCGCGACCGCTGGCGGTGATCCCGCAGACCACATCGCCCGCCCGGACGCCGCGGTCGACGATGGCCAGGGCGCCGGCCTCGGGTTGATCTTCCGCGCCTTCCACGGCGCGATGCAGAGCCGGTGCGCCGCCGGCGATGATGCCTTGCACCAACTCCGGCGAAGCCCCGAAGGTCGGCGGAATTTCGCTGGCATCCAGGACGCCGAGACGGCCGCTCGTCCCGGCGCCGATGTAAAAGAGACGCCCATCCGCCCGGAGCGCGGCGCTGACGAGATCGACGGCGGCGATCAGTTCGCCGCGGCGCGCCGCGAGGGCTTCGGCGACCTTGGATTCTTCCGTGATGAACAATTCGACGAGTTCCCCGGTGGTCCGTTCCTCGAGTGCGACCGAGTGCGGATTGCTTTGCTCTGTGGAGGCGATGGCCAGCGCGTCGGCATCGGGGACGACGACCGACTCCCGCGGCGGTGGTGGGTTGACGGCGCGTTCCGCCAACCAGGCCGCACCGAGCGATCCCGATTCCGCGCAGACCTCGACGTTGGCTTTCGGCAGCAGGATGCTCAGGCTGTAGCGATAGAGGGCGGCATAATCGTCGTGGTGGGCGAAGAGCCCGCCGAGGAGGCGCACCGGCGGTGCCGAAAAGTCCAGGCGCTCGGCGACGGCCCAGGTGAATTGCGCGAGCAGATCCGCACCCGCCTGCACGGTGGCGAGCATTTGCGGCTCGCCGGTTTTGGCGGCATGAAAGATCGCGGGAGCCAGCCGGGCGACGCTCATCTTATCGGCTTGCATGGCCCAACCCACGAGGTCGGGCAGCCGATTGAGGCCGAGGGTGTGGAGGATTTCCTGAGCCAGGGGGGTGATCTTTTGGTTCAAGTCGAAATGCGTCAAGACCAGCCGCAGCCCGCGGCGGGCGAGATCGTAGCCGCCGCCGCGGTCGCCCAGCAAATGGCCCCAGCCCCCGGCTTTTTCGATCCGCCCATCCTTGCGCCCATGGACGGCGGTGCCCGTGCCGGCGATGACGGCAATGCCGTCGCCATCGCGAAACGCGGTGGCCAGTCCCGAGTCGCGGTCGCTGCCGATCGCGATCGAAGCCGCCGGCCACGCGCTCTCGACCAACCCGCGCAGCCGGGTGCGGTCTTCGTCGGTGGCGCAACCCGCGAGAAATGCGCCGACATGGGTGGCCTCGCGCGGCAGGACGGAAAAGAGTTGTCGCAGCGCGTCGTCGGTAATGAGCCGCAAATTGGCGGCGGGCAGCATACCCTCGCGGAGCACGGAGCCGTCCTCGGCGAGCAGCACCCAACTGGTTTTGGTGCCGCCCCCTTCGAGGCCAAGAATGCGCTTTGGACTTTCCATGGCTTCAGGGATACCAACAAACCATGCTCGCCATC
>Ga0206804_10022_pt1 | contig 47214 bp, 32 predicted proteins | sample Alteio_BWOrgCont_62_FD_152888 | JGI IMG/M metagenome (GOLD analysis project Ga0206804, IMG submission 152888) | Enriched cells from forest soil in Barre Woods Harvard Forest LTER site, Petersham, Massachusetts, United States -... | ecosystem: Environmental > Terrestrial > Soil > Temperate forest >... | reverse complement strand
GTTCTCCATCCAACCAACAGGCGAAGGTGGCAAGAAAAAGGTCCATGCCCAACACCAAGGCAAACCAGTACCAGATACCCAAAGCATGGCCAAAAATCAGCGAAAACAGGAGGATGAGATCGACGAGCGGGGTCATCGCGACGAGGCCGATCTGCATGAACCAGATATTCGGCAGGCTAAACCAGCCGAGGGCGCCATAGCGCGGATTGAACACCAGGTCGCGGTGTTTCCACAGGCATTGCATGGTTCCAAAAGCCCAGCGAAAGCGTTGCTTGGCCAGCCCCGGGTAGGTCTCCGGAGCTTCGGTCCAGGCGACGGCCTCGGGCGCATACTCGATGCGATAACCCAGTCGGTGCAGGGTCAGGGTGAGATCGGTGTCCTCCGCCAGCGTATCGTCCGAAAAGCCGCCCGCCGCTTCGATGGCGCTGCGCCGGAGGGCGCTGACCGCGCCGGGCACGACGGTAATGCAATGCCACTCGGTATAGGCCCGGCGATCGAGGTTGAAGCCGCAGATATACTCGAGGCTTTGGCAGCGCGCGATGAAGGTGCGCAGATTGCCCACCCGGGCATTGCCGCTCACGGCTCCGACGAGCGGATGGGCGAGCGGTTGCACGAGGGCTTGGAGCGTCGTCCGCTGAAACATGGTATCGGCGTCGAGGAAGACCACGATTTCATGGCGCGCCTCGGCGACCCCGCGGCGGAGCGCCCCGGCCTTGCCGAGGTTCGGCTGCTGCACGAGACGAACGCGAGCGTCGGTCGCGGTAAATTCCTCCACTTGGGCGGCGGTGTCGTCTTTCGATCCATCGTCCACCACGATGACCTCCAGTTCGCCTGCGTAGTCGGTGTCGAGCACCGAGCGCAGCGTTTTCTGGATGACCTTGCCTTCGTTGAAGGCGGCAATGGCGATGGAGAGCGACGGCTCAAACGGGCTCGCGGGCGCGGCTTCGGACGGGTGGGCTCGCTGCTTCGCGTCTTTCATCTTCTCGAGACGGTCCGGCTGTGGTGCCGATGAGCGAGCCAGGCGACGAGCAGGGTGCGCGCGATGACCAGACCGGTGGAAAAAATCATGAACGCCCAAAAGAATGCGGCGATCCCATGCATGGTCCGGAACCCGGTGCCGGCCACAAAGCGCTCAATGGGCTGCCGGGTCGTGTCGACCGGCGGCATGAGCTCATCGCGGGTCATGCCGAGCAGTTCCGAGAGCGAGACGATGCGATCACCGCGGGTTTGCAGATAGTCGATAATGTGGGGCAACGCCGCGACCGTTTCCGAACGATCGCCCCCGGCATCGTGCAGGAGAATGATGTTCCCCTCGCCGCGGAGATCCTTCACCCGCTGGATGATTTCCTCGGTGCCGGGCCGGGACCAGTCCTGCGGGTCGATCTTTTCCAGCACCACGGTGTAACCGAGTTGTTCCTGGGCGAGGCGGAGTGGGGCCAGTTCGGCGATGTCGGTGGGATTCGAGTCGGCGTTGTAGGGCGGACGAAAGAGCGTGGTCGAGCGGCCGGTGATGCTTTCGATGAGACGCTGCGTGGCGGTCAGCTCCAGTTCCATCTGCCACTCAGACATCACCGCCAGGTTGCGGTGCGAATAGGTGTGATTGCCGATCTCATGACCCTCGGCCACGATGCGCTGGACGAGGCCCGGATAATCCTCGCAGTTTTTGCCGAGGAGAAAGAACGCTGCCTTGATGCCGCGGGCGCGAAGGATATCGAGAATCTTCGGAGTCCATTCCGGGCTTGGGCCGTCATCGAACGTGATTGCGACCTGATGTTCGCCACCGGCGCCTTGATGGTAAAGAATCGGGTAAGTGGCGAAGTCGGTATAGGTCGCCCGGAGCAGGCCGCTTGAATCCAGGGTGACGATGCGTGCTCCATCGTCGCGCTCAGCGTCCACGGTAACGATTTCTCCGCGGCCGACGTTGGTGATGGTGTCGCTGGCTTTGAGCGTGCCGAGCGCCTTCAGTTCCCGGGCCGAGGGTTGGCTCTTGATTTCGAGCACGTCCCAGATTTGTGGATCTTCCGTCCCCAAGCGAACGATGCCGATGCCACCGAACTCGGCGGCGCGGACGGTGCGGGCGTTATTGTAGAACGAAATGGCGTCGAGAAAGCTGACGCTGTGTTCGCCACCCGGTTCATAGTATTGATACTGGCCGTTGTAACTCGGGGGCGCGACCTCGGTCTTCTGACTCATGGCGTCCACGCCGGCGTAACTGGCGCGACTCATCGCGTCCTTGAAGGTGATCATCTCCGTCTTTTTCGTGGTCGTGTTCCAGTCGTAGGCGTAGGCGCCGAGCACGGCGATCCATTGGCTGGGATCGGCATACTGGACGATGACTTTCAGCCATCCCTCAAGCCAGGGCTGGGAGGCGATCGGGCCGGGCGCGTCGTCCTCGGAGTTCTCATCGTGGAGCATCACGAGAAAGCGATCGACGAAGTCCTCGAGCGCGCGGCGATTGGATTTGATCTCGGGCTGGGCGTCGGGATCGCTGAAGATGTGGAAGGTCTTGAAGTCTTCGCCGGGGGAGACGGAAAACCACAGTTCCATGTTCGCGGTCTTAAGCGCGGCGGAAATTTGTTCGAGGAAATCGGAATAATTGTCGCGATAGGCGGGATCGAGTTGCTGCCAGTCAATAATCAGTCCACCGGCTTTCATCGCTTTCAGTTGGTCGAGAAGACTGCGAATAAAACGGGACCGTTTGTCGGCGGTGCCATTGGCCAGATTCTCCACGGCCTCCGGCTGCCAGGTATTGCCCTGGATGTTTTGCAACAGAGGCATGAGGGTGAGGTCGTGGGCGGCGGCGAAGAGGGTAAGCCGGGGATTGGGCTCGGCGACCAGGCGGCTGTCAGTGCCCTGCAGCGAGAACCATTCCGGGGCGAGGTGGGTCAACGCGCCCGCGTGTTCTTCGAGGGAGGCCAGGCTGTTTGGGTCCCACTCGACATAATAGCCGAGCCGGATTTCGCCTTTCGGGCCCGGTTTTTTCGAGACCTGCTTTTTGATTTTGTCCAGCCGCTCCTGCGCGGACTTCGATTCGCTGTAGTAGCGCTGCCAGTTGATGGCGTTGGGATCGTCCTGCTCGGTGCGGCTGATGGCGGCCTTGAGCTGCTTTTTCAGCGGCACGACCGAGGCCGGGGTTTTAAATTCGGGGTGGACGAGGAGGGTGCGGAAAAACCACACGATGGCGGCAGCCACGAGCAGACCCCAGACGACGAGCACGCGGCGCAACCGTGGCCAGCGGCGACCGTGCAAATCCTGGAAAATAAAGGCGCCGCGATCGGGTTCGCTCATGGCAGGACGGCTTCAGACGGGAGCCCAAGGCGCCAGGCAAGGGCGTGGCTGCCGATGCGTGGACTGACTGTGGTTCGCGGGATTTTTTTCACAGGGGCTGATGCGACTGGCGGTCGAAACGACATACGGGGACCGCCCCTGTTCAATCTGGAAAGCGGAAAAAGGCGGCGGCGTTGGCCGAGGTGCGCGCGGCCAGGAATTCGAGCACCTCGCCGCGCAGGCGCGCGACATGTTCGGCGACCTGCCGGGTGTGGGCGGGTTCGCAGCGCTTCCCCCGGAAGGGGACTGGGGCCAGAAATGGACAATCGGTTTCGACCATAAAGGACTCCGAGGGAATCTGCTGCGCCGTTTCCTGCGCCTCGACGGCGTTCTTGAAAGTGACGATGCCCGTGAAGGAGACCATATGGCCAAGTTCGATGAGGTCTTGGGCATGGGTGGGCATCCGGCCGAAGCAGTGAAACACCGCGCGCAGTTTGCCGGTGTAGGGGCGGAGGATTTCCAGAGTGTCGTCCCAGGCGTCGCGCTCGTGGATGACGACGTTGAGACCGAGTTCCACGGCGAGATCCAGTTGCTGCTCGAAGACCGCCGCCTGTGCGCTTTTTACGGCGCCGTCGCGGATCGCGGCTATCGGTTCCCGTGGGTCACTGAGCGGCATCTCGGAAAGGATCGCGTCCTTCCCGCCGAGCAAATGCCCGCTCGGGAGACGGTGATAGTCGAGCCCGCATTCACCGAGGGCGACGACGCGCGGGTTTTGCGCGAGGACGCGCAGTTCGTCGATGAAGTTGTCCTCCGCCTCGGCCGCCGAATTGGGATGCACGCCGACGACCGCGTAGACCTGGGGATATTTCTCCGCGAGGGCTACGGCGCGCCGGCTCCCTTCGATACTCGTGCCGATGGTGACGATGCGGGTCACGCCCGCCGTCTCGGCCCGCGCCAACACAGCGTCGAGATCTGCGGCGAAATCGGGGAAGTCGAGATGCGAATGGGTGTCGATCAGCATCCGTGAGCCTACCACTGAATGACCGAACTGGCCCAGGTCAACCCGCCGCCAAAGACGACGAGGAGCACATAATCGCCGACTTTCATCCGGCCGGTGCGATTGGCTTCATCCAGGGCGATCGCCACGGCGGCGGCGCTGGTGTTGCCGTAACGGTCGAGATTCACCACGAAACGCTCGAGCGGGAGCTTCATGCGTTCGGCAATGGCCTCGATGATGCGCAGATTGGCCTGATGCGGAATGACGCACGCGAGGTCTTCGATCCTGAGGTTGGCGTCGGCCAGGACCTTGTGCGCGGCATCGAGCATCGAGGTGACGGCATGCTTGTACGTCTCCTTGCCGTTCATCTTGATGCAGTTCAGCCGCGAGTCGGCATTTTCCTTGGTGATGGGGAAACGCGAACCACCGCCCGGGATATAAAGGATGTCGCTCAAGCCGCCATCGCTGGCCATGAAGGTGCTGATCACGCCATGACCGCCACCGCGATGCCGCAGGACGGCGGCGCCGGCGCCATCGCCGAAGAGCACGCAGGTATTGCGGTCGGTCCAGTCGATAATGGAGCTGAGCTTGTCCGCGCCGATGACGAGAATCGTATCGTAAGTGTGGGAGGTGATGAATTGCTGGGCGATCTCGATGGCGTAGAGAAAGCCGGAGCAGGCGGCGCTGACGTCGAAGCAGGCGGCATTCTTCGCGCCGATCTTGGCCTGGACGAAGCACGCGGTGCTCGGGAAAAACATGTCGGGGGTGACCGTGGCAACCAGGATGAGGTCAATTTCCTCGGCGGTGATGCCGGCATTCTCCAACGCCTGGACCGCGGCTTTCGCCGCGAGGTCGCTGGTGTGTTCGCCCTCGGCGGCGATGCGGCGTTCGCTGATCCCGGTGCGCGTGATGATCCATTCATCACTGGTTTCGACCATTTTTTCGAGGTCGCGGTTGGAGAGAACCTTTTCGGGCAGGTAACTGCCAGTGCCGATGATGGACACGGTACGCTTAGGCTGGTTGGGGCGCGTTCTTGGCTGAGTCATGGGAGCGTTGCACGGCCTCGACAATGTGCGGGTTGAGGGGGTGCTGAATGGAAGAGCAGGCGGCACGGATGGCGTTCTTGACCGCGAACGGGGAGCTGCCGCCATGGGCGATGATGCAATTGCCGTCGACCCCGAGGAGCGGCATCCCGCCGTATTCATCAGCATTGGTCACGGCGCGGACGGAGAGGAAAGCGGGTTTGCAGAGCCAGGCGCCCGCCTTACGGACAGGATTGGCGTACAGTTCGCGCTTGAGCAGGCGGAAGATGCTCTTGGCCAGCGCTTCGCTGGTCTTGAGGACGACGTTGCCGGTAAATCCATCGGCGACGACCACGTCGACGGTGCCTTCAAAAAGATCGTGCCCCTCGACGTTGCCGTAGAAATTCAGGCCACTGGCCTTGAGCAGGCCATGGGTGGCCAGAGTGAGGGCGTTCCCCTTGAACTCCTCGGTGCCATTGGAAAGCAAGCCGACGGTTGGATTGGGCCGGTTGAGCACATGCTCACAATAGGCTACGGCCATGAAGGCATTGTCCTCGAGATGCTGCTGGGTGGGGTCGGGATTGGCGCCGGCATCGCAGAGGACAAAGTGCCGGCCTTTTTCGGTGGGCATCATCGCGGCGATCGCGGGCCGATCGATCCCGAGGAGCATCCGCCATTTGATGGTGCAGGCGGCGACCGCGGCGCCGGTGTTGCCGGCGCTGACCACAGCCTCCGCTTCGCCGGATTTCACGAGATCCACAGCGCGGCTGATCGAGGAGTCCTTTTTCTTGCGGACCGCGTCCAGGCCGCTGTCGTGCATTTCCACGACCTGCGTGGTATGAACGATCTCGATCCGCGAGTCGTTGCAGTTGTGTTTCTTAAGGAGCGCCTCGAGCTGAGCGGTGTCGCCAGTGAGGAGAAGACGGGAGATTTGCGTGAACTCACGGAGCGCCAAAACGGCGCCTTCGACGAGCGGAGCCGGGCCGGCATCATGGCCCATGGCATCTAGCGCAATCTTCATGGGCGCATTTCGGGCGCGGGGAAAAGTTTGTGCAAGTGCAAAAGCAAGCAGCCGCCAGCGCGGTCAAGCGCGGCGGCTGGCTGGAAGCACAAGGGGATTAAAGGGCCTCGATCGTCAGGACCTGACGGCCTTTATAGTAGCCGCAAGAGGGGCAGGCGCGATGCGATGGGATCGAGCTGCCACACTGGCCGCACTTGCTGAGCAGAGCGGCATGAAAGCGGTTGGCGGCTTTGCGCGTGCGCAACCGCATTTTGGACATCTTGCGTTTTGGAACTCCCATATCGGTAATTTATTTAAGTTTAAGCTGATCTAACGCGCCCCACGCGTCCGGGTTTCCAGTGAGCGGCGCGTCGGCGGCTTCGGATTTGGTCCGATAAGAAACACCCTGACACACCCTCTCACCGTTCCAGTCGCAGTGCGGGTGGGGCGGAAGGGCGAGCAAGATGTCTTCCCTTATAGGTTCTGTCAAGTCGACTGTTTCACTTGCGGTCAATTCGACCTGGCAGGCGAAATCCGGGACCCGCAGCGGGTAGCGGAAACGTTCGAGGCAGGCGACGCATTCCAGTTCCAGATCCACCCCGACCTGGCCGGTGGCAAACAGGCCGCCATCGCTCAGGCCGACCTCGAGCGAGTAGGTCACGTCGCTCACCGCTTGGATATCGCGCTCGTGCAGATCAAGAATGGCACTCGGATCGCTCCCCTCGACGTGCAGCCCGTCGGACGGAATCTGATTCAGATGAATTTTCATAAAGAGCCTTTCTAGCCGATTGGGCGGGCGAACTTCTCGCGCAATGCCCGGGCGACTGATACTGGCACAAATGCGCCGACATCGCCACCAAGACGCGCGATTTCTTTTACGATCCGGGAGCTGAGATAAGTGTATTTCTCGGCCGGCATGAGAAAAATTGTCTCAATCTGCGGGGCCAGTTTGCGGTTCATGAGGGCCATTTGGAACTCAAACTCGAAGTCGGACACGGCCCGCAGCCCGCGCACCACCGCCGTGGCCTTCTCGGCCGTGGCGAAGTCGACGAGCAGCCCCTCGAAGCGGGCGATGCGGATATTCGGCAGACTGCCGGCCACTTCCTGGATGAGAGCCATCCGCTCGTCCGAGTTGAAGAGGCCCTGCTTTTGTTCGTTATAGGCCACGGCGACCACGACTTCGTCGAAGAGCGTGGCGGCGCGGTTGATCACGTCGAGGTGGCCATTGGTAATCGGATCGAAGCTGCCGGGATAAATCACGCGTCTCACAAGGGGCAGGCTGGCGTGGGGAGGGGGAATTGGGAAATGGAAAATGGCAGATGGAAAATGAAAAATGGGGATGGTGACGCGGAAGCTTCCAGGACCAGGAGGGCATCAAGCTGGAGCGGGAGACGTGCGGATGTCGTTGGAATGAAGGTTTTTAGCGCATCGGTTTTTCATCATTATTTCATCGAGACCGCATCAAGACTTCACGGAGAGGGGCGAGAGTTTGGTGCATGAAAGCTGCCATTTGTCTCCTCGCACTCGTTCTTCCGACACTCGCTCTCGGGGCGGAAGAGTTGCCCCCAACGCCGGACCTCGGTCGAGCCTTTGCCACCATACCATACTCGGAACTGCGGGCCCTGTGGGAGGCGGGGCGGAAGAAGGAGCCGCCGAAAGTGGAGCCGGAACTTCCGCCCGTGGCCTTCGTGGTCCATCAGGCGGAGTACCGGCTGCAACTAAGCGACGAAGCGAGCCTGCTGGATGCGGACTACGAGATCGAATCGCTCGATAATCATTGGCAGACGATCCCGCTGCTTGGCGGTGAGGCGCGACTCGATAAGGCGGAAGCGGGCGACCGGTCCATCGTCTCTCAGGACGGTTACGCGTTGCTTTCGAATCAACCTGGAAAAATCAAAGCGGCGCTCCATCTCGTGGCCACTGGCGCGAAGCGGATGACGAATCCCGGGGTGCTCAAGTTGCGCTTCGGCTGCGCGACCGTGAAGCGGTTGATCATCAGCGGCATCCCCGCGAATTTGGAAATGCGAGTGAATGGGACGCGCGCGGCGGAGACGAAAGATGGGACGGCGATTTACTACCTGCCCGCGGAGTCGGGGGAAGTGAACGTGCAACTGGCGACCCCTCGGGTCGAAGATGCGCCGAAGCCGCTGCAACCCAGTCATTGGCAGGTCCAATCGCAAGCGGTGGTGCGCTACGCGGAGGGCCGGTTGCTTTTCCAGAGTCATCTCTCGGCGCGGGCGGACAACGGTTCCGGCACGGAGCTGCTCCTGCTTCTGCCGTCCAACGCCGGGGCCGTGGCCGTCAGTGGTGAAGACGTGGCGGAATCGACCGCGGGCAGGGCGGACGACGGGCAACGGACGCTGCGCGTGGTTTGGAAGACGCCGGACATCCTCGATCGCGAACTTACAGTGGTCTACGCCCTGCCGCAATCTCCGCTGGCCGAACAATGGAGTTTGCCTGCTCCGGTGACGCCGGGACAGGCGGAGGCGCGCAATCTCTTTGCCATCGTGACGGCCGGTGGGCTCGAACTCAAGGGGGCCGGTGTGCAGGCGGCGGTGCCATCTGCACGTTTGCCGCAATGGATGCAGACCGAGATTGCGGGCGACGCGTTTACCACCGTCGAGGCCGGGGCCCTGCTCACCCTCCAGACGCACTGGCTGCCGACCGTGGCCACGGCGGAGGCGATCGTGAGTGACGCGAAGTGCGAACTGCGCCTGGTGGTCGATGGATCGATGCAAACGAGCGCGACCTATGTCATCCGCCACGTGACACCCCTCGCCTGGACGGTGGAGTTACCCAAAGAGGTCGAGTTGCTGACCTGCACCGTGGATGGAAAATCCGAGCGACCGGTGCTGCGCGAAAATGGCGCCCTCGAACTCAGCCTGCCGATTCCCCACGATGCCAAGGGGGTGACCGAGGTGGCGTTCGTCTATGCGGCGAAGACGACGGCCCTCGACCCGGTCTCCGGTCAACTGGCCCTGGAAACGCCCCGCACGCCCTTGTTCATCGAGCGTCTGGAGTGGTTGGTGTCGATTCCCGGGAACTACGAAGTCACGGCGATCGACGGCAACGTGGCCGCCACGGGCGGCGCCAGGAGCGAACGCGACGTGCAGACGATTGCCCTGCGCAAGGATTTCTGCCGCGGCGAGCGCCCCGCCGTGGCCCTCTTTTATCAACGCCGCGGCCTCGATCACTAACCCCGACCCGCTTTTTCCCAACCTCAACCAACCTATCACGATCCATGACTATCACCCGTCTCATCGCCATCTCCTCCATCGTCGTCTGCACCGGCGTCGCCTGGTTTGTTCTCGCTGAAACGCTCAACATCCGCTCCGCCGCGACTGGCGCCCGACTGAACCCCGAGGTCCAGAAAAATTGGGGGCCTGTGCTCAAACAGGAACAACCGACCTTGTATTACGAGGCGCCTGCCGAGGGGCGCTCGCGCCGTGAGATTCAGGCCGAGCAATCCAATATCCACGTGACGCTCACCTATGACGCGAAGAACAAGGGACTGCTTTGGTATCGCACCTACTTTGCCGATTTCGAGGCCGAGTATCTGGTCAAGAATCCGACGCCGATTCCACAAACGATCTATGCGGCGTTTCGGTTTCCGGCCGAGGACGCGCGCTATGATCGGTTCTCGCTGACTTTTGGAGATAAGAAGACGGACAAGGAGCCGGAAAACGGACAACTCATCGAGTCACTGCAACTGGCGCCAGGCGCGGAAGTGCCGCTGAAAGTGACGTATCACGCCGCGGGCGTGGATTCCTGGAGTTATGTGCTGACCGGCTCGAAACGGGTCCGGGACCTACACCTCTCAATGACCACGAACTTTCGCGAATTCAATGTGCCGGTCGGCGCCGAGTCGCCGACTTCGCGTTCCGCGGATGGCTTGAGATTTAACTGGGACTACAACGACGTCATCGGCGCCCACGCCATTGCCATGGAAATGCCGGCGGTGACCAACCCGGGTCAGGTCGCCGGGCGCATGACGCTTTTTGCGCCGGTCTCGCTGCTCTTCTTCTTCGCGGTTCTGGTCATCGTCGCGATGCGCGACGGCTTGGATTTGCACCCGATGAATTACTTCTTTCTCGCCGCCGGTTGCTTTGCCTTCCAATTGCTCTTTGCCTATCTCGTCGATCTGCTGCCGCTGCTCACCTCATTCATCATCGCCGCCTCCGTCTCCCTGGTCCTGGTGAACGGCTATCTCTGGCGGGCGGCGGGAGGGAGATTTGCCCGCCTCGCGGCGCTGGCACAATTCGCCTACATGGTGCTCTTCAGCTATAGCTTCTTCTTCGACGGCCTCACCGGGATCACCATTACGAGCGGAGCGATCGTGACGCTGGCGCTGTTGATGGCCTTCACCGCGCGGGTCAACTGGAGCACGGTGTTTCCCCGGCGCGGTCTGCCACCACCGATCCCGATGCCGTCGTGAGGCAATCCCGTGCTTGCGATCTTGAATCCGCCGGCGCCTCCCACCACTCTGCGGAAATGAAGCCGCGCATCCTCGTCGTGGAAGACGAACCGTCGATCCTCGACAATATCGTCTATTCCCTGGCGACCGAAGGCTTCGATCCGCAAGGCTGCGCCACTGCTGGGGAGGCGCGCGGGGCGCTGGCCGGCGGGACGTTTTCGCTGGTTGTGCTGGATGTCGGGCTGCCGGATGTCCTCGGCTTCGAGTTTTGCAAAGAGATCCGCAAACAGTCGAACGTGCCGATCATCTTCCTCACCGCGCGGGCGTCGGAACTCGATCGCATCGTCGGTTTGGAAATCGGCGGGGACGATTACATGGTCAAGCCTTTCAGCCCGCGGGAACTGAGCGCGCGGGTCAAGGCGGTCTTGCGGCGATTTCAGCACCCGGAGGCGGAAATCGCGGTCACGGCGGTCGAAAGCGGTCCGTTCCGCGTGGATGAGGAGCGCGCGCAGATCGCGTTTTTTGGCCAGCGACTGGTGCTTTCCGGGACGGAGTTCCGGCTGATGCGCACATTGTGCCAGAAACCCGGGCGCATCTTTTCGCGTGGGCAATTGATGGAGATCGCCTGGGACGATCCCGGCGCCGCGCTCGAACGCACCGTCGATGCGCACGTCAAGAGCTTGCGGGCCAAGCTCAAGGAAGTGCGCAGCGATCTCGATCCCATTGAGACGCACCGCGGGTTTGGTTATTCGCTGCGGGAACAAATGTGAGCACGACCTCACGCATTCTCATCGCGTTTCTGCTCCTGCTGGCGGTGGGCCTGTTTGCGCTGGAACACCGGCTGGCCGCCCGGGTGCAGCAGGAATATTTCGAGGCCGTGGAGGAAAATATGGTCGATATGGCCCAGCTCTTTGCCACGCTCGTGGAAGAGCAGGTCCACGAGGATGGCGCCATCGATGTCACGGAAGTCCGCCGAACCTGGAAGGGGGCGGGGGAGCGCCAATTCTCCGCGCGGATTTACAATGTCACCAAGACCGTGATGAATGCGCAGCTCTACGTGACCGACCGCCAGGGAATCGTCCTTTTCGATTCCGATGGCGGTCGGGCGGAAGGGCAAAACTACCACGAGCGGCTCGATGTCGGACTGACGCTCCTCGGAGAGTACGGAGCCCGGACCACGCGCCGCGATCCGGCGGATGAGGGCAGCATGACGCTTTTTGTCGGGGCGCCGATCCGCCGGGGCGGCGAGATTATCGGCATGGTCAGCGTCTCGAAGCCGGTGAGCAGTGTGCTCCCTTTCCTGGACGAAACGCGGGTCTGGATGCGCAACCTGAGTCTGGCCTTTCTTGGGCTCGTGACGATGGGCGCCTATTTTATCGTGACCCATTTTTCCCGGCCGATCCGTCAACTGACCACCTATGCGCATCGGGTGGCGCGCGGGGAAAGAGTCGCGCCGCCGAGCGGGGGCACGGCGGAGGTGGCTACGCTCACCCGGGCCTTCGAAGAGATGCGCGACGCGATCGATGGGCGAAGTTATGTCCAAAACTATGTGGAGACATTGACCCATGAGATGAAGAGCCCGGTCGCGGCGATCCGCGGAGCCGCGGAATTGTTGCGCGAGGAATCGATGCCAACGGGAGATCGCCAGAAGTTTCTCGGTAACATCCAGGCGGAAGCGGGGCGCATTCAAACGATCATCGACCGTCTGCTCGGTCTCTCCGCGATTGAGAGCCGCAAAGCGTTGGAACACCCGGAACCGGTGTCGATCGCCGAGCTGGCGGAAACGGTGCGCGGCCAATTGCAGCCCGGCGCGGACGCGCGTGGGGTGCGGATCCAGATGGAGGCCGACTCACAGCTCACGGTGACCGGCGAATATTTTCTGCTCGAGATCGCCGTTGCCAACCTGCTCCAGAACGCCATCGACTTTTCTCCGGCCGGGAGTTGCATCCAGATCCGCGTGGCGCGGGTCAGTGACGCGCCGTGGGTCGAACTCCGCATCGTGGACGAAGGGCCGGGGATTCCGGACTATGCGCTGCCACGCCTGTTTGAGCGCTTTTACTCGCTGAGCCGCCCGGATACGCGGCGGAAAAGCTCCGGGCTCGGGCTGTGTTTTGTGCGCGAGGCGGTGGAGTTGCATCGGGGGAGTGTTTCCGTGGGGAACCGGACCGACGGTCAGGGAGGGTGCGCCACGATTCGTCTGCCGCTGGATGGGGTGGGCGCGGTTACGGTGCGATAATCTCGTTCAGGAAGGTTTCGATTGAAAATGCGTCGCGCCCCCCTCATGAGAGCGTTCGTGATCCCATTCATCCCGCCTCCCGACTATCCGCGCATCAAAGTCGTGAGCAGATTCGATGAACTGGTGACGACTCCGTTGGACGGTGGGGTGAATGCGCTTTGCTGGGCGCGGGCGCTCCCGGGAAATTTTAGCGAAGTCGTGGAGCAGTTGGCCGTGGGCGAGGGGATCACGACCCTCGATGACACGCGCCTCCGGGCCCTTTGCCTGAGTGCCGCGGGCCGGGAGGCCGTGGAGGTGCTGCTCGAAGACCAACGCCTTCTCCGCACGCTCGGTGTTTCGCCGGTGCTCGATTGCATCGACGGCTATCTGCGGGACGAGGATGCGATCATTGCGACCGACGTCTACTCCTTCCACGCCGACAGTGCTCCGGTGCAAACCGACACTTATCTTTGCAGTTACAATGAGCCGGCGACGGAAGGCTTGCGCAACGATGAGGCGCTGCGGCGGGTCGATATTCCCGAAACGCGTGCGGAACTCCTCCGGCGCTTTGGAGGGAATGACGATGAGGAGTTTCTCGAATACCTGAACGAACACTGCTACGACCTTCACTATGCTCCCGTGGCTGGGGCGCGGCCTTTTTCGTTTGGCTTGGGCAATCTCTGGCGCCTCGCCGTGGAGTATCCCGGCAGCCCGGTCCCGCCCTGCGTTCACCGGGCTCCTGAGACGGTCCCCGGCCAGCCGCCGCGGCTTTTGCTGATCAGTTAAATCCTCGACCATCCGTATCAACCAGAAATGATCGCTTGCGTGGATGTCGATTACCGGGATGCGGGTGCCACCGCGGCCGCGCTGTTGTTTCAGGATTGGTCAGACGAGCAGCCGGTTGAGGAAATCGTCATCCCGATCGACCGAGTTGAGCCTTATGAGCCTGGACAATTCTACCGTCGCGAACTGCCGTGCCTGAGAGCGGTGCTCGCGGCCGCCCGAACAAAGCCCCGAATCATTATCATCGACGGTTATGTCTGGCTTGGGGACGAGCAGCACCCGGGACTCGGCGCCCATCTCTTCGCGGCAATGGGCCGGGAGGCGGCTGTCATTGGCGTCGCCAAGACGAAGTTCGTGGGCGCTGGCTTGGCCGAGGAAGTCCGACGGGGCACAAGCCAGAGTCCGCTGTATATCACTGCGGCTGGCTTGGAGCCTGCCGAGGCGGCGCGTCGGATTCGGGAAATGCGCGGACCATTCCGGATTCCGACCCTCCTTCGGAGGGTCGATCAATTGTGCCGTGGGCGGGTGTTGCGTGGTTAGTTAGTGAGAGCGTGTTCTGTACTTTGAATCGTGCGCTGCGGTGCGAGAATTTACGCCAACGGCGTTTCATCACTCAGCCCACGGGTTGGCGCGAGGCACGAGCGCCTACCCTGGGTAGGCAAAAGACATCGCCTCAACTCTGAAAGAGTTGAATCAGCTTGGGAAGCGAGGGTCATCACGCTGATGCAACTCCTTCAGAGTTGGCCGTCTTTTCTCCATTCCCAGGGTTGGCGCTCGTGCCTCGCGCCAACCCTGGGCTGAGTGATGGAACGCCGTTGGCGTTCGGTAACGCTCCCCGATCTCTCTGAAAAACGCAGGAAACAATCTGGTAATCCAGGCCGGAGCGATATTCATATCGCATTGATAATAAGCGAGTTGTCTCTATAAAATTCGACTGATCGAGACCCAGCCGCCAGGCGGGGGCCGAGGTTCTGTTTGGACGTTTTGAAAAGCCGTTTAGGTGCCGGCGGTCCTTTGGGCAGGCTTGAGCGATTGGAACAAAAACGGTTGGATGGTGACCATGCTGACCCTCAATGCCTTGATCCCCGGCGCCGCGGCTTCCTGCATCGCCATCTTTGTGATGCGCTGGCTGATCCAGCGCAACGAAAATGCCTACGCGCAAAAATGCCAACTGATCTTTTCCAAGCATCGCTTTGACTCACCGAGTCGCGCGGATATCGAGCAGGCGGTGCGGACACTCAACGAGCAAAACGCCAATTACATGTTCGCCATGAAAGACACCTGCAACGTCCCGCTCCGGGGTAAGGCTGTCACGTTAGTGCACGGGAATGTCGGAAGCATGAACGCGAACCAAGCCGTGCCGGCATTTAGTACCAGTATGAGTTTCTATGCGCTAGCATGGGAGGGACAGCGGGAATGGTTTGAAAGTAACCCCGATCTTTTTCAAGCAGGGGTAAGTGCGGATAACATTGTCGTGTTTTGGGTCCGATTGGATGCTTTGGTGAAAGCGCTGGGCTAACATCGGAATGCGGTGCGTGGACAACGGGGGCCGTGGGTCGGTATCGTCGTGAGCGGAGTGCTGACCGGTCGACTTGCCGCGCAATGCTGAGCATCGTTCGCATCGCTCCAAAGTGCCTCTGAGGAACGGAGCGACCGGAGCCTTTCATCCGGGCGACATGATGTTGCCGTGCGGGGGCGTCCTCGCCGTGGGATGCGGTCGGCAACCGGAAGGACGCAACATTTCTGTAAAATCTTCGGGCGAGCGTCTCGTCGGACTTGCCGAGACGCGTTTGTCGTGGCACAGTCCGCGCAATTCATTTTGAAACGGAACTCCGAATACCTACAGCTTCACCCCTACCGGGCCATTGTCGCGCCCAAGCTGCGGTCGCAAAAGGAGCGGGATCGGATTGCTTACGGTCGGGGTGTTCCGACTCGGATCACACTCGCGCCGAGGGAGTCCGATGCCGCGCGTTCCTCACGTGGCCGGATCGTTTGGATCGTGGTGGGCGCAATTCTCGCCGTGCTGGCGGTGTGCTGGGGTTGGCACGTTTTTTCGGCTGGGTCGGTGCAGCATCTGTTTCAAAGTCTGTAAGCTGAGACTGGCGAAGGCGCCGTCATGAGAATCGAAGGTCCGCCGCTCCGCCATTCGTGGTTGCCGGTCTGGGATGTGGCCCGCGTGACGGAGTCCATTTCGGCGGGTGCCGTTCATAGAGCCCTCGATCCGATCGCCCGGGCGGAGCTCGACGGCATTGGCGATTTGTCGGCCAAAGTCGCGGGCGCGCTGCAGCATCCCAAGCCGCTCGATATTTCGCTGCCGGTTTTCAATGCGGTGCTCGCCGCGCAGTACTACGAATTGTTTGCGGTGCTCGGGTTGCCGCGGACGATGCAGGTCTACGAGCCTTGTGTCGGCGGGTCGAACCCGGTGATCATTGGCGCGGCGGCGCATAGCGGGGAACAGGCGCGCTACATGGCCATGAACCTGAATCGGAAGCTCCGGGAGGAACTCCGGGCGAAGACGGCTCATCTGCGGATGTCGATCACGATCATTGAAGAAGACGCCCAGGCAGCGTGCGCAGTCCTGCCGGCGGAGAGCTGCGACGTCGCCTGTTTTCATCACGCGGTGAACGATATTCTTCAGACAGCGGTGGCGGAAAGCCACGGGATGGATACGACGCATATCGATTGGTTTCCGAATGAGCGAAAGATGATCGAATGGCTGGCCGAGGAGGTGGCGATGGATGGATTAGACGAGCGCGGCCGGCCGGAGCTGATGGAGATAGTAACTGGCGCGGTGAGGTTGGTCCGTCCGGGTGGTTACTTGATTTTTGATCACTGGAACTGGTGTAAGTACGTGGGGGTGGAGTGGTTTCCGTGGGAGTTATTCTATCAGTTGATTCCCATGACCCGGCGGTGGATCACCGAGAGTAAGCTACCTCTTACTGAGATACAGATCGAGGGAGCGGATGGGCAATGGTGGATGGTGCTTCGAAAGGATGAAGGATGAAGGATGATTCGAGGCTTTGCGAGAAGTCTGCGGTGCCGTGGAGACAACGCGAAAGAGTAGTGCGCTACGCGGTTGCGTTCGGCGGGTGGTAGATTTCCCAAGCAATCTAGGCTCGCGCGCCGGCGGTCGGCAGTCGGCGTAGAGGACGCGCCGCGACTGCGCGAAGCGCCCCAAAAAATGGTCATCCTGAGACCCCGAAGCCGCTGCGCGGGATTGTTTGGCCGGCAAGAACCGATCGCCGTTCACGAAAATTTGGTATCTTGATGCCGAAGGCATCCCAGCCCAGTAGCCGGTGGTTGAGCGAAGCGACACCACCGGTCATCGATCAGGACAATGCTCATCCCGAAGGGATGGCAGCCCTTTCGACTACCGCTACGCCCGTATTGCTGCCTCCTCCCGCATGCGGGATCAGGATGACAGGCTTTTTGGGGCGCTTCGCGCAGCCTCCTCACGCCATCTCCGCACTAGTCAAATAGATCGGTTTTCGAGCACCGTCAGTGGGACACCGTGACCCACTTTTTCCCTGTAGCGCTCTTCAAAACGGCTTCGCAAATTTTCACCTCGTGATGGCCGTCGGCGGCGGTGGCGAAGAGGAGCGGGGTTTTCCGGCCGCTGGCGATATGCTCGTAAACAGCGCGGAGGTGCATTTTGTGGCTGTCGGGAAAGCCTTCGGGATGGCCGCCGGGATAGTCGGTGAAATGCGCGACGTCTTCCTGGAAGCCAGCGGTCCCGCGCTGGAGGATCTGGTTCGGCTCATCGCGGCGACCGACGAGAATTTCATTGGGCTGCTCGAGGTCCCACCGCATGCTGCCTTCAGTGCCGTAGATGCCCAGGGCGAGTGAGCATTTGCGACCGGCGGCGACTTGGGAGATGGCCACGTTGGCATGGACGCCATTATCGTAACGGAGCAGAACACTGGCGAAATCCTCGGTATCCACATTGTAACTGACCATGGTCTTGGGATCGACCTTGGCGAAAGTGGCGACTTCGCCGCGAGGGCGTTTCCGCCGTTTATAAAAGGTTTCGAGGGTGGCGAAGACGGACTCGACCCGCGCACCGAGGATGAAGGAGGCGGCGTCGATCCAATGGGTGCCGATATCGCCGACAGCGCGGAGCTTGCCGCCTTCGCTGGCCAGGAGGCGCCAGTTGTAATCGGTTTCCTTCAAGAGCCAGTCCTGGAAGAAGTGTCCATGGACATGGATGATGCGGCCGAGATCACCGCGCTGGACGGCGGCGCGCATTTGCAGGACGGCGGGAAAGAATCGGCAGTTGTAATTCACGGCCAGGACGGTCTTCGCTTTGGCGGCTTGTTTGACGACGCGGGCGGTTTCGGCGGTGTCCATGCCCAGGGGCTTTTCGCAAACGACGTGTTTGCCGGCGGCCAGGGCGGCGAGGGCCTGCTCGACGTGGACTTTGTTTGGGGAAGTGATGTGAACGACGTCCACATTGGGCGAGGCGAGCATCGCCTTGTAATCATAATCACCGAAGACTTGCGGGATGGCCCATTTTTCCGCCGTAGCGCGGGCGCGTGCCGTGGATCCACAGACGGCGGTGACCTGCACGCCCAGCCGGCGCAGGGCTTCGATATGAACGGGGGCAATGAAGCCGGTGCCGATGACGCCAGCTCGAAGGGAGGTGAGGGACATTTGGGGAGGCTAGGGGAGGGGTTTAGATTGGTCCGCAGATTGACGCAGATTCACGCAGATTTGGAGGAACTTTCTGAGCGCATTTTGTCCGGGGTGAAGACAAGGCGTTTGGATTAAAGCAAAACCTGGCTTTTAAATCTGCGTTCATCTGCGTCAATCTGCGGATAACTCAGACCCAGATGGAAGTCCTGAGCATCGGCCTGAAACAGGCAAAACGCGCCCGGAGGAGGGCTGCTTTTTTCCTCTGCGGCCTTCTTAACCCGCGAAGATTTGGTCGGTGCGGTCGGCGAGGAATTTCAAGCGGGTGGCATCGCCGCCCGGGACTTCGAGGATGCCGAAACCGGTGTAGCCGATTTCGTCGAGCGCTTTCATCGTCGCCGGCCAATCGTTGTCACCTTCACCGAGTTCCACCTGGAAGCCTTTGTACGGGCCTTCGCTATCGCGCTTCTTGCGGCTGTATTCCTTGATGTGCAGATTGAAGACGCGCGGGCCAAGGATGCGCACCCACTGCTCGGGCCAGCCATAGGTGATGAGATTGCCGAGGTCGAGATGCCAGCCCACCCACGGGCTGCCGATTTCATCGACGAAACGTTTGGCGCTCAGCGGGTCTTCGATGAAATGGTTCCAAACATTCTCGATGCAGATTTTGCATTTCGCCTTTTCGGCATACTCGACGGCTTCCTTGATATGTTCCGCGGAGCGTTGCCAGCATTCGTCGTAACGCACTTCCTTGTTGACCACACCGGGGACGAGCAGGAGCCGCTCGCATCCGAGTTCAGCGGCGTCGGAGAGCGCCAGGCGCAGGCCTTTGACGCCCGCGCCGACCACTGCCGGGTCGGGTGAACTCAGCGGCTTGCCCCAGTGCGTGGAGCAGATGAGGCCGGCCACTTTCAAGCCGGTGGCGTCGCGCGCCTTGAGGAGTTCATCGAGCGGAATGGCATCGGGCCGATTGATCTCGATGCCATCAAATCCGGCGTCCTTGACCATCTGGAATCTCTCCAGGACGGTGCCACTGCTTTTGACCATGCCGAGGTTGACGGCTTTCTTGATCGGACGCTTCGAGGAGGTGGCCTCGGCCTGGGCCAGGGGTGCGATGGTGGAGGCGGCGAGGGCGGCGGCGGTCGTTTGGAGAAAAGTGCGGCGGTTCATTGGGGATGATGACCTTGTTGTTGTTGTGAGAAGTAAGCCGCGACGGCGGCGAAGCCGCCGCAGAGGAGGCCCACGACCAGGACCAGCGCGATGACACAGCCCGCGATGACGAGGGTCGACTGGCAGTAGGTCTTTTTGCTCGGGTGCGTGTCGCTCGACAGCGCCCAGATAAGGAGCATGATCAGGCCGACCAAAGGTAGCGCGAGAATGATCCGGGTGACAACCCAATCGCCGATCGTCAGGGGCTGGTAGGCGGCGGCTTGTTGCATGATCACGACCGGCGGTGCGGCCGGTGGTGGAGGTGGGGGGACAATCTCGGGGGAGTTCATGCTCGGAAGAGTGCGCGCGTCCGGGACGGGCGTCTAGGCGAACTTGGTACGGCCCGGCATGGGGATCGGCGGGACGGCCAGCTTCATGTCCCAGGTAAGTGGTTCCTTGGGTGCGAGCACTTCCTCGGAGGCGAGCGCTTGCTCCCAGGTGATGGTCTTGCCGGTATAGGCGGACATGCGGCCCATGATGCCCATGAGGGTGCTGTGGGCGAGCTTTTCACCGTAGTTCAGCGGCGTGCCCTTGCGCAGCGCCGCGAACATTTCCTCGTGCTCCGTCTGGTACATGTCGTTGGTCGGGCCGTCATATTTCCAGGTGTTCTTGCCGGTGATGGTGTGCAGTTTGCGGAAGCCGTTGATCTGCGCGGTGCCTTCGGCGCCGATGATCTCGTCGGCGTTTTCATTGTCGCAGCCCGCTTGTTGCCGGCAATAGACGAACCCGCGCCGACCCTCCGGATAGGAGTAGGAAACCGCGAAGTGATCGTAGATCATGCCGTACTGTTCCTCGACGCGCTGCTGCCGTCCGCCGAGCGAAGTGACGCTGATCGGGTTCACGTCGTCGAAGGCCCAGCTCATTTTGTCGACGGTGTGGATCGCCTGCTCGACGAGATGGTCGCCAGAGAGCCAGGTGAAATACAGCCAGTTGCGGAGCTGCCATTCGAGGTCGGTCCATTCCGGCTTGCGCTCTTTCACCCAGGGAGAATTCCCGAGATACGTGCCGTAGTAGGAGCGGACCGGGCCGATTGCTCCGTCCTGGATCTGCTTGAAGATGGCCCGTTCGGCATAGTTGGAGCGCCAGCAGAATCCCGACTGGATGCCGAGCCCCTTCTTCTTCGCCTCGGCGGCGGTGGCGATGACGTCGCGGATGCCGGGGGCATCGACCGCCACGGGTTTCTCGCAGAAGACGTGTTTGTTGGCGGCCACGGCCTTTTTCAAATGTTGCGGACGAAAGCCGGGGGGCGTGGTGAGAATGACCACGTCGACGTCCGTCGCCAGGACCTGGTCGATGGCCTCAAGGCCGATGAATTTCTGGCCTTCCTCGACCTTCACCTGGTCGGGATTCGTCTTGCTGATATTTTCGAAGCTCGTGTAGAGGCGGTCGCGCACGACGTCGCCCATCGCGGTGAGGACCACATTTTTGTCCGCCGCCAGGGCGTTGCCGAGGGCGCCCGTGCCGCGCCCGCCGCATCCGACGATGCCGAGTTTCAGGATCTTTTCGTTGTCGGCGCGGACGATCGCCGGAAAGCCGAGGACCGAGGTGGCGGCGACCGCGGCAGCGGAGCGAGTGAGGAAAGAACGGCGATTAAGCGAAGTATCGGATGTGTTGTTCATAGCGTTAGAGTTGTCAAAACTGCTTGGAGAGTGGGCGGACGTTAGCAGAGGTCCCGGGCTTGTAAAGCGCGTTGATGATGGGATGCAGAAAATCGCTCTCCGCCCTCGTGCTCGTCCGGTTCCTTGGCCAAGCCGGAGCGCCAGGCGCGCTTCCGGAACCTCCGCATCCCGCAACTGGAGGAGCGAGCAGGGGGAACTGTTCGAAGTGAGCGTTTCCGCAAAAGCGTTGTCGAATTTTACAACAATATGAAACGCTTGCTCGTACTCGTGCCCGTGTTGGTCAGTGCGATGTTCCTGACGGGGTGTGCCAGTGCTGGCTCCGGTTTTAGACCAGCACCCAGGAGTTGGAACCAACAGAGCGACGAAAGTACTGGACCCTCCACTAACGGCCCCAATGCCGGGCCCAACGGGTACATGAACGATACTGATGGGTGAGGACGCAGGGGACGGGGCAACTCTTGAGCCTGGATAGAACCTTTCCGAAGCCGGGGCGGAGGTGAGACATCCATCAGTGGCTCCGTGAGCTGAAGCGCCGGAGCATGAAGACGCTTGCGGCGGTTCGTCTGCGAGACGCTGCACTTCAGGAATCAGCCTTTCAGGCCTGATGGAAGAACCGGCCTCTGTTTGCTGCGACGGAGCGAATAAACATCGCATCTCGGTAGCGTTTCCCGTTACCTCTTCCATGAATGAGCCTTGAAGGCCAACAACTTGGAGAGTTCGAAATCCTCGAACGCCTCGGACAGGGCGGCATGGGAGCTGTTTACAAGGCACGTCAGACCTCGCTCGACCGTTTTGTGGCCATCAAGACGCTGCAAACGGCTCTGGCCGAGGATGCGGAATACATCGCCCGGTTCCGCCAGGAAGCGAAGGCCGCGGCCGTGCTCAATCACCCCAACCTGGTGCAGGTCTATTCCGCGGGAGAAAGCGAAGGAATGCACTGGTTTGCCATGGAATACGTGGAGGGCGAATCGGCCAAAGTGCGACTCAAGCGCAAGGGCCGCCTGGACCCACTGGAAGCCATCGCGATTGGCATTCACGTCGCCACAGCCCTGGAATACGGCTGGCGCAAGGCGTCGCTCATTCATCGGGACATCAAGCCGGACAACATCTTTCTTTCCACCGATGGGGAAGTGAAGCTGGGCGATCTCGGCCTGGCCAAGAGTGCCGGTCAGACCCAGGGACTCACCATGACCGGTGCCTCAATGGGCACCCCCCACTACATCAGCCCCGAGCAAGTGGTGGCGATGAAGGACGTGGATCTCAGAGCCGATATCTACAGCCTAGGCTGCTCGTTATATCACCTGCTGTCCGGTCAGGCCCCCTTTGAGGGCAATAGCGCCGTGGCCATCATGATGCAGCACGTCAACGGGCCCGTCCCGGACCTCCGCAAAACCTGGCCCGAATGCTCGCCAGGATTGGTAACGGTAGTGGAGAAGATGATGCAAAAGCAGCCCGCAGAGCGGCAGCAGGATTATGCCGAGGTCATCACCGATTTGCGCCGTGCGTATGAAGCGGTGAGCCATCCTCCTGTAGTAGAAAAGGCGGTCCCAACACCCAAGCCAGTAGCTCAAGCAAAACCGGTCGTCGCGGCGAAACCTCGGGCGGTGGCCGCGCCTCCATCGCCCTCCGCGAAGCAGTCCAAAACACCACTCTATACAGGCATAACCGCGGGAGTTCTGATCATCGCCGTTGTCGCTTTTTTCCTTTTCAGGCCGAAAGAAGAATCACTCACCGCCGCCCAGCGTTGGGCTCATGATCACGCCGCGGAGCAAGCGACGGGTGGATTTTTCGTCACCGCAACGCAGGATGCACCATTCGTGAATTCACTTGGAATGAAGTTCGTCCCAGTGCCGGTCACCGGAGGGCCGACGGCAGGTCAACCGTTGCTCTTCAGCGTGTGGGATACACGCGTGCAGGATTACGAGAAGTTTGTGAAGGAGACGAAGCATGAGTGGCCCAAGGCCGACTTCGACCAAGGACCAACGCATCCAGCCGTCAACGTGAGTTGGGACGATGCCGAAGCATTTTGCGCCTGGTTGACCGACCAGGAGCACCAAGCCGGGAAACTGCCGACCGATGAGCAGTATCGCCTGCCGAGTGACCACGAGTGGAGTTGCGCGGTGGGTATTGGTGAGCAAGAGGATGCAACCAAGCTGCCGACCGAGAAAAACGGTAAGATCAATGCTGTGTTTCCGTGGGGCACCCAATGGCCGCCACCGCAGAAAGCGGGTAACTACGCCAGTGAAGAGCTAAAACCTCTACAAGCGGTTGGAAAATTCACCGACATCAAAGAGGTAATCCCCGGCTATCACGACGGCTATGCCAACACCTCGCCCGTCGGCAGCTACGCGGCAAATAGCTTTGGTCTTTACGATATGGGCGGCAACGTTTGGCAGTTATGCGAGGACTGGTTCGATAAGGAACAAAAAGAGCATGTGACACGGGGTGCTTCGTGGAGTCGCAACGAGCGCAGCCAGCTACAGTCGTCTTATCGCCTCCACTCTGGAACCGGTCTTCGCAACGGCGGTAACGGCTTCCGTTGCATTATCGCTCCTATCTCTTCCGCGCCTGTTGCCGTCGCTCCGGCTCCAGTCGTAACCAGCACGCCGGCCGCTGCGACCAATGATTCACCCTTCGTGAATTCTCTCGGCATGAAGTTCGTCCCCGTGCCGATCATCGGTGGACCAACCGGTGGCCAACCGGTGCTCTTCAGCGTGTGGGATACACGCGTCCAGGACTACGAACAGTTTGTGAAGGAAACGAAGCACGAGTGGCCAAAACCAGACTTCGATCAAGGCCCGACACATCCAGCCGTGAAGGTCAGTTGGGATGATGCGAAGGCATTTTGTTTATGGCTCACCGAACGAGAGCACAAATCTGAAAAGCTGCCGATGATGGAGGAGTATCGCTTACCCACGGATCATGAATGGAGTTGTGCTGTAGGCATTGCTGACAAGGAGGATGCATCCAAGCTACCAGTTGATAAGAGCGGTAAGATCACCGATACGTTTCCATGGGGCACGCAATGGCCGCCACAGGCGGGCGCGGGGAACTACGCTGGAGAGGAAATGCGTCAGACACAAACCGCAGGCAAATACAACGACATCAAAGAGGTGATTAGCGGCTATAATGACGGCTTTGTGAATACATCGCCGGTGGGCAGTTTTGCGGCAAATGACTTCGGATTGCTCGACATTGGCGGCAACGTGCAACAATGGTGCGAGGATTGGAATGACAAAGACCAGAAAGAGCGCGTGCTGCGGGGTTCTTCGTGGCGTGGCATGGACCGCATCCGTCTGCTGTCGTCGGGTCGCTCTCGTAACACGCCCGGCGGACGTTACGACTCCGCCGGCTTCCGTTGTGTGCTTGCTCCAATCTTGGCGAGTGCTGAATCCTCCGTCGTTCCCGAAGCGGCTGCCAAAAATTCACCGTTCGTCAACACCCTCAGCATGAAATTCGTCCCAGTTCCTGGAACGAACGTTCTCTTTAGCATCTGGGATACGCGGGTGCAGGACTACAAGGTGTATGCCACAGCCAACAAAGTAGATGACTCATGGACTAGACAGCAGAGGGACAACGTGCCGGTGAGCCGCGATCCTGATTATCCCATCGTGGGTGTGAGTTGGGATGACGCCCAGGGATTTAATCAATGGCTCACAAATAAGGAAATCACGGGAGGGAAGTTGCCTAAGGGTGCGAAGTATCGATTGCCAACGGATGAGGAATGGAGCGTTGCCGTTGGATTGCCGCCGGAATTGGGCACGACGCCAGCGGAGAAGGCTGGGAGAAACAGCGTGGATTTCCCGTGGGGCAAGGACTATCCGCCCACCAAGAAGGTGGGGAATTACGCGGACGAGACGTTTCACGGGAAATTCCCGAAGGACACCCGCGACAAAAGGGAGGATCAGCCTTGGATCGAAGGCTACACCGACGGCTACGCGACGACTTCGCCGGTGGGGAGCTTCCCCACCAATGCGTATGGTCTCTACGACATGGGCGGCAATGTGTTTCAGTGGTGCGACGATTGGTTTGACGCTTCCCACAAGGACCGTGTGCTGCGGGGTGCTTCGTGGACTTTTTACGTCCGCCTCAATCTGCTGTCGTCGTATCGCAATCACTTCACACCCGGCACTCGCGGCGTGTATGGCGGCTTCCGTTGTGTGCTGGAATTGCCTGAAAAATGAGGACGTGATGAATATCAGCCGCAATTGCGAATGATCTAATTCCCATGCATGTCCCCCAGACGGAGGTGATCCTCAAGCACGATAGCGTGGAGCTGGCGCATGTGACCTTGCCTCCGGGGGATTACGTCATCGGGCGCAGTGCCGAGGTGGAGATTCATGCCGAGACCCCGCTGCTCTCCCGTCGCCATGCCAAGCTGACCGTCGAACACGACCAGCTCTTCATCCAGGACCTCGGCAGCAGCAATGGCACGTTCGTCAATGAAAAGGCGGTCAAGGAGATAACCCGGCTCTTCCCGAACCAGAGCATCCGCCTCGGCCCGGATATCACGCTCGAAGTGCGCCGGCACCGCACCTCCAGCGAACCGGATCTCAGCCTCGCCCCCAAGCAGGCCGCGATTCGCCGCCACCTCCCGGAGGAACTCCTGACGGATAAACGCTATGTGATTGGAAACCAGATTGCCAAGGGCGGCATGGGCGCGATTCTCGATGCCCGGCAGACCGCCACGCAGCGCACGGTGGCGATGAAAGTGATGCTGGGCTCGGCCGATGAAAGCGACGTGCTGCGCTTCATCGAGGAAGCGCAGGTCACCGCGCAATTGGAACATCCGAATATCGTTCCGGTGCACGAACTGGGCGTCGATGAACAGGACCAGGTTTTCTACACGATGAAGATGGTCCGGGGGATCACGCTCAAGAAGGTACTCGATCTGCTCGCCCACGGAGTGCCCGAGACGCTGAAGAAATATCCGCTCCCGGCACTTCTCACCCTCTTTCAAAAGGTCTGTGATGCGGTTGCTTTTGCTCACAGCAAAGGCGTCATTCATCGTGATCTCAAGCCGGAGAACATCATGCTGGGCGACTTCGGGAGCGTGCTGGTGATGGATTGGGGCCTGGCGAAGATCGTTGGAAAAAAGAGTGCGGGCGAGGCGATCGCCGCGGTTTCGGTCGTGCATTCCGCGCGAGCCGACGACTCCAATCTCGGTAGCACCGCGACCGGGACGATCATGGGCACACCGCAATATATGTCGCCGGAACAAGCCCGTGGGGAGGTGGAGGACCTCGACCACCGAAGCGACATTTACGCTCTGGGAACGATCCTCTATCAAATCGTCTCCTTTCGTCCGCCGGTCACCGGGCACACGGCGATGGAAGTCATTAGTAAGGTGGCGGAAGGCCAGGTCGAGCCGCTGACCGCGCCGAAAGATCGTGAACTTCCCGCCTCCCTCGCCTCGGTCATCGGCCAGGCGATGGCTCTCGACAGATCCCGGCGTTACCAGCGGGTGGAAGATTTTCAGCGGGATATTACCGCCTATCAAGCCGGGTTCGCGACCAGCGCGGAAAAGGCGGGCTCGTGGAAGCAATTCCAGCTTTTCCTCAGGCGAAATAAAGCCGCGTCCATCGGCGTGGCGGCGGTTCTCGTGGTCGGCGTGAGCTTGGGGACAAGGGCGTTTGTCGAAGGCCGGCGCGCCGAGCGTGCGCTCGCGAATTTGAAGAGGACGGCCCCGACCATGCTGGCCCTCGCCGAAAGTGAAGCCGGCTTTCAGCGTTTCGACAGCGCCCTGGAAAAGCTGGATGCCGCGTTGGCCCTCGACCCGGCGCTGTTGCCCGCCTATTGGCAACGCGCCTGGATTCTGATTGGGCAGGAGCAATGGCGTGCCGCGGCGGATGCCATCCGAGTCGCGAAAGAGAAGGACCCGGCGCATGCGTCGCTGGCGGAAATCCTGCCGACCATCGAGCAATTTGCCTCCAGTAAAGATTCAGACCCGGTGGCTCAGACCACTCTGGAACGGCTGAGCCGACACCTCCAGAGCGTGGGGGCCATCGGAGAGTTCGCGGCGCTTTCCCGCAAACTCCAGATCGGGGGCGAGCAAAAGCGAAGATTGGTGTCTGCCCGACTTAAAGAATGGCTGGGGCCCACCGCGGTCAATTGGCACGCCGATTTGACCGCGACCGGTCTGGTTTCTGTTCGACTGGACAATGTGGAAACGGTGGAACCCCTCCACGGACTGCCCATTGACGAACTCTCCGCTTCCCCGAGCACGATCACCAGCATCGAACCGCTCCGGGGGATGAGTCTGAGCAAGCTCATCCTTTACAACACCCCCGTCAGCGACCTTTCACCCCTCCGGGGCATGCCCCTGCGTGAGTTCTACATTAGCGAGTCCAAGCTGAGTGATTTATCCCCCTTACGGGGCGCGCCGTTGGAAAGGATCTTTGTGGCATATACCGCGGTGACCGACTTCTCGGCGCTGAGTGCAGCTCCGCTCCGGGAGGTCAGCATTAGCGGAACTGGCATCAGCAGCCTGGCTGCTTTGGCCAATCTGCCATTGGAGTCTTTGACGGCCGCGGGTGACCGAATCACCGATCTTTCGCCACTGCGCGGGAAACAGCTCCGCCGCCTATTTATCTCGGGAAACCAAATCTCCGATCTCTCGCCGCTCAGTGACATGCCAATCGAGGAACTGGAAATATATAAAAATCGAATTACGGATTACACTCCTTTGCTGAAGATGCCCAAGCTGGAAAAGGTTCGTCTCAACCCCGACGGCAAACGCCTCGAACCCCTTCGCCATCATCCGGCATTAGAGCAGATCGCCTATTTCGACGCTCCCTATCGGTCCGTGGCTGATTTCTGGAAGGAATACGATGCCCAACAGGCGGCGGGTAAAAAGTGAGTCTCAAAGGCCGTTGGCCCGTTACTGCGTCGCTGCTTTGATATTCTCGATTTCGCCGACCAGCCGCTGGCCTTTGGTATTGGGTGAAATGCCTCTTTTAACGACGGAGACCGGCCCAACCCTTACGGAGCTTCCGCGGATTCCAGGAATAAATTCAGGTCGTCCCGATGCGCCGGCACGGCTTGGCTGGCCTGGGTGAGGAGTTCCCGACCGTCTTTGGATTTACCTGCGAAATAGGCGTAAACCCCGATGAGCCACTCGCGCTCGCCGAGCGTTTCGGGCGGCAGGTCGGGGCGGAGGAAGGACTTGGACATCGCGATGATGCTGTCCGGGGAGAGTTCGGTCCATTGCGCGAGGAGCGAGCCGAAGGGGGTCACGGTCTCAATGCCGCCATCATTGGCGCGCCGAATCGGGCCGGGCATGGAGGTGCCCGTCTTCTTTTGCACAGCGGAGGCGTAGCCAACGACGTTGAGATCGTTGATCAGCGTCGCTTTGAAGCGGGCCAGCCAGGTGAGTTTTTTAACCCAGGCATCGCGCTCCTGCTGCGCCTTCGCGCCGGAGACCTGGGTGGCGACCATGACGGCTTGGGCATCGGCCGGGCGAAACTGTGGCAGGAGTGCGCTGATCTTGCCTTTGGCGTCGGCGAGTGCCTTGGTATCAGCGGCTTCCATTTCCGCGAGGCGTCGGGCAGTTTCCTCTTCCTCGGCGGTGATTTTTTGCTGGAGCGACTGGGCGTCTTGATCGAGTTGCGGGGCGAAGCCGGTGGCGAGTTTGATGCCGGCACGCGTGTCCTTGACGAGTTGGAGCGCGCTCTTCCGGGCGTTGATCGAGTCGGCGGCTCGGGCCGCTTCCGTCGCGGAACGGCAGGCATTGATTTCCGAGAGGTACGGGGCGACGACTTTTTTGTAATCCGCGACCCAAAGGAAACGTTCGTCGGGGTTGATCTGGGCGTACTGGCGAAAGAGCGTCCAGGCATCGTCGTAGGCGCCGAGGGACCAGTCCTTGAGCCCGTAGAGAAGCAGGTCGAGCGCCTGGTAGTCGCCTTTGTCGACGTCCTTGGCGACCTGGGCGGTGATCGGTTGGGTGCCGTCGGCGTGACTAGCGGTGTCGACAAAAAAGGTGGCCAGCTCTTCCTCCGCGGGATCCGGTGAGTAGAGGCCACGCTCTTCCAGGTCCTTGAGATGGGCATTGGCTTGATCGGCGTGCCCGTTCAGAAACGCGGTCAGCGCGGCGTGGAGGGTGATCCAGTTTTTCTGCGGCTGTGGGGTGTCCTTCCGGGCTTCGAGCGCGGTGAAAGCCTGTTCCGCCTTGGGCAGATCGCCGGTGGCGAGGAACTGGCGCGCCTTGTCATAGGTCATCTCCGCCTCTTTTTTCACGGGAGTGGCCGGGGCTTCCGCGACGGGATGACGTCGCGCGAGGAGTTGCTCGCGCAGGTCAAAGGCGGCGACCCCTACGGCGACCGTGAGCGCCGCGGAGACGGCGGTGAGCCAGTGGTAATTCCGCGGCCGGACGGCGACGGCGAGCGTGGCCTTGTCGTCTTCGGGAAGGATCCCGAGCAGGCCAGCGCGGGCGAATTCCAAGTGTTCGATAAATTCGGCGTAGCTCTGCTGGCGGGCGGCGGGATCGTGGCTGAGGACTTTGTTAAGCGCGAAGGTGGTCGCGCTGGAAATGGTCGGCCCGAGTTGGGCGAGATTCACGGGCACGCGTTTGGCTTCCGCCAGGCCGCTCATGGAATTGGTTTCGACGTCGTGCGGTGGTCTTCCGGCGAGCGCGTGGAAAAGGGAGGCGCCGAGCGAGTACATGTCGCTGCGGAAATCCTCCGGTTTCCCTTCCACGGTTTCCGGTGCCACGTAAAACGGCGTGGCCCAGACTTCCCCGGCGAGATGACCGGCGTGCTCTTGTAAAATGGCGAGGCCGAAATCCACGATCTTCGCCGTGACCGCGTCGGCGAAGAGGATATTGCCCGGTTTGATGTCGCGATGGATCAGCCCACGCTCCAGCGCCGCCTGAAGGCCCTGGGCGATCTGGATGCCCACGGACAGGACCTGCACCTCGGGCAGGCGGTGGTCGGTCTCCATCAGCCGCTCCAGCGACCCTTTATCCACCAATTCCATGGCGATATAGACGAGGCCATTGTCCTGCCCGGTGCTGTAGACCTTGACGACGTGCGGGTGGTTGATCGACGCCGTGGTCGCGGCTTCCTTTTGGAATTGCGAGACAAACTCCGGATTTTCGCTGTGGGCGCGTTGCAGGAGCTTGAGGGCGACGGGACGGTTCAGGGTCAGGTCGAGCGCCCGGTAGACCGTGCCCATGCCGCCGGCTCCCAGTTCCTCCTGGATCTCAAAATGATCGAACTTCCGTCGGACGCGCATGGCCGCGCCGCAGGTCGGGCAATGCATGAGCGCAAAGGGCTCCTCGTTGGAAATGTCGAGCAGCGCACCACAGGTGGAGCATTCCTGAATAAGCGTGTTCTTGGGGGCGGCCATGGAGCGGCGGCGACGCTATCACCAGTGTGGCCGGGGGGCAAGGAATGCACGGAGCAGAATCGTGAGCGGATTGCCTTTCCGGGCGGTGGCGTGTTTGGTGGGGTGACGAAATTTACCATGCCCCCGGTTGCCGTTTCCCAAGTCTTTGCCGCTGCCCTCCAGCACCATCGGGCTGGGCGCCTGGCGGAGGCGGAGGCCGCTTATCGCCAGATTCTCGCGGTGCAGCCGCGCCATACGGATGCGCGGCAATTACTGGGGCTCCTCGCGCATCAGACTGGCCGGAATGATCTGGCGATGCAATTGCTGGTCGAAGTCGTGGCGATCGACCCGCATAGTCCCGGGGCGCACGCCTACCTGGGCGGCGTGTATCGTTCCCTGGGGCGACTGGATGAGGCGATCGTGAGCTATCGCCGGGCGCTCGAACTCGGACCCGCCGTGCCGGAGATCCACAATAACCTGGGCAACGCGCTCCGGGATCGGGGCCGGCTGGACGAAGCCGTTTCCGCTTATCGCCGAGCGCTCGAACTCGGACCGGAGCGTGCGGAGTTGCAGCACAATCTCGGGATGGCCCTGGCCGAGCAACGTCGCCTGGATGAGGCGACGGTCGCGTTTCGCCGGGCTGTGGAACTCAAGCCCGAATACCCCGAAGCATTCAATGGCCTGGGCAATGCCCTGAGCGAGAACGGAAGTCTGGAGGAAGCGGTGGAATCCTATCGGGCGGCAATTGCCCTGAGGCCGGACTCACCGGATTTTCATAACAATCTGGGCATGGCTCTGGCGGCTCAGGAACGGTTCGAAGAAGCGGTCGCAGCCTATCATCGATCGATGCAACTCAATCCGGCTCTCCCGGAGGTGCATAACAATTGCGGCATCGCCCTCGCTGGCTTGCGGCGACTCGAGGAAGCGGCGGCCGCGTATCGCCAGGCACTCCAACTCCGACCGGACTATCCGGAGGCGCTGAACAATCTGGGAGCGGTAATCCGCGATCAAGGCGACGCTCACGATGCCATCGCCACGATTCGCCAGGCGCTGGCCCTGAAGCCCGCGTATCCGGAAGCGCTGAACAACCTGGGCAATGCGCTCCGCGATGCCGGTCGACTTGAGGAAGCGGTCGCCGATTATCGTCGCGCCCTGGAACTCCGTCCCGATTACGCCGAGGTCTACAGCAATCTGGGCAATGTCTTACGGGACTGCGGCCGGCTGGGCGAGGCGATTGCGGCGTGTCACCGGGCGATCGAGTTGAAATCCACTTATCCAGCGGCTCACAACAATCTGGGCAACGCGCTCCGGGACCAAGGCCGGCTCGATGAAGCCGCAGCAGCCTATCACCGGGCCATCGAACTCCAGCCCGCGGCGTGGGATTTTCACAATAACCTGGGCAATGTGCTCAAGGATCAAGGGCGACTGGAGGAAGCCAATGCCGCGTATCGTCGGGCACTCGAGTGTGCGTCGGGCCGCGCGGAGGTGCATAGCAATGTGGTTTACACGCTCCAATTTCACCCGGACTGTGATGCCGGGATGCTGGCGGAAGAGGAGCGACGCTGGAATGAGCGCTTCAGCGCGCTGCTGGGAGTCTCGGTGGCGCCGCATCCGCACGATCCCGATCCGGAACGGCGGTTGCGAGTAGGCTATGTCTCGGCGAATTTTCGGGATCATGTGGTGGGGAGAAATTTGGTGCCACTGTTTCGGAACCACGATCGGGCGAGTTATGAGGTCCTATGTTACTCGGGGGTGGTGCGGCCGGACGCCATCACGGAGGAAATCCGCCGGCATACAGACCAATGGCGCGACACGGCCAGCATGTCGGACGAGGCGCTGGCCGAGATGATTCGGCAGGACGGGGTGGATATTCTGGTGGACCTGACGCAGCACATGGCGGGCAATCGATTGCTGGTCTTTGCGCGCCGGCCGGCGCCCGTGCAGGTGAGCTTTGCCGGCTACCCGGCGGGCACGGGAGTCGACGCTATCGGGTACCGGATCAGCGACCGGTGGCTCGAGGGCGAGAATGGAAAATGGAAGATGGAAAATGGAAAAGCGGAGCGGGTCTTCCTGATCGAAAGCTTTTGGTGCTACGATCCGTGCGGGATGGAGCTGGCGGTGGGCGCGTTGCCGGCGGCGGAGGACGGGCGGGTGACGTTTGGAAACTTGAATAATTTCTGCAAGATCAACGACGGTGTACTGGAGCTTTGGGCTCGGGTTCTGAGGGGCGTGCCGGATTCGCGATTGGTCCTGCTCAGTCCGCTCGGCGGGCATCGGCAGCGGACCTGGGACTTGTTGGAACGGAATGGGATTGCGGCGAGTCGCGTCGAGTTTGTCGAACCGCGGTCGCGTCGGGAATACCTGGAGTTATATCATCGCCTGGACGTGGTGCTCGACTCCTTTCCGTATGGCGGGCACACGACGAGCCTGGATGCACTGTGGATGGGGGTGCCAGTGGTGAGCCTGACCGGGGAGCGGTCCGTCTCGCGGGCGGGACTGAGCATGATGTCGAATTTGGGCCTGCCAGAATGGGTGGCATCGACGAAGGACGAGTACGTGGCCATCGCCGCCCGGTCAGTTCGCGACCTGCCGCGGTTGGCGGAATTGCGCCGAACGCTTCGCCACCGGATGGAATCCTCGGTGCTCATGGATGGGAAGTGTTTCGCCCGAGGAATCGAAACGGCGTATCGCGAAATGTGGAAGGAGTGGTGCGCCTCTTTCGGCAGCCGCGCGCCTGGGCTTGGGAAGAAGTAGCTCAGGAGGTCGCCCGCTCCTTGGAAAAACCGCTAACGACTTCTCTGTAGATGGGTTACTTTGGGCGTAATGACCCGACTCGTATTTTTGCCCGCTTTCACTGCGATTTGCGCCCTCACGCCGCGGGCTGTGGCCATCACGCCTCAAGAAACTGAATTTTTCGAAAAGCAAGTTCGACCCGTCTTGGTCGAGCAGTGCTACAAGTGCCATGGCCCGGACAAACAGAAGGGCGCGTTGCGCATGGATTCCCGCGCGGCGATTTTGAAGGGGACCGACGACGGCCCGATCGTGGTCGTGGGCCAGCCGGACCAAAGCGAATTGATCAAATCGATCAAGCATATCGGCGACTCGAAGATGCCGGAAAAGGCCGACAAGCTGCCGGATGCCCAGATCGCCGCGCTCGAGCAGTGGGTGAAAATGGGCATGCCGTGGCCGGATAACGACGGGCCGAGCAAACCTTCGACGACGATGGAACTGGCCAAGACCCATTGGTCGCTCCAGCCGATCAAGAATCCCGCACCGCCGGCGGTGAAGGACGCGCAGCACTGGGCAAAAACGCCGGTCGACCAATTCGTCCTCGCCAAGCTGGAGGAGAAACATCTGGCGCCTTCGCCGATCGCGGAAAAACGCACGCTGCTGCGCCGGGCGACGTTTGATCTCACCGGCCTGCCGCCGACCCCGGCCGAGGTGGAGGCTTTTGAAAAGGACCATGCGCCGGACGCCTTCGCCAAGGTCGTCGACCGTTTGCTGGCTTCGCCGCACTACGGTGAGCGCTGGGGGCGCTACTGGCTGGACGTGGCCCGCTACGCCGATACCAAAGGCTACCTGGCGGGTGGCGAAGAGCGGAAATATCCGTTCAGCTACACCTATCGGGACTGGGTGATTCGCGCGTTCAATGAAGACCTGCCCTACGACCAGTTCATCACCCAGCAGATCGCCGGGGATCGCGTGGCCACGAAGGACGACCCGCGCCCGATGGCCGCGCTCGGCTTCCTCACGCTCGGCCGGCGCTTTCTCAACAGTCAGCCGGACATCATTGATGACCGCATCGATGTGGTGTGCCGTGGGTTCATGGGGCTGACCGTGGTCTGTGCCCGCTGCCACGATCATAAGTTCGATCCGATCCTGCAGAAGGATTACTACGCTCTCTACGGCGTCTTTGCCTCGACCGTCGAACCGCTGGCCAAGGACCTGCCCGAGTTGCCGACGGCCAGCGATCCAGCCAACGAAGCCGAATACAAGAAGCAACTGGCTGTCCTCGACGACCAGTCGGCAAAATTTCTCGACGCCAGCCGGCGGGACTACGCGCTGCGCACCCTGACTTTGCTCGGAGTGCCCGCGGTCATTCCGCCGGACATCGCCTCGCGCCTTTTGGACAAAGGGGCCAAGTTGGAATTCACGAAAATCCGCAATAAGATCGATGAACTGAACGCGGGCCCGCTGGCGCCGCCGCGTCCGCAGGCCTTGATCGATGCGCCGCAGCCGATGAACCCGCATGTGTTCATCCGCGGCAATCCGGGGCGGCCCGGTGAAGCGGTGCCGCGGCGGTTCATTCAGGTGCTGAGCGGGGGCGATCCGCAGCCGTTCAAGGACGGAAGCGGCCGTCTGGAACTGGCGCAGGCCATTGCCAGCAAGACCAACCCGCTAACCGCGCGCGTCTTCGTCAATCGCGTGTGGAATTCGCACTTTGGGGCCGGCCTCGTGCGCACGCCGGGCGATTTCGGGATCAAGGGCGAGCCGCCGACGCACCCCGAGTTACTCGACTACCTGGCTTCGCGTTTCATGGCCGAAGGTTGGTCGATCAAGAAGTTGCACCGGGCCATCATGCTTTCGAGCGTCTACCAGCAGTCGAGCGATTTGCGCAACGATGCCGCGCAGGCCGACCCGGAGAATCGTCTGCTCTGGCACATGAACCGGCGCCGGCTCGACTTTGAAGCGATGCGGGATTCCTTGCTCGCCGTGGCCGGCCAACTCGACACCTCCATGGGCGGGCGTCCGGTGGAGTTGACCGCCGCGCCCTGGGCCAAACGGCGTGCCGTGTATGGGTTGATCGACCGCCAGAACCTGCCCGGCGTTTTTCACACGTTCGATTTTGCCACGCCAGATGCGACGAGCCCGCAGCGCCATGTCACCACGGTTCCGCAACAGGCGCTTTTCATGATGAATAATCCGTTCGTCATCGAGCAGGCGCGGGCGCTGGTCGCGAAGCCGGAGTTCCATCAGCCGCAAGCCTACGAGGCGCAAGTCGCGGAGTTATACGAGTGCGTTTATGCGCGCAAGGCCGCGGCTTCGGAAGTGGATGCCGGGCTGCGTTTCGTGATGAATGCGATTACCAATCCGTCGCCCCGCGACGCGGACCTCTTGCTGTGGGAGTACGGGTGGGGCGCGTATGATGAAGCGGCGCACAAGGTGGATTTCCACAAGCTGACCTTCTTCAACGGCAAAGCCTGGCAGGGAAGCGCCAAGGTCCCCGATCCGACTTTGGGTTACGTGACGATCAACGCCGAAGGCGGCCATGCTGGCAACGACCATGCGCACGACACGATCCGCCGCTGGACGGCGCCGCAGGACGGAGTCGTTTCGATTTCGGGACCGGTGCAGCGGCCGAGCGATCATGGCGATGGCATTGTCGCGCAGATTGTCTCGAGCCGGTCCGGACAGTTGTTCAAGAGCGACGTCAAGCCGGCGGGGAAGGTGGAAGTGAATTTGGAGAACATCCAGGTGAAGAAAGGCGACACCATCGACTTCATCGTCGATTTGGGCGGCACGCTCGATTCCGATAGCTTCCTCTGGCACCCCATCATTCGCGGCAATGGGGAATGGGACGCGAAGGCGCAATTCTCCGGGCCTCCTGGAGCGCGTGCGCCCGAACTCACCCCGTGGGAGCAATACGCGCAGGTGTTGCTCGAGACGAATGAGTTCGTGTTTGTGGATTGACGGGTGAAATTGCGGGGAGCAATCCCGAAGGGATCGCAGGAAATTAGCCGGCGGTACCACCGCCGGACCACGACAACAACAAGGCGTGCGCCCTGGCAGGGGCGCGGGAGTTTAGCGTCCTGTTTCCCGCGTCCCTACCGGGACGCCACGCTTTGCCAAACGCCCACCGGCGGTGGTACCGCCGGCTAATTTCCTCCAAGCCTCCGGCTTGAAAACCCCTGCCTCGCTGAACCGGAGGGTGCTTGCAGGTGGTAAGTTGGTTCTATTACTCCGCGAAGCTCGCCAGCAATTCCGTAGGTGTGACGGTCGCGGTACCGAGTTTCCCGACGACGACGCCGCTGGCGTGATTTGCGATTTCCGCGGCCTCGGCGGGAGTCGCGCCGGCGCTTAGGGCCAGGGTGTAGAGGGCGATCACCGTATCGCCGGCGCCGCTGACGTCGAAGACTTCGCGCGCCCGCGTCGGGGCGTGGTAGGGCGCGGCGTCGTGCCGGAAAAGCAGCACCCCTTGTTCGCCCAGCGTGATCAGGAGATTGTCGGCGTCCCATTTCTGCGAGAGCACTCGGCCCACCTCGAGCAGCGCCTGGTCTTCGGTGGGCGGATCAACGGGCTCCGTGGGCGGCAAACCGGCGCTGGCAAAGGCTTCGGCGCGATTCGGCTTGATGATTGAGACGTGCCGCCAGGCCAGCGGATTGTGCGGATTGGGATCCACCGCGAGGATTTTTCCGGCGCGATTCGCGAGGGTGCAGATGGCCTCGGCGAACGGCTGCGTGAGCAGACCCTTGCCGTAATCCTCGACGATGATCGCGTCGATTTCCGGCAGCAGGGTTTCGATCTGTGCGAGCGCGACAGTGGCATGTTCCGGTTGCAGATGGAGCCTCTTTTCGCGATCGATCCGCACCACGTGCTGCTGCCGCGCCACGACGCGCGTCTTGACGATCGTCTGGTAGCAGGCGTGCGATTGGACGGAGTCGATCTGGATGCCTTCGCTGGTCAGCAGACTCTTCAGCCGGTCGGCATGGACGCATTGGCCGGTGACACCGACGACGCGGGTGTGCTTGGAAAATTCCGCGAGATTGCGCGCCACGTTGGCGGCCCCGCCAGGGAACCATTCCTCGCGCACGACTTCGACCACCGGCACGGGGGCCTCGGGCGAGATGCGGGAGACTTTGCCCCACAAAAATTCGTCGAGCATGAGATCGCCGATGACGAGGATGCGCTTCTCCGCGAAGGCGCGCAGGAGAGTCGAGACGCGTTCGCGATTCATCGGGCGAGTTCCTCGGAGACGGCGGCAAAGAGCAACGGGATCATGATTTCGTGGTGGCCGACGAGGTAGAAGCCCTGTCCGCCGAGTTTGGTCGGACGGCGCTGGACGTTTTCCGTGGGGCGATAGTGGCGCACCATATCAAAGGTCGCGGTCGTGAAGTGTTCGACCTTGTGGCCGAGGTTGCGGGCGATGGTCAGGGCCTTGAGGAAGACCTCGGGCATGATGACCGCGCTGCCGATATTGAGGACGACTCCGCCTTCGAGTTGCGCGCACACCGCCGCGAAGGTCTGGAAATCGCGATAGCTGGCTTCGCCGAGCACCGCGCCGTTGGTCGTGGGATGCTGGTGGATGATGTCCGTCCCGATGGCGATATGGACGGTCACAGGGATGTCGAGTTCCGCCCCGGTGGCGAGGATGGAGAGCGAAGTATTGGGATAGTGCCCGGCGCGGACGGCTTCGCCCAGCGCGCGACCGGCTCCGAGGCCGCGGGCGACACCGGCGGCCAGCGCAGCGTTCATCCGCTGGCCGGTCTCCTCGACCATCCCGAAGGAACCGTCGTCGAGTCCACGCTGGACGTCCTCGCTCGTTTCGCCCTGGTAACAGAGTTCAAAATCGTGGATCGCGCCGGCGCCATGGAAGGCCACGGAGTTGAGGATGCCGCGGCGCATGGCCTGCACCAAGATCGGGTTGAGGCCGACCTTGATCGAGTGTGCGCCCATCATGAGCACCACCGGGCGCTCATTTCGCACCGCGGTGACGATGGCGCTGACGATCTTGCGCAGGTCCTGCACGGCGAGGAAATCGGGGAGCCCGGCGAGAAATCCGCGCAGCGAACCTCCCGCCGTGTGCGGGACGGCAAACGCCGCGGCGTTCACCTTGTTCGCCCGCTCGGCGACAGGGTAGGTGCGAATTTTTGAGAAATCGAGGGGCTCGAATTTCATGGACGGATGGCAAGGGAAGCGGGGGGACTGTGTCAATGCTTTCCGGTCCGCGCGGCGTGAACAGAGGGAACCGGGATTTTTTTAAAACGCAGAGGCGCAGAGACGCAGAGGACGCAGAGGGGGAGGAGGAAAGGACGTGTATTTGCAAGGTGTCCGTCGATTTTCGCTCCCGGGCTGGACTCATTCTTTCCCTCTCTGCGACCTCTGCGCCTCTGCGCCTCTGCGTTTTAAAAAAAGGGCGCCCGACCTTGTCCAAGCTCCCGCATGGATAGATTCGCATGGATAGATTCTGTTCCGCACCGGTCCAGCGATGGATGTTTTGCGTTCCGGAAATGGTCCGCATCCGGTGGCGGCTCTGAGTGAATCGGGTTGGGTCCGGTAAGTGCTAAGAGGCGGCTCGTCACATTCGACGGCACCCGTTTCCGCCCCATGAATACTACCACTCTCCGTCCTTCAATCGCTCCGGTTCGGCGTCCATCTTCGACATCCCGGAGCTGGATCGATCGCCTTTCGGGTGCGCAATCGCTCACCCTTTCGGCAATGTTTCATACGATTTTTGTGCTGCTGTTCAGCGCACTTTTCGTCCGACAGTACAACCGCAACGACGTCCCGGATTTCGCCGCGCCGCCCGGTGGGTTGGTCAGCTCGGATCCCGCGGTCCAGCCGCCTCCGGATGCGCCGCCCCAACTGGATCAGCCAGCCTATGCGCAACCCACTCCCGATGTCTCCAAAGTGCCGATGGCACCATCGCAAGTCGCGGCCCTGACGACGAGCAGCCTGGCTCCGAATAGCTTTCAGATGTCATCGCTGGCCACGACCTTGCCAGCGATCAAGTCGGACCGGTTGGCGACTCCGCTCACGCCGAAGATCACGGCCTCGACCCACGGCTTGAGCAAGGAGATTGCCTCGCGGATTGCCAGTTTCACCGACGGCTGGTCGGTGGGCGGAACGAAGGCCATGGGGAAGCCGCTGAAGAGCCGGGAATTTGTCTTCACCGCGTATCTGGCCAAGTATCAGGGCGGCGACTGGGACTCGACGGTGCGAATGGAAGACGGACACATCTGGGCGGGCAGCCTGCCCAATTTGCTCTACATCATCACCAAGCTCTCCAAGCAGAAGATTCACGCGGAGCCGCAGGTCGAGCCGCTGGATCTGGCGAGCGACGAAATCTTCGTCAAGAAGCCGCCCTTCATCTGGTTCACCGGCCACCGGGATTTCACGCTGACCGACAAGGAAGTGGAAAACCTCGGGGAGTATCTGCGCCGGGGCGGCTGCATCTGGGGCGATAGCTCGCTCCCGGGGCGGCGCTCGCGCTTCGACATCGCCTTCCGGCGGGAAATGTTGCGTCTCGTTCCCGATCCCACCCAGGCCTGGCTGCCCTTGCCACCGACCCATCCGATCTTCACCCACGCTTGGTATTCGGAGATCAAGGCGGTCCCGCCCGGCGTGAATTATTACGACGAGCCGGTTTATGCGCTGATGGGTTACGGCGGCGAAATTGCGGTCATCTACACCGCCAATGATTACGGCGATATGTGGCAGTTTGGGATCGACGAAAAGGGCGAGATTGACCTGAGTCGCGACGAGAAAAGGCGTATGGTCGCGGTCAATGAAGAGATGTGGTACCGGCGCAATCTCTACTATCGCAACATCGACACCAAGGCGCTTTTCGACACTTACAAGTTCGGGACCAACGTCATCATTCACCTCCTCACGCGCTGGGAGGAGAAACTCCGCACGGTGCCTCGCGGTCCGGATAACGCGGCAAACTAAGAATCCTGACTTATGCGTTGCTCATTTACTCTCGTTCTCTTCTCGGCCTTCGTCGCCGTGACTGCTCCGGCGCAAAACCTCGTCGTCAACGGCGACTTCCAGCAGTATAAACCCATCGACAATCTGTGGGACGGCGTGGATGGCTCCGGCTTCCTGGCCGGTTTCCGCCGCAGCACTTATGCGACAACCGAATCCGGGAAAGTCGGCGGCCAGGAAATGCCGATCTCCGTCAGCTTCGTCGACGTGAACGGCGACGGCCTGCCGGATCTCATTACGGCCGATCCGGCGGGGGTGTTGCGAGCCTATATCAATAGCGGCACGCGGACGGAGCCGAAATTTACCTACGGTGAAGTCATCCCGATCTTCCCGCCGCAGATCGCCAAGGATACCGCGTATGACAAGTCGATGTGGACCGGACCACATAGCATCCCCAAGATCGCGCTCTACGATTGGAATCACCATGGCGCGCCCGATTTGCTGATTGGGAACTATTGCGGAGACATTCTCTTCGTGCCGAATACGGGCACCCGGGTGGCGCCGGTCTTCAGCCAGCCTGGCAATTACGAACGGGTGAAAGTACCGCTGGCCGGGAAACGCCCGTGGGGCAATCTTTTCGCGCCTTGTCCGATCGAATGGAACAAGGACGGGAAGACCGATCTGTTGGTCGGCGAAGGCTCCTATTCCGCCAACGCGGTGTATCTCTTGCTCAACCAATCCAGTGGCTCGGAGCCCAAGTTTAGCGACGAGCAGCGCTACTATCTCTGCTATGGCGATGGCCGGGAGCAGTTGGTGCCGACGGTCGCGGATTACAATGGAGACGGCCTGTCCGACGTGCTCGTGGGCGATCGTAAGGGAACCGTGGGTGTCTATCTCAATCCAGGCCATTGGAAGCCGGGGACAGAGTTGCCGCTGGCCACGATGATCCGCTTCGGGAATCTCGATAGCCTTGGTTCGCCGATCGCGCCGCACGCGGCCGATTTCAACGGTGACGGGCTTTTTGATCTGATCATCGGCAAGGGCAATGGCCGCATCGCGCTGGCTCTCAATCGAGGTACGAAAACCGAGCCGAAGTTCGACGCGCCGGTCGAGTTGCGCGGCGAGAAGGTTTTCAAGGAGAAGATCAATCTTCCCGAGACGTGGAATTTCGACGTGGGCAATGATCGGGGGAATCTCTACGCCTTTCTCTCCGTCGACCCCAATGAAGCCAGCCCCGACGGAGGCAAGGTCTTGAAAGCCGGTTATTTTCCATCACCGAATAAGGTCTTCAAGATGACCCCGCTCGCGGTGAACGGCCGCGATGACGCGGAATTCTTCCACTACTGGCGCGATCAATGGGAGCCAGTGGACGTGCATTGGGCGGGTTACGGACGAATGGCGGATGCCTTTCTGATGCGCCAGTCGCTGACCGGGCTGACACTGGGCACGACCTACAAACTGACCTTCAAGGTGAAAGGCAAAGGCATCACGGACGGAGTTTGCACCGTGGCTTACCTGGGCGCGGTGGAAAATGTCGCCACGAAGTTCCAGCGCGATGAGCGCGGGGGCGTGAAGGCACTGAAGGACGACACGCACGAGGAGGTCAACGTGACGGAGAACTTCACCAGTGGGAATGAGTGGAAGAGCATGGAGAAGACTTTCACCGTGGGGTTCAAGGAACACGCGTTGAAGAAGCTTCCCACAACGACCCTGGCGATGATCGAGTTCAAGTTTGTCCTGCCGCAGTACAGCGGCGAGTGCCAGATCTGCGACGTGCAACTCGTGGCCGTACCGGGTAACAAGTAACTGCGCTCGGAAAAAAGGGCGGCGGCCCTCTCCTCACTCTTTTGTCATCCTGAGCGAAGCGTGGAAGCATGGGCGGAGTCGAAGGACCTCCAATATCCGAGGGCGGAGGCGGTGGCTTTGTATAAAGTCAGCTCCGCACCAGTTCCCACCCCGTAAGATTGGAGGTCCTTCGCTCCACAACGCTCAGGATGACAGGCTTTTTTGGGGGGCGCTCCGCGCAGTCGCGTCGCGTTCTTCCTCCTCTGCGCATCCGTGTCGACGAGCGACGTGAGATGGTGAACAAAAACCACAATCGAATTGACAGCCGCCCCTTAACTCGGTAAACAAACCGCGTTCCATGAACTTTATTTCCACCACCACCAAACGACAGCACTCGAGCCTCCGCTCGATGGCCGTCCTTTGGGCCGTCTGCGTATACGGCGCGTGCGGTGGGGAAAGAAGCTGAGAACCTTTCAGGAACCCTCTCTTTCACAAAACCCACCGCTGGCCAACGGCGGTGGGCTTTTTGTTTACCGCCTTGGCTCGCTCAAAAAAGAAACCAAACCGAGCCATATGATCACCGATAACATCACCTGCTTGCCGGAAGCGCCCTTGCGGAGTGCCCCCCGGCCCGAACCTACCGACATGATCTACCTGCTGACCCGCATCTACCGGGGTGCCGGTCTGCCGGACGAAACCGCGCGCCGCTGTGCCCTGGCGGATTTCCGGTGCAGTTTTCCCCAGGTCCTGACCACTGGGGAATGAGCGCCCTGACGCCGACGCCAACGCCGACCCGCGCGGAGCCACCGCTTGCCAGGCCCGAAACGACGAGCCATCGTTCCGGACCGCCGGCGGGGTGGATGGTCGTGGCGGCTTTCGGCGCTGTCTATCTCATCTGGGGCTCCACCTATCTCGGCATCCGCCTGGCCATCGATACGATCCCGCCATTTCTGATGGCCGGGGCGCGTTTCGTCGTGGCGGGCAGTGTCCTTTATGGGGTCATGCGCCGGACGGGGACGCCGCGGCCGACGCCGGTTCAATGGCGCGATGCTTTGGTCCTCGGTGCGTTACTGCTCCTCGTGGGGAATGGCGGTGTCACTTGGGCGGAAAAGCGGGTGCCGACGAATATCGCGGCGCTCACCGTCGCTGGAACGCCACTGTGGATGCTTTTGCTGGATTGGGTGCGGCCGGGTGGGCGGCGTCCGCATGGACTGGTCTTTCTCGGTCTTGCCCTCGGCTTCGCCGGGGTGGGATTGATCGTGACCAGCCGCGATGCCCAGGGCCATGGCGTGATGGATCCGGCGGGGGCGGTCATGTTGCTTTCCGCCTCGGTTTGCTGGGCGGCGGGCTCGATATTTTCGCGGCACGCCCGGCAGCCGGCTTCGGCGCTGCTGGCCATCGCCATGCAGATGATCCTGGGCGGTGGGCTGATGCTTTTAACCGGATCAGTCATGGGGGAATGGACGCGGCTGCATTGGACGGAGATCACACCGCTCTCGGCGGGCGCCTTTGTATATCTGACGATCTTTGGCTCGCTGATTGGTTTTACCTGCTACGTGTGGTTGTTGCGCGTGAGCACGCCGGCCCGGGTTTCCACCTACGCTTATGTGAATCCCCTCATCGCCGTGATGCTCGGGCGCATCGTGCTCGGCGAACCGTTGCCGGCTGGAGTGCTCGTGGCGGGCTTACTGATTCTCGCGGCGGTGGTGCTGATCACCGTCAAAGGACGCGCCAAATAGGAGAATAGTAGAAGCGGCTTCGCGACTGCGCATGGGCGCCAACCTAAAGGCGGATCTCAGATTTTTAAAACGCAGAGGCCCGGTGCGGCAAAGCCGCAACCAAAGGGAAAACCACGAAATAGACGAATTAGACGAAAAAAGGAGGGAACCGCGAATGGACGCCAATCAACGCGAATGGGCAGAGCAGGCGTTTCATTCCCTCTGCAATTCGCGTTCATTCGTGGCCATTCGCGGTTTAAAAAATCCTCGCGAAAATGCACGACTCTAAAGGTTAGCACTGCAGAGACGCAGAGGACGCAGAGAGGGAAGTCGCGTCAGCGTTTTGTAGTGCGGTGGCCCTCCACCGCTTTGGGAGTCGGCACGGTTGCAGTTCCAGCTCAGCAGACCACCTGCGCCCCCTCCCAAAGCGGCGAAGGACCGCCGCACTACAGGAACGCAAGCGCGCCGCGTCGCCGCATTCTTCCCTCTCTGCGTCCTCTGCGTCTCTGCGCCTCTGCGTTTTAAAAATGGGAGATTCGTCCGTAGGTTGATGCCCATGCGCAGTCGCGGGACCGCTTCTACTATTCACGCCGGGCTGGCGCCGGGCTGCGCCTTGCGCTATTGAGTGGTTCGTCCGCCACCCCCATGCACATCGACCTCCGCGCCCTGCATCGCATCGAACAGCTCGTGCTGGCCGAATATGCATTTCATTTCGTGCGCTACTTCGTGATCGCGGGGGGCGCCTACCTGGCTTTCTATATCGGGTTCCGCCGGCAGATGATCGGACGGAAGATCCAGAGCGGGTTTCCGAAATCGGCGGAGATGCGGCGGGACATCGCCTACAGCCTGCTTTCGTTCGCCGTCTTTTGCGGGTCGGGCCTTCTCACGTCGACGATGCAGCGTCTCGGTTGGGCGAAGATGTACTTCCGCCTGGATGAGCATGGCTGGCTCTACCTGGGCGCGTCGCTGGTCGCTTTGATTCTCGCGCATGACACTTGGTTTTACTGGACCCATCGGCTCATGCATTGGCGTCCGTTGTTCGGACTCTTTCACCGGGTGCATCACCTCAGCCATAACCCCACCCCGTGGGCGTCCTTTTCCTTTCATCCGCTGGAAGCCGTCGTGCAGGCAGCCATCTTCCCACTCATGGTTCTGGTCCTGCCGATGCACTGGGTGGTCGCGTTGCTTTGGTTGCTCTACATGACCGTCATGAATGTCTTCGGCCATCTCGGCTTTGAGATTCTGCCGGCGAAGTTCCTGCGCAGCCGCATCCTGCGTTGGCACAATACCTCCGTGCACCATAACATGCACCACCGCTACGTGCACTGTAACTACGGGCTGTATCTCAACGTCTGGGACCGGCTCATGGGGACGAACCATCCGCGTTACGAGCAGGAATATGAGCGCATTTGCCGGACTCCGCCTCGAGAGGCCACCGTGGCGGAGACGACTGGTGATCTCGCTCCGACGAGCAGCGCACCGACGCTCTGACCTGTCCGAACTTCGTCCAGCGTTGACTCCGATCCGGCTGGACCCTACTTCGTCTTCCTCCCGCCATGAAATTCCCACGATCCCTCCTCATTCTCCTCGTCCTCTGTTTTGTCAGCGTCGTCGCCACCCGCGCCGACGAACCGCTAGTCATTCATCTTTGGGAAAAGGGCGCTCCCGGCTTCGAATCACGCCGCGATGAACCGGAAGTCGTCAAAAACGGCTCCGTGACCAACGTCAACAACCCCTCCATTACCGTCTTTCCGGCGCCGAAGGACAAGGCCAACGGTTGCGCCGTGATCATCGTTCCCGGGGGCGGCCATCGCCAGCTCGGCTTCATCGGCGAAGGCGTCGAGCCGGCCAAATTCATGAACGACCTGGGCATCACCGCCTTCGTTCTCAAGCATCGTCTCGCCCGCGAGCCAAATTCTCCCTACTCGCTGGACATCCACCCCCGGCAGGACATCCAGCGCGCCATGCGCCCGACGCATCGGCAATCTCAATGACATAATCGGTGGCCAGCCGATCCTGGAATTTCCCTTCACGATCCCGGCCCCAAACGACGCGATCGATGGTTTGTTCCACGGGAAACTCGAGGCTGATCCAACCTTTCCCCGGCTCGTTCGACATCCAACTGTGCGAGTTCCCGTACTGGCCATCGTTGATGTGCCGAAGTTCGTGCCGATCCGCCACGACGGTATCTCCCGAGGACGTAGCCACTGCGCCCGCGCTCGCCAGGGCCACGTTGCGACCAGACGTATCGAAGACCTCCAGTTCGTCGAGGCACGGTTCCAGGCTATTCGTTTGCTTGATGGTGAAACGGACCCGCTTGGCCTGCACCGGTGCAAACCGATCCGTGTTCATCCGGGCGTTGACCGCCGGACGTTCCGCGCCGGAATTGGCCAGCGGCACGAAGCGGCCCAGTTGCTGGTCGAGCTTCGCGATCTGCGTCTGAAACCCTTGCGCTTCCCGCCGCGCGGCGTCCGCCTCCGGCGTGTGCAGATCGCGGTCCAGATATTCCACGCCCGCGACAAAGGCCTGCATCGCGTAGTAATCCCGCTGCAAGATGGGATCGAACTTATGATCGTGGCACCGCGCGCAACCCACGCTCAGACCGAGAAAGGTCTGCCCGATGTTCATGACGATCTCGTCCAGTGAATCCTGCCTGGCCAGCCGTTTGGAAGGCTCATCCTTGCCGATCTGCCCCGGCAGCAGCACCGACGCGGTGACCAGAAATCCCGTGGCCGCGTCTTCTCCCGTGGCATCGCCCGCGATCTGCTCGCGGATGAAACGGTCGTACGGCGTGTCCTGATTCAACGCGCGGATGACATAATCCCGATAGGGCCACGCATTGGGCCGCTCGGTGTTCACCTCAAAGCCATGCGTATCCGCGTAGCGCACCACATCGAGCCAATGCTGAGCCCAGCGTTCTCCGTAGCGCGGCGAGTTCAATAACCGATCCGCAACGCGTTCATAGGCATCGCCGCGTGGGTCTTCGACAAAGCTCTTTACCTCCTCCGGCGTCGGCGGCAGTCCGGTGAGATCAAACGAGACCCGCCGCAACCAAGTCACGCGATCGGCCTCTGCAGCGGGTTGCAGACCTTCCTTTTCCAGCCGCGCCAGGATGAAGCGGTCCACCTCGTTGCGCGGCCACGCCGCATCCTGCGTCAGCGGAGGGGCGGGATTCGTCACGGGCTTGAACGACCAATGATTGCGCCGGTCTTCCACCTTGACCAGATCGACGCCGTCGGGCCACACCGCACCCTGCTCGATCCACGCGGTCAGGGTCGCGATCTCTTCGCCGGACAATCGGTCCCCCTTCGGCGGCATCCACTCCTCCTTGTCCTCACTCGTGACCAACTGGATCAGCGGGCTTTCCTTGGCCTTGCCGGGGATGATGTCGGGCGCATGATCATCACCGCCTTTGAAGGCCGCCGCCTTCAAATCCAGACGCAAACTCGATTTCTGCTTTTTCTCCCCGTGGCACTCGTAGCAGTGCTTTTCCAAAATCGGCCGGACATCCCGGACGAAATCCGCGGGCGCGGCCGGCAGTCGACCGACCGCGTGCAGGAACAAGAGTGAGGCGAGGAGGCGTCTCA
>Ga0206804_10021_pt1 | contig 47259 bp, 46 predicted proteins | sample Alteio_BWOrgCont_62_FD_152888 | JGI IMG/M metagenome (GOLD analysis project Ga0206804, IMG submission 152888) | Enriched cells from forest soil in Barre Woods Harvard Forest LTER site, Petersham, Massachusetts, United States -... | ecosystem: Environmental > Terrestrial > Soil > Temperate forest >... | reverse complement strand
CGAACAGCTCGGTCATGGCCCGGTTTTTCTGGCCCAGGTAGGTGTACTCCATGGTGCGATTCCAGAGGAGCGTGGGCATCTTCTGGGTATTGAACTTATCGACTTCGAAGTTGAGTTTAGACTTGGTGGCAATGTCCGCACCCCGCTGCATCTTGTAGTCCCAGTACTCGAAGACGCGCGGGTCTTTCTCGGCGCGCAGTTCGACCTGGATGACGTTCTTGTAGAGGCCATCGAGATTTCCCGGGTTGCCTTCCCATTTGTCCACGGCGACGGCGTCGCCGAGCTTCAGCCATTGGACGACGACGCTGCTTTGCAGGTTGGTCTTGAGGACCGAGTCGTGGGTCTTGCGGATAGCCACGTCGTCCTTGGCTTTCGCCGCGCGGACTTTGTTCGGGCCGGGCACGTCCTTCTTGATCGCGTCCTCCAGGGAATCCATCCAAGCCTGATCAGCCACGACTTCCTTGGCGTAGGCCAGGAGGGAGGGGAGCATGTCCTTGACGGTCGCGCCAGCGGACCGCTGCAAAGTGAGAGCCAGCCATTCGAGATGCAGGTGAACGGCGTTTTGCACTTCGCGCTCCTTGAAGAGTTCGCCCTCGCCCTCTTTCCAGGCACGGAACTGTTGATTCTCCTTGCCGGCGCCATCCATTTGGGTGGCTTTGACCGCCTCTTCCCACAGGGCCACGGCGCGTTCCGGGCTGGCCGCCGCTGCGGCAATCTGCTGATAGGCCGTCAGCTTCGAGGTTTTGGCCGCCTGGGCCTGCACATCGCTGATCGAATGCAAAGCTTTGAGCAGTTGATCTACATTGACCGGAGGGGCGTCTTGCTGTTGCTGCTGGGCCTGGGACGCGACGGTGCCGATCAGGCCGCAGGCCAGCAATGTGAGGAGGAAGCGGGGGGACAGGGGAGGCATAGAGGTGGGATATCTAATCAGTTGGGAGGTGGGAAAGGCAAGCTTGGAGGATGCGCTGCTGCGTGCGGCCCATGCGGGCTGCATCGCTCCGCGTATGATCATCATAGCCATTCAGATGCAAGAGTCCATGAATGATGTAGAGGGCCAGTTCGCGGTCCACACCGTGGCCGTACTGCCGGGCATAGAGCGCGGCGGTCTGTGCGCTGGCCACGATCTCGCCATGCTCAAAGGTGATGACGTCCGTGGGGCCGGGGATGTTCATGAAACGCCGGTGCACATCGGCGATGACCCGGTCGGAAACGATGGCGACCTCGACCTCGTCCAGGGCGCGCAGGGCAAAACAGCCGTCGGCGGAATGGCCGCGGCAAGCTTCGAGGGCGTGCGAGGCGAACTGGCGCAGCCATGGCAAGCGGAGGCGCACGGAGCGCTGGCGATTGTGGACGTGGATGCTCAAGCAGCCGAAACAGGGGGCACCGTGGGCCGCGAGGTGGGCATCGGGGTATCGCGGCGATCGGAGCGCGATTCGGTGCGCGAATCCGGGTAGGCCACCCGGCTGTGCATCATGCTTTGCAAAGTGCGGCGGAAGCTCTCGGCGACCTCCTCGAGTTCGCGCATGGTCAGGTCGCATTCCTTGAGCTGGCCGTCGAGCAGGCGTTTCTCGATGATGTCGCTGACCAGTTGATCGATCTTTTGCGGGGTCACCCGGTCGAGGCTGCGCGAGGCGCTCTCGATGCAATCGGCGAGGCTGATGATGGCGGCCTCGCGCGTTTGCGGTCGCGGGCCGCTGTAGCGGAAGCTCTCCTCGCGGACCTCGGGAATATCCTCCTCGCGAATGTTCATGATCTTCCCGCCGGCGCGGGCGTCCTCCTGCTGCTGGAGGGCGCGCTTGTAGAAAAAGAAAACGAGGGAAGTGCCGTGATGCTGCTGGATGACGTCGATGATTTCCTGGTTGAGCCCGTGCTTGAGCGCCAGGTCCACGCCTTCCTTGACATGCGCGATGATGATGAGAGCGCTCATCGTGGGAGCGAGTTCATCGTGCGGATTGCGGTCGCGCCGCATGTTTTCGGTGAAATACTCGGGCTTCACGAGCTTGCCGATGTCGTGAAAATAAGAGCAGACGCGGCACATGGAGGCGCTGGCGCCAATGGCCTCGGCGGCGGCTTCGGCGAGATTGGCCACGACCAGGCTGTGGTGGTAGGTGCCGGGAGCCTCGATGACCAGGCGCTTGAGGAGCGGGTGATTGAGGTCGGCCTGCTCGAGCCACGAGATATTCGTGGTGATGCGGAAGGTGCTTTCAAACAGGGGCAGCGCGCCGCTGACCATGAAGGCGGTGATGATGCCGCTGCCGACGGCGACGAGGCTTTGCAGGCCTAGGATCTGCCAATGGGTGCCACCGATGGATTCCCAGATGATCGGGCCGATGAGCCCGAAAATGAGCGCGAGAATCCAAGTGGAAAGCCCGACGAAGAGTCCCGCACGGACGAGGCGGCTGCGGCGGCGGACATCGAGCGTGATGAAGACCGCGATGAAGCCGCAGATGAGGCTCATGACCAGAAAGATGGGGTCGATGCCGCGGTAGACGATCGCGCCCCAAAGGCTGACGAAAGTCGCGGCGTAGATGCCGTGGTTTTTGCCGAGCAGCACGGAGAGGACGAGGGGAGCGAAGGCATAGGGCACGGCGAGCCGCCACAACTGCTGGCGCTCCAGGGCGCTGAGCGCATCCGGCGAGCCGCCGCTCCCGCGCAGCAATTGGTTGTCCGCGGTGACGAGGATCATCTTGACGATGACGAGGTGCAAAAGCATGACGCCAAAGACGAGGAGCACCCGGGAATTGCGCTCGAACGTCTTGGGATGATTGATCCAGATCTGGGCGAGCGCGGTGAGGAAAATGAGGACGGCGATGAAGACCTTCTCCATCGGCTGGGTGCGCATGTCCGAATAGATCAGCGCGGCCAGTCCGACGATAAAGGCGACAAAGATGGCCACTTTAGCCAGGGGGCCATGCTCCAGCGTTTGCAGCCATTCACTTTCGGTGCGGCGGCGACGTAGCTTCGAGGAGCACAATCCCTTTTTTACCAATCTCTGTCTTTCAAAAAAACCTAGCATGGGCTGGGCAGGGGGTTAAATTCGCGCGGGTTGGGGGGAAAATCAACGCTTGGTTTCCGCTTCGGGGGCGCCGCGATGGCGGCGGTAGGCCCGGACGATCGACTGGACGAGTTCGTGCCGGACGACATCCTTCTCCGAAAAATGGCAGAAACTGATGCCTTCGACGTGTTTCAGGGCCTGCATGGCTTCGACCAGCCCGGAGCGCTTGTTTGCCGGCAGGTCGATCTGGGTATGGTCGCCGGTGATCACGGCCTTGGATTCCGAACCCAGGCGGGTCAGGAACATGAACATCTGTTCGGTGGTGGTATTCTGCGCTTCATCGAGGACGACAAAGGCCCGGTTGAGCGTGCGGCCTCGCATATAGGCGAGGGGAGCGATCTCGATCACGCCCCGCTCCATGAGGCGCTGCAAGTCCTCGGCTTCCACCATGTCGTGGAGGGCATCGTAAAGCGGCCGCAAATAGGGCATGATCTTCTCCTTCAAATCACCGGGCAGGAAGCCAAGGGCTTCGCCGGCTTCCACGGCCGGGCGGGTGAGGATGATCCGCGTGACCTGTTCCTTGCGCAGGGCCTGCACGGCGGTGGCCATGGCGAGGTAGGTCTTGCCCGTGCCCGCCGGTCCCACGCCGAAAACCATGTCGTGGGTCTGGATGGCGTGAACATAGGCCCGCTGGCCGACGGTCTTGGGGATGACCGGGGGACGCTTGGGCGAGCACAGAATCTTGGTGTCGAGGAGTTCGTCGAGGCTGGCTTCCTCCGGTTCGGTCACCGAGCGCAGGGCATGGAGGAATTCGTGTTTGCGAATCGTCACCCCGCCTTGCCGGGCCCGGTCAAGCTGATCGAAGACGCGGCGGGTCTGCTCGAAACGATCGGGCGCTCCTTCCACCCGCAACCAGCCATCGCGCGTGGTGACGCGGACATCGAGGGCTTTCTCGAGGGCCTTGAGCAGCGAGAGATCGTTGCCGTAGAGAGACTGCAGGACGCGAGCGCTCTCGAACTGCAGGGTTTGGGCGTCGGTGACGGACACGGGCGGGCGGACGCGGTTAGGCGACCGGCTGCGGATTATTTGAAGCCATAGGCGAGCGACCAATAGGTCCGCTCATCCGGCGATTTTTCCACTTCCACGATCAAATAGTAGGAGCCGGTCTTCTTGGGGACGACGCGGGCCGCGGCGAAGTGCGGCTTCTGCCAGGCCTCGACTTCCGCGAGATTGCCGGCGCTGTCGTAGACATGGACAGAAATCTTGGCGCCCTTTTGGTCGGTGCCCATCCAGAACCAATATTCGTTGCCCTTGAAGAGCTGGTGGACGATGGCCTTGGTCGTTTTGACCGGAAGATCGCCTCCCCAGTAGTCCTCCCGCACGGTGAAGCCTTCCTTCACGTAGGGATCGGCCGCCTCGAGGGCGAAGGACAGGGCGTCGTCGATGGTGGCGTGGGCGGGACTGATCGCGAAGACCAGAGACAAAAGAATAAGAGCGAGAGAAGCGAAGCGTTTCACAAAAAGAGATCGAAGATTACGGGGCCTTTGAGTTGATCGATTTGATTAAGTCCGAGGTAATTCCATTAATCTCCTGGACGGACTTTTCCGAAATATCGACGTCGTCGGCAAGACCGATCAGCGGCCGAATGTCGAGGATGCCCTTTTGCACGCGGCCGACGACCGGGTTGGCGCGGTACTTGGGCTTCAAGTTGGCGAGACGTCCCTTAAAGTAATCGATCAGCATGGGCTGATGGAGCAATTCGGCGCCGTCTTTGGTGTAGGAATGGCCGACCACCGCGGTCAGCGCTTCGGTGCCGCGGATCCATCCGCCGAGGCTGACGAGCTGGGAGAGGGCCTCGCTGTTGAGATTGCCCATCGCCTTCTTGACGTCGTCGAGCGCGCCGTCGAGTTCTTTGCGGACGCCATTCCAATCCTTCTTGTCGGCGGCATCGGTGATGGCCTGGGCGCGCTTCTTTACTTCGGCGCCGACGCCCAGCGGGGTGGCGAGGTTCAGGACGCTCTTGCCGATTTGCTTGACCTGGTTGCTGTCCTCGGCTTCGACCGCGATGAAGCCCTCGGCGATGACCGAACCGAGCATCAGGGCGATCTGCGGGGCATCACCGATCGGCTGGACCACGCCATTGATCGGACGCTGGACGCTGGCCCAAGGCTGTTTTCCCAACTTGTCGAGCACTCCAAAAATCTCGCTGGGCACCGGCACAACGACATCGTCGATGAGCTTGGTTTGAGACGGGAGCTTGCTGACGTCGATGTGGGCGGGTGGTTCGGCGAATACGCAAACGGGCAACGCAACGAGCGCCAAGGCTAGGGCTTTCTTCATAGAGGAACGGGACAATCCAAGGGAAACGGCCAGTACTCAAGCAAAGCCTGAGGGTGAGGAGCAAGTATCTTTTTGGGAGCAGTGGCCGCCAGCGGCAGTCAGATGCGGCCCGGCCGGAGCGAATCACGGCCGAAATGGGGATCAAAAAATGGCGGGTATGCACGAAGCCAGGCTACCCTTTTGGCCAGTCAGCCGGCATCCACACCGGCAGATCTTTGACGGAATCCCGGGCCGCGGTGCTGGTGGGAACGCCCCAGGCTTCGATACTTTGGGCCCGGTTTTATGACACACTGCAGGACGATGTGAAGACCACGCTAACATTGGCTGGACTCACGGGTTCTTCCCCATACGCTCAAACCCCTTCTCATGAAACTCCGTCTCTTCCCCGCACTTGCCCTCACCCTTTCTCTCTCCGTCGCCGCGCTGCACGCGGCCGATGCGCCGAAGCCGCTCAAGGTGCTCCTCGTCACCGGCGGGTGCTGCCACGATTACGGCAAGCAGAAGGACATTCTCAAGGCCGGCTTGGAGAAGCGGGCGAATTTGGTCGTCGATATCATTTACAGCGAAGACCGGAGCACCAAACCGCCGCTGCCGATCTATGGCCATCCGGACTACGCCAAGGGCTACGATCTGGTCATTCACGACGAATGCGCGGCTGGGATTGACGATCAATCCGTGGTCGAAGGGGTGCTGGCCCCGCATCGCGAAGGCATTCCTGGTGTGAACCTGCACTGCGCTATGCACTGCTATCGCATCGGCAACCCGAACGATCCCGTGACTGATCTCGCCGCGCCGCACGCGCTGTGGTTCAACTACCTGGGCCTGCAATCCAGCGGCCACGGCCCGCAGGAACCCATTGACGTGAAGATCCTCGACAAGGACCACCCGATCACCAAGGGCATTGCCGACTGGACGACGATCAAGGAAGAACACTACAACAATATCAAGATCCTCGACACCGCGCACCCGCTGGCCCATGGCCTGCAGACCGTGCATAACAAGAAGAAGCAGGCGGACGGGACCGAAACGGTGGAAGACAAGACGGTCGATTGGGTGGACGTGTGGACCAACGTTTATCAAGGCAAGACGCGCGTCTTCAGCACCACGCTCGGCCATAACGACGACACCGTGGCGGACGACAAATACCTCGACCTGGTGACCCGCGGCGTCCTGTGGGCGACCGGACATTTGAACGACGACGGCACGCCGGCGGCGGGCTACGGTCCGAAATAAGGGGGTTCGTCGATCTCAAGTCCCTCGCGTTTCGGCGTCTCGGGTTTTCGGTTAAGGTCTTAAGTTTTAAGATTTAAGTTTTAAGTATTGGGCATCTGCGATGCGTTGGCCCGATGATGGGCGAACGCGGAGCGGGATGCGCCGGCACTTAAAACTTAAAACTTAACACTGAAAACTCCCCCATGACCCGTCTCTGCGCACTTTTTCTCGCCGTCTTAACGTGCTGTGCCCAAGCCGTTGAAGAGGCGGCTCGACCCAATATCATCTACATCCTGGCCGACGATCTCGGCATTGGGGATGTCGGTTGTTACGGCCAGCAAAAGATCCGCACCCCAAATATCGACCATCTCGCGGCGGATGGGATGCGTTTCACCCAGCACTATTGTGGCTGTAGCGTTTGCGCGCCGAGTCGCTGCACGCTGATGACCGGGAAGCACACCGGTCATTCGGCGATTCGCGACAATGCGCAGCGCGGTCCCAGCGAAGAAGGACAGCGCCCGATGCCGGCGGGGACCCTGACCGTGGCCCAGCTCCTCCAGAATGCCGGCTACTACACCGGCCTCATCGGCAAATGGGGTCTCGGCATGCCGGAAGACCATAGCAGCCCCCGGGACATGGGATTCAACTACAGCTACGGGTATCTGTGCCAGTCCATGGCGCACACGTACTATCCGCCGTATTTGTGGCGGAACAACGAGCGCGAGACGCTGGCCGGCAATCCCTCCTACGACGTGAGCATGAAAGGAGTGATCGAGCCCAAGGGGGAACTTTATTCGCACGACTTGATGGCGAACGATTCCCTGAAGTTTGTCCGCGATCATCATGACAAGCCTTTCTTCCTCTACCTCGCCTTCACCATCCCGCATCTCTCGCTCCAGGTGCCCGAGGATTCCATGACCGAGTATCACGGCCGGTGGACCGAGACGCCTTTCACCAATACCAAGCACTACGCGAACAACGAGACGCCCCGGGCCGCCTACGCGGGAATGATCACGCGCATGGATCACGATATCGGCCGGCTCATGGCGCTCTTGAAGGAACTCGGCCTGGACGACAACACGCTGGTTTTCTTCTCCAGCGACAACGGCGCCGTCTTCCCGCTGGCCGGCACGGACCCGGTCTTCTTTCAAAGCACGGGCGGCTTTCGGGGTTACAAGCAGGACCTCTACGAGGGCGGGATTCGCACCCCGTTCATTGCCCGGTGGCCCGGGAAAATCACGGCCGGCAGCACGACAGATCAGGTCTCAGCCTTTTACGATTTTCTACCGACCATGGCCGAGTTCGCTGGTGTGCCTGCGCCCGCGGATACTGATGGGATCAGCTTTCTCCCCACGTTGCTCGGCCAGCCGGGGCAGAAACAGCACGACTTTCTCTACTGGGAATACCAAAGCTCAGGCGGTCGCGTCGCCGTGCGCATGGGGGACTGGAAAGTCATCCGCAACAATGTGAAGAAGGATCCGAATTCGCCCTACGAACTCTACAATCTCACCAGTGACCGGACGGAGGAACATGACGTGGCCGCGGAGCATCCGGAACTGATCGCCAAGGCCAAAGAGATCATTGCTCGCGAACACACGCCGAGCCCGGTGAAAGAATGGAATCTTTTCCCGGCGGTGCCGCCGAAGTCCTAAGGAATCACAATTCAGTTTTTAAAAGCTTGCGACGCGGCACGGGAAACAACATCCAATTGTCCCCACGGCACCGTGGACTTTTGTCCCCACGACACCACGGACCTCTCGCAAAGCCTCCAGTCGCAAAGCCTCGAATCGCAACGCCCAACACTTCACACCCCATGCTGACCCTCCCCCTGCGTTTCCTCTCTATCCTGACCGTTCTTCTGGCGGTCCTTTCCGCGCCGCTCCGGGCGGAAGACAAGCCGAAGCCGATCCATGCGCTCATGGTCTGTGGCGGGTGCTGTCACGACTACGAGAATCAGAAGAAGATTCTGTCTGAAGGAATCAGCAAGCGGGCCAATGTGGAATGGACGATCGTCTGCGAGGGCACCGATCGCGAGCATCGCGTGAGCATTTACGAAAATCCGGATTGGGCGACGGGTTATGATGTCGTGCTGCACAACGAATGCTTTGGCTTCGTCAAGGACAACGAATTCGTCGAGCGTATCACCAAGCCGCATTTCGCCGGGCTGCCGGCGGTGGTGGTGCACTGCTCCACGCACAGCTATCGCATGGCCAGCACCGATGAATGGCGCCAACTGATCGGCCAAAGTTCCTTCAGCCACGAAACCAAGCGCGATCTCGACGTGAAGCTCCTCAAGCCGGAGCACCCGGTGATGAAAGGCTTCCCCGCCGAGTGGCACGATCCGGGCGACGAGCTCTACAAAAACGAAAAGCTCTGGCCGAACTTCGTGCCACTCGCCCAGGCCTATGGCGTGGACACAAAGAAAGACCATGTGTGCATCTGGGTGAACACCTATGGCGAAGGCAAAGTCTTCGGCACGACGCTCGGTCACAGCAACGAAACGATGGAGAGCGATGTCTATCTCGATCTCGTGACGCGCGGGTTGCTGTGGGCCTGCGACAAGTTGAACGATGACGGAACGCCGAAGGCGGGATACGGGCCAGGGGGGAAGTAATCAGTAATCAGTAGGCAGTAATCAGTAAGACTCTGCTCGGTCTCCCAGGAAGCACCGCGGCACTGATTACTGAGCACTGATTACTGATTACTATTCCGCCCCCCTCACTTCGGATAGGCGTATTTGACGAGGAAATCCACGATCGGCTGCGGGTCTTTCAGGCTGTGCGGGTGGTGGTCGCCGCCGGGCTTGAGAATGACGGAGATGTTGCCGCCGGCTTGCTTGTAACGTTCGGCTAGAATGCCGGCGTTTTCGGGATACGGGACGGTCTTGTCCGCGTCCCCGCAGATCGCCAGGATCGGAATCTTGGCGGCCTCGATGGGGGCAAGGTGATCCAGCGGGTTGTCTTTGAAGTCTTTGGCGGTGTCCTCGGTGAGACCGTAGATCGTGAGGGCCTGCTGCCAGCAGCGCGCATCGCCTTTGCTTGCGCCTTTGCCGCCCGGCCAACTGCGGATGTCGAGGACCGGGGCGTCGAGGTAGAGGGCCGCGGTCATGTCCGGATGGGTCGCTGCGAAGTTGACGGCATAGAGACCGCCGCGGCTGAAGCCTTCCAGGACGGCGCGGGTATTCAACCCGTAGGTTTTGACGAGGAAATCGTGGAATTGGGTCATCAGGTCGATGGACGCGGGCGCGCCGTACATGTCGCTGACTTTGAGGTAAGCGACGTGCCAGCCGAGCCCGAGGAGGGCGATGTCGCCTTGCGGTTCATGGCCGAAAAATTCGGTGCGCCAGATCCAGGGGTTGCCGGGCGCCGGAGTCTTGGGTTTGACGAGCAAAGCGGGACGGCCGGCGACTTCGAAGTCGAGTTTTTCGTAACCGTTCCACTCCGATGTTTTGGGGGCGGGCAGGGCATCGGCGGCGTGGGTCGCGGGGAGATGACCGAGCAACTGGAGCGCTGTGGCGAAGGCGGGGATGAGAAGGCGCATGGCGTGCGTTTAAGCGATTGGCAGTGATTGTGCCATCACTTTGGAGCGGAGAAACCGCATCGCCATGTCCAATCCATTTCGCTAAGGAAAGGGCTCCCCGATGCATTCCCCTTTATGAAATCCCTCGTTATCCCCCTGATTCTCTCCGCTCTTGGTCTCCACGCTGCGGCGGCACCGCTCAAAGTCCTGCTCGTGGACGGGCAGAACAACCACGCCTGGCAACAGACCACGCCGGAGTTGAAAAAGATTCTCGAGGAAAACGGCCTGGCCACGGTGGAGGTTGCGACTTCGCCGGCCAAGGGCGCGGACATGAGCGCGTTTCACCCGGACTTTGCGGCCTATCAGGTGGTCGTTTCGAATTACAACGGGGCGCTCTGGCCGGACGCGACGCGGGACGCGTTTGAGAAATACGTCAGCGATGGCGGCGGGTTCGTGAGCGTGCACGCGGCCAACAATTCATTCCCGGAATGGAAGGCTTACAATGACATGATCGGGGTGGGCGGCTGGGGCGGCCGCAATGAGAAATCCGGACCGTTGCTGCGGATCCGCGATGGGAAGTGGACCACGGAGACGACCCCGGGCAATGCCGGGCATCACGGTCAGCAGCACGAATTTCTCATGGTCACGCGCGCGCCCGAGCACCCGATCATGGCCGGCTTGCCGGTAAAATGGATGCACGCCAAGGATGAGCTGTACGATCATCTACGCGGACCCGCGCAGAATGTGACGGTGCTGGCGAGCGCGTTTTCGGACCCGGCGACGGGCGGGAGCGGGGAGGATGAGCCGCTGCTCTTTGCGCTCAGCTACGGCAAAGGCCGCGTCTTTCACACCGCGCTCGGACACGGGCTCGAAGCGATCAAGGATGTCGGCTTCGCCACGACGCTCCAGCGCGGCACCGAATGGGCCGCGACCGGGAAGGTGACCCAAAAAGTGCCGGCGAATTTTCCGACGGACACCGCCGTCAGCCCGCGGCAGTAGGAAGAACCAAGAACCATGAGCCGAAAGCCAAAGAGCCAAGTGGCATGTGCCATCCGCTAGAGGACGGCGCCACTTGGTCCCGCATGCGGGATTACTTGGCTCTTGGAACTTTCTTTTACTTTGCCGGCTTCGGCTTGGTGATCATCTCGAAATCGTCGGTGCGGAAGGGCGTGACCGGCAGGCCGGCGTTGTTATCGGTGAGATTGCAGACCGGATTGTCGGCCCACGCATAGCGCACGGCGATGGGTTTGGCGACCTGGTCACTGGAAACTTCAACCTTGTTGCCAGGGAGCATCTTGCCCTTGGCCCAGTGCCAGACCTTGTCTTCACCGCAGATGGCGAACCCGATGCCTTCGTCGATGTCATACGGGCGAAGGCTGCTGCCGAAGCAGTCGATGGTGACGACGGCTTTGTCGCCCTCGATCTCGATGCTCTTGAACTCCGGACTGTGATAGGGGAACTTGAGGCCGTAGTCCTTGGCCAACGCCCAGCGGACGAGGCGCGCGGCCACGTCGTGCTTGTTCTTCGGATGAATGTTGTTGGCTTCGCCGAGGTCGATGATCACGGCCTGGCCGGTGTTCGGCAGCTTCATCGTCTTGGTCTGCGATTCGCGCAACTCGGCCCACGCGCTGTCACCGGGCTCCGCTTTCTTCGGCTGAAAGTTGGCCAGTTGCACCCAGTAGAAGGGGAAATCGCCCTGGTTCCATTCCTTGCGCCATTGCTCGATCATGAAGGGGAACAACTCTGCGTACTCGTAAGCGCGACCGGCGTTGGTTTCACCCTGATACCAGATCACCCCTTTCATGCCGTAGCCGAGCGTCGGGTTGACCACGCCGGCGAAAATATTGCCGGGTCGGGCATTGCCGCTGAGCCAGCCGTCCGGGGACTGCGGGGCGCGGGGCGCCGGCTTGCCAGCGGCCTTGGCCTTTTCCACATCTTCCTTCCACTTCTCGGTGGCTGCGGCGAAGTCGGCCTTGGCCTTGTCGGTCTGCAAATCGGCTTCGTGCTTGGTGGTATTATCCATCAGCAGCTTGAAGCGCGGATCCTTTTCGATGGTGTCGCGGCGAATCCAGGCTTCAGCGGCGGAACCGCCCCAAGCATTGTCGATCAAGCCCACGGGCACGCCGAGGATGGCGTGGAGATAGCGGCCGAACAGGAAGCCGACGGCCGTGAAACCATTGGCCGACCCAGCATCCGAAGGCTTCCAGGCGCCGACGAAGTCCTGCTTCAATTCCTGGGTGCCCACTTGCGGCACCTTGATCAGCCGCAGGGTGTCGAGTTTGGAAGCGGCGGCTTCGAGATCGCCATTCCAGTCGCCACCGAGGGTGAAGCCCATGTTGGACTGGCCGGAGCACATCCACACTTCGCCGATCAGGACGTCCTGGAGTTCCTTTTTGTTCGTGCCCTCGATGCCCAACACTTGCGGCTGGGCGTTGGCGGGCATCGGATCGAGTTTCACCGTCCATTTGCCGTCGCTGCCAGCCTCGGCGGATTTGGATTGGCCGGCAAAGGTCACGGTGACTTTCGTGCCGGGAGTGTCCCAGCCCCAGATGGGGTCGGATTGCTTCTGCTGCAGGACCATGTGGTCGCTGATGATGGCGGGGAGTTTGAGTTCGGCGCTCGCGGAAGCCGCGAGCCCAAGAAGGATGGCGATAAAGCCGGGGATTTTGTTCATGGGAACCACCAAGATGAACAAAGAGCGCAGGGCATTGCAACGCTTCCCAGCGGCAATTTTCGCGGAAGGCGATTTCAAACCCCGATGGCGCCTGGTCACCGCCGGCGGGGCCGGGGAAAGCGTTTGGACGTGCTTCAACGGCGGGCACGACGTGCCGAATGCATACGCTCGATTCGAGGAACAGGGAAAGCAGACTTCCAAAATAGCGGGGAAGGTGCTAAAAGCGCGGCGTTCATTGTTCACGGCCTTTCGATTAGATGAGGAATGCGATCCAATCGTCTTTTTTCGGTGAACAAATATACTGCGAATAAGTCCCGATATTTGGACCAGATGAGCGAAATCGGATTTTTGGTCGGCGACTCTGGAAAATCGACCATGATTTGCATCGCGAGATGGTCTTGGGTACTGGGTTTGAAAGAAAGAGCCAGATGGCAATGCCAATCTCCCACGTAGTCGAATGCATCGGACGACTCGCGTTTCGCACGATCGCAGAATTGCTGTGCATGTGCGCCGTCAATGAGAACGCTGAAAAATCGCAACTCAGCGCGCGGGCCGGGCCCGGAGGCACTATCGATCATCAGATCGTTCCCTTCCAAACGCCCCACCAAAACGCCCCCCGTTTCAGTACGCCGAACGGCTTTCATTTCCGCGCGCATTTGTTGGACGGCTTTATGTGAGACAATTGCTCGCCGCATTTCATTGATTGCTGCAAAACCGACAATCCGGTCTTCGATTGATGGAAAGAATTTCCGCTTTTAAGAGAGGGCCGCTTTCATTGCGGGCAGACCATCGAATATAATCGCCCTTATACGACCTGCCCTTCGGCGAGGTGGTCATGAGCGTGTCGACGATGATGGACGAAGCCAAGCTTGCAACAATTGCAGCGTCGTATGTTGTCCCGGTAAAGCTTGGCTGGTTGCAGCCTGGCGCAAAGATGGCGCCCGTGGGTTCGGATGGCGGCGGTGAGTTTGAGTATTGCTCATTCCAGCACATCCAACACGCGGTTTGATTCGGAATGGTCCGAACGACTTCTCCTCCCCACGCGCCGTTTGTTACTGAAGCAAATACCGCCGGGACGCCAAGATCTAGCGCCAAGTCGTTTACCCAACGACTGACGCCGTGAGACCCGGTCGTATCGACTATGAGGCTCGCACCACTCAGAACTTCGTGAAACTGACGCTCTATGTCGACTGGGGCAGGGGTGCCTACTTCAAAGCGCAGAAGGTTGGCACGGACTTCGGGGTTCACGTTGCGTAGTCGCCGAAATAGAGCTTCTGGTTTTGCAAGACCAAAAGACGGTATTCCGACTTCGTGCCGGACTGAATTGTATGGCTCCATATAGTCGGAATCAGTTAGAGCGAAAGCCTGGATGCCCGAAGCGGCAAGATTGACGGCGATTTTTGAACCCAGACAACCGCAACCTATGAAGGCGATGCAATTGTTCTGAATTCCCTGAAGGGCGGGAATCCGCGCCATTCTTTCCTCCGGCCGATAGGGAAAGGCGCGAATCCACTGGACATTATTGTTCGAATCGACTCTCGCGAAAACCCAAGCGATTCTCACTCCCGCGATAGAGCCGGACTGTTCTTGAAAAACCAGCGCGAACCACCGCGTGGCTCTTTTCTTGGAAAATTTCTGGTCGCCTATTTGATCGAGAACGTAAGCTAGCAAAGCTTCAACTGTCGATGGGGTTTGAGGGAATAACAGTGTAGCTGAAAAAATCTGGGAGTTGTGCGCCAATATTCCTTCGTATTCAGGCTGAGCCTTCAATACCCGTCCGCCGAGTTTCGCAGACACGACAACCCCGCGGCCATATTTGAAACATTTCGATTCGATTGCGTACCGGAAAGAAACTTCTCCTGATTGCCGTTGGCCCTGCGGAATCTCCAAGGCAGCAATCGGTGGAGGAACGAAAATGTATTCATCCGGTCCGTAAGGCAGGGTAGCGGACATCGGTTCCGGCACTACATCGTCTTGCGATGCGCTATTTTCGATTCCAAATCTTTGGATCAAATCTTGCGTTTCGTTAAGTACATCCTGTGACGAAAGAGCGGCAGTCCATCTGGAGTGACGGACTCCAAAAAGGCACAACTGGCGAGTATGTGGAGCGTGATGGCGAGAAAGAAGGAGGGAGTCAGACGTATCGGAAACTGTCGGTGGTATCGATGGAAACGCGCCGGGGAACCGAATAGTTAAATTTCGGCTGGGATAATTTGGATGGCTTCCTTCGAACTGAACCCGACCCTCCTCTTCAAAGATTTGCTCATTGAGACGAAACCCAGACTCGTTGAGAATCTGGGTTTCGTCTTTAAAACGGTTCGGATATTTTTCGAACCACGGTCGATATTCCGCTGACATTATCCGTGCCGGCGGTCTGGCTGTGGTTTGCGGTCATCGCGATCCCGGGTCGGTTTAACCGGTGTGACCGGGCAGTGTTTCAACTCGTCAAGGTTGTTGTCCTTAACGTGATCGGGCTTCGTCTTGATGTGCGTACCTCCGCACTTCTCGCAGTGATAGTGTTCGACCTCGGCAACCTTGTGGCTGGTCTCGCCTTGGGTGTAGAAAATGTCTCCGGCCCGCATCGCCGTGAGAATCTCGTCCAGGCGCCAACGGCGCTCGATGTGGCTCGGGTCACTACTGGTGCCTGCGCCAATTATGTGGGTGTGCTGATGGTGGGCGTGATGGGCATGCCCCGTAATTTGGGCATGCTCGACGCAGACGATTCGATGTTTAGACATGATTTAGGGCTGGATGATTTTTGCTGACTATTGCCGGCGTTTTGTTGCTGTTCGCCATAGGAGATATACTCGCTAAGGAGTATGTCCAACATATTTATTGGAAATCTTTCCTTGCATATTTTAGACGAGCGGCTAGCCATTCGCCGCATGAAACAGAATTTAAATGGCCGCCCAAGTTGGTGACCGTATTCGCGCGCGGCGGCTAGAGATGGGATGGACTCAAGACGAATTGGCGACGCGAGCGAAGATCAGCAACGGTTACTTATCCGATCTTGAAAACAATAAGCGGAGCGTGGGTGCCGAAACTCTGCTCGACCTTTCCGAGGCTTTGGGTGTTTCTCTCGACTACTTGATGAAGGGGGAGGAGATGCAAACTATTGATTTGCAAAAACCTTTGGAAATGCCTAGAGATTTGGCGGATTTCGCAATGACTTCAGGTATTTCATTTAGACACGCCCGGCAACTAATGGGAATGCGTCAGCAAATCTTGGCCCACCGGAGCACTGACAAGAAAGGCGAAGAGGCCACCTTCGACTGGGCAAAATTCTACGAGTCCGTAAAGCAATTCCTGCGTGAGTAGTCTAAACGGAGAGCCTGAGGTTATACGGATGGCGCGCGAACTCGGCGTCGATTGGCGCAGCGATCCTGCGGAAAGGGTCGTGCATTTCTGCGTGCAGAGAATTAGCGGTTGGCTCTCGGAATTCAGCGTCAGCTCCTTCCCCACGATGGAGAAGGTGGAACGGCTTGTGTGCGCGAAACTGAAACTTGTGGTGGAAGAGGTAGACAGCGAGGAAAAGATGGATTTCCTGATAGGCAAATACGCCGTGCAGAAAGGCGAAGGCGCGTTTGCACATCTGCGGGAGGAACTCGGAGAGAAGACGTTTGGGGTTTTGATGCGTCGCGAGAAGGCTGGTCCGACAGACCGCGATCGATTCATCGCCGTCGTCGACTGCAGGGGAGATAAACAGTCACGAAGGTACTTTAGCCGCTGGCATGAAATTGCCCACATGTTGACACTGTACGACCAGCTTGCGCTACCGTTCCATCGCTCTCAGGGCGACGGTAGTCCCACGGAACGCTTAATGGACATGATTGCAGGAGAAATTGGATTTTACGCCCCACTTTTTCAACCTGCACTCGATGACGCTCTCGCTGGGAAGAATAGGGTTTCTTTCGAGACGGTGGATTCGCTCCAGGCGAAGTTTGCACCGACTGCTAGCTTCCAGTCTACACTATTTGCATGCTTAAATCGAAGCAAGTTAGCAGCCGCGTATTTGGAGACCGGTCTGGGCTATAAGAAGGCGGAGCAACAGTTGATCAGTTCGGGGCAATTGCTGCTCGGGACCTCGAATCGGCCGGAGGCGAAACTTCGCGTTTTGGACTGCTCGTCGAACGACGCAGCGCGGGCGAAGAGGCTCCGCTTTCATCAGAATATGGAAGTTCCCCGGGAGTCGGTGGTCTTCCGGGATTTTTATGGCTCGAATTTCGCGAAGAGGGCCACTCGTGAGAACTTGAATACGTGGAGTCATTCGGACGGTAGAAACCTCGGAAATCTGGAGATGGAGATCGAAACCCGTCGAATTCGGGATCGACTGATTGTCCTAGCGAACCCGGTTTGAGACTAGAGCACCGGCATCGAGTAATTACGGTTCTGCGGTTCGACGACTTCGTGAACAGTCCGTGCCGGTTTTACGAAAACTCCGGCTTTTGCAAAACGATAGAGACCACCTGCCGAAGGGTATCGAGGCGTCTTGTCATAGGGAGGCTCCGACGGTCGAAGATGACGAGGCGTTGAGTCCTGAGGAAAAGCGTCTCGTCGAAAGCCGGTTGGCGGCGCACGATCAGGATCCCGCCTCCGCGTTGCCCTGGGAGGACGTGAAGGCACGGCTGAGAGCGCGTTTCGTTCGATGAGACAAGGTTTCCGTCTTGCGGCGAGGCGGCGAAAGCTGGAGATTCGCACGTGCGTTCCCGTAGCTCAATTGGATAGAGCACTGGTTTCCTAAACTTGATACTTTAGACGGAAAAACGCGCCTAAAGTGCCTGTGAAAGCTGATAAATACAGGGGTTTAAGTTTATTAATGCGAACGAAGCAAAAATTGCGAAGTTTACAGAAAAGTGGCGCTTTCAGAGAACCAAATGAGAAGTATTGAGAAGTCCAAAACCCGGCTTTCCATGCCTCAAAAAAAAGTGCATTTTGTTGCCCGCCATACGTCCCCGTAGCTCAATTGGATAGAGTAGCCGTTTCCTAAATGGTAGATTCGAGTTCGATTCTCGACGGGGACATTTTCCAAATTCAAGCGATGGACGAACAAGACATTTCGATATTGTGTGCTGAATGCAAGAAGGCGTTTACTTTCGGGTGGAAGCGAGCAGAGCAAATTTTGGCCTGCTGGTGTCCAGATTGCATTGCGCAGATTGAGGATATACCCATCGACTCTTTTAGGCCTCGCCATTCATTCGCCGGGTAAACCCATAATGGAGCGAAGAGCGGCGGCGTAGTTCGGATCTTCGTCTGAGATTTTGGCTAGCTGTCGATTCAGCGTCTCCGCGTAGGATTTTTCAAACCGTTTGCGTAGCGGCTCCGCGGCGGCCTCGCCTTTAATCCCGTTCTCCAATTGTTCCAAAACGCCCGTGACTATGTGAAGGGTGACTTGATGAATGAGGCGGCCTGCCGACTGCCACAATGCAATGTCCGCAACTTCCGTTCGGAGTTTCTCTACTTCCGCCCTCAGCTTTTCGATTTCAGATTCGTTGCCCATAATTTGCTTCAAACTTGAAACGCTCAAAAAAGCGAGGCTTGGATTGCCAGTGGCGCAATAATTTCCGCATCGTCAAATTTGGGAGAGCCAACGCGGGACGAGATGGCGTATGCGGCCATTTGCTCGGCGGGGTAGGGGACTAGAAACGATTTCAGTTCCTCAACGTCTCGCCCCGGCTCAAGCCAAACCTTGCGCCTTTCCATCGGCAAAATTACCGGCATACGATCGTGAATTGGCGCGGTCAATTCATTGGGAGTCGTCGTGATGATTGAGAATGTTCGCACTTCCTCTCTCGTTTCCGGGTCATTCCAGCTTTCCCACAATCCGGCAAAGGCGAATGGCTCCCCCGACTTCAACCCGATGTTGTAGGGCTGTTTTGTCTTCGGGCTTGTTTGCTGCCATTCAAAAAATCCATCGGCGGGGACAAGGCATCGGCGCTTTTTAAATGCCGTCCGAAATGCGGGTTTTACGTCTACGGTTTCACAGCGGGCGTTAATGCACTGTGCCGCAATTTTCGTGTCCTTGGCCCAAACGGGAATGAGCCCCCAGCGAAGTTCGCTAAATTCGTGGGGCGATTCATCCAGGACAATGAACACCCGTTGAGTAGGGGAGACGTTGTAGCGTTTCGAGAAGAGATTCCCGCCGAGTCGAACGTCGTTTAATTCAGCGAATTTCTCGGCGTTTGTGATTCTAAATCGGCCACACATATTTCTAGTTTAGCACGGTCGGTTTACACTGCCGTTCCAATTCAAGAAAAGCCGTCAAAATGTCGTCCGCGTGGACAATGAAGCGTTTCCCGTCCCGTTGAGCGTCAACGCAAAACATCCGCCGCGAGTCCTCATCAAAGTACGAAACGTGTCCCCATGACCATCCGGCACGGCTCAAATTGTCGGCGATGATTTCCCAATACTTCACGGCTTTTCGTACAGTGAGATTTGCAATATGTCGTGCAGGACAATTTCGGGCTTTCCCTTGTAGTCTTTAATCGTGCCGAAAACGCTAACGGTCTTGCCCTCGAATTTCGAGAGTGCGGAGTAGGGGAGGTTGAACGAAACGGCGGTGAAGACGTGGGCGGGGAACTTGCCGCCGAAATTGACGAACACAGCTTTTGCCGACTGGCTCACTTGCTCCACTTTCCCCAAAACTACGGCATCCTCCCCAACGTGGTCTTTCGCCTCACTGGCGGAATAGGTCGGCCATCCCCCGGCACGGCAGACCACCGGGAGCAGGAGAGCGAGCAGGATGGGGAGAAAATTTTTCATGGTTCAGCTTGGCAAAGTCGCACGAATTGCGGAAGTGTTCAAGCGAACATTATGGGACTCCGCCGCAAACCTCCTCGCTACTACGTCCGGCTCCGACTCGTCGAAATTCGGGAGAAGGCCCTGGATTTGATTGCGACGGCAGAGCACGCCATACGGCAAATCGACGACACGGAAACAATCCGCGTGAACCAGTGGCGTTGCGAGTGGTGTGGGAACGTCATTACCTTCACACAGCCCCATCAGCGGGAGGGAATACGGGACTGCGACAAGTGCCAGAACAACCGATGGATTCCGAACGGGGAGGGAAAACCGATGAGCGATTAGCCAATTGCGCTCTCTAATTTCCGTTCAAACACTGAGGGCTGATCCTTGAGCCCCAGACGGACTTTTTCTCAAAACGATTCCTTACTGCTCCGGCTTGTTCTCTTCTATTTCGTCTAGGATATACTTTTCCTTTATCGGTCCAAGCTTTCCCATATATGGAATTCCGAACCATCCTAAATCGAGTCGCTCAAAGCTTCTCATTCTATCATAAAGTCTTCTCAAGTATTTGTATTCCGGGCGGTGTTCTCTATGTAAGCAATCGAAGTACGCTTCGAGGGGCTCCGCATAAATCATAAACCAATGATAGAAATAGTGATGAACGAGAACGTCACTGATCCTGTTGCCATGCACCAACAATCCCAAATCCTCGAAGACATCTAGCACGGGCTCTATTGTCTCGTCTTCTGAAAGCCCAATCTTCTTTCCCTCATCCTCTTCCCGAAACGCCTCCAGCACCTTAGAACATGCGGAAAACCGCTCCTCCCGCATTTCCTTTTGGAACTTCTCGTCATACTTTGAGATTGCGGCAATATCGAAAGTAGATTGTAGGTAGCCATTCCAAGTTTGAATCACCACAATCCCAACGCCGATAAAGAAGAGCCAAGTAAATGTTGCGGGGTGACTTTGAAGGAATTCTGGAGGAGTCGATGATGCTTTAGCGAGAGCGACCGATAGAAGAGTGGCAGCAACCGACAAGAAGGTCGTTACAGGAAGCGCCACGAGCAGACGGAGAATCCCAGACCAATATATACGATAAAAGGCAAAAAATGTTCTCATACTTCATGTTATGGGAGCACGCCCCGGCTTTTGTCTGCCTTCCTGTCCATGTGAGGCAAACCTAAGCCGTCTTCTATCAACTTGTAAACCTCGTAAACCTTCTGTCGCGCTGCCTCTAATTTGTCATCTCCAAAGCCTTTCAAGCTATTGTAGAATTCAACGGAATGTATCGCCGAACGAAACTTAGACCGCAATGGCTCGGCGAGATAGAGACAGTGATCCCGCCACCACTCGTAACAATCTTGGATAAGCTTGCTCTTTTCCAAGTTGCCGTCTTCAATGTGAATCTTAAAGACTAATTGATCCAAGAGAGAATAAGCCTTTTGGTAAATCTCGAATCTTTTCTCGATAGCGACCATGCGCAACGCGTGCCTTTCGGTTGCTCTCCGATTTAGAAATAGAGACAAGTAACCTACTATCCAGCCGATTGCGGCAGTGATTAATGACACGTAGGGCGAGGGAAAAGACGGAGGAGACATCCCAGCCTAGTAGTCCTAAGCGCCCGTGGAATCAATCTCTATTCCGTTTCCTTCTCAGCATCGCTTGTGCATCCTCAAGGGCGCGTCTGATTTTCGCGCGCTTCTTTCGCACCTGGCTCACTTCGGAGCCTGTAGCGCTGTTTTTTTGGGCTTACTTACCCGGCTTCATCGGTCTTTGGCGTCTCGGGGTGGCTCGCCCCTAATAACGCCCGGAACGCATCTTCTAGCTCGCCTAGAGAGCGGTTAATGTTGCGCTTGCCATCTCGTAGTTCTCTCGTGAATTCTACCGCCTCTGTCCCGCCCTGAGTTACGATCGCATGAGCCATGCCGTATTGGTTCCCTAAAAAGTCCATAGAGGCAACCAGCGCTTCGATATTATCGGACAAACCCTTGCTAAGATAAATGCGGTTCTCGAAGTAATATCTCTTGAGGTCATCTAACACGCGCGAGAAGTTTTTAAGCTCCTGTTGCTGTTCCGCCTTTATCACAAGCGTATTGAGTACCTCCCGTACGGTAAGAAGTAGACTATAGACCCTTTTTATTATTCCAGCCTGTTCCGCATGAAGACTGCTGAATTTGGTTTGATAGACAAAAGCTACGCGTTCCAAGTCCTTGCGATGTGCTTCCTTTTCTCTCTCAAGTTCCGCTTTGTAGCTTTCCTTTTGAAGCTCTAGGTAGTGCGCTACCGCCGTTTTCGACAGCCATCTTATCAAGACGTAAAGTGCCGTGCAGACGCTGGAGAGTATGCCGAGAGTAGCCAAGACCGATTGCGAGTATTGTAGGAACAGCGTCTGCATTCCATTCTTTGACGTGATGCAGCCTCGATGGTCAACTGTAGTGTTCCGAGCCGGTTCCGTTGGATTCTGAAGAGACGAGCACAGAATGCGGTGTTCGCCCGGTAAGGAAAACAAGCTTACTTGCGGCCAAAGAGCCACTGGATCGACACTTTGAGGGAATCGGCAATCGCGACGATCTCGTAATCGCGGACAAAGCGGCCCCCGTCTTCCATGCGGGATATTGCCGAGCGATCAAAATAAATTCCACGAACGGCAAGACGCGCTGCCAGATCCTCCTGGGAAATGGGTGGCTTGTGGGCACGCCGGGCCTCTCGGATTCGTTTTCCGATGATGTTGCGTTGCCCGCCTTTGTCGTGCGCTTTTTGCACACTTGACACTTCACGAACGCGCTGTCAGAAATTGTGCAACTATTGCACATTGTTATGAAAATGAATCGTGGTTTCATTGTGATTGCGACTTGCTGCTGTGCTCTCTGGTCACCGCTCAACTCTCGCGCGGAACGTATCGACCCGGAAAAGATTGGCGTTGGGCAAAAATTTGAAACGCTCAAAACGATAGAGGGGGAGGAATTTCATGACGTAGAAATAGTCTCTCGCGAGAACGACACGTTGAAGTTCACCCATCGGGACGGAATTTCTCAAATCTTGATTAAAGACTTACCAAATGACGGTCTCCCGCCGAACAAAGAAGCTTTGAACTACGGCATAATCGGTCGGAAATTCCATGAGCTTGCAATCAGCGCTAAAAATGGCGCCGCGGTTACTGTTACGACCTTAAAAGATGTTTCTGTCGTTAGAATAGAACCAGACGGATTAACGATCCAAGGCGATAGCGGATTAACTAAAGTAAACTATAAAGAATTACCCGCTGATCTGCAAAAGGAGTGTAACTTTATTCCGTCGATCGCCGAAGATTATGCCGCGCATTCTGCGTTGCAACAGGCTGCCACCTTGGAAAGAAGCGGGGAACTGAAACAGCCAGCAGACACAGAAGCACAACCAAAATCAGCCCCGGCTGCCGTCGTAGGCTCGCCACTAAACAAAGCGGGTGTTTCGAATCATTCCAGAGGGCTAAATGGCTACCAGAATCCATTAGAAAGAGGCGCTCATGATCGAGGGACTCCGCTGCAAGATCGGATTATTGATGCTAGGCCACTAAATCCTAACGGTGGAAATATCAGTTCTACTTGGCCGTCGACTTCATCTAATGACAATAATCATTCAACCGTCATAAATGGTTATGGCGCTACTAGCGAAGCCGCGGAGCTGGATGCGAACAACCAAGCGCACAAACTTGCAGACGGAACGAATGGACGAATTCCGAATATCAAAAAGACTATTCGCTCTCAGTTGAACGGAACATACCGATGCACCTATTTCATGGAATATTGAGTCGCAATACCCGCAGCGATCCGGACTAGTGATCGGGTATTCGCCGTTTGCATTGCGTATGGATTGATGGCCGCCGGCTATCTTGATACTTAAGCAGAATGACTCGTAAAATAAAATACATTGTCGTCACCGGGGGCGGTAACGACGCGGCAAGCGCAACAACTGCATTGGTGGGCAGGGTAAGTGAATATATTAACAAGGGTTATCAACCTGTGGGAGGCGTAAGCGTAGTGCGTGACATTTCGCCGCATACATTCGATCAAAAAGAGTATTGCGCTGCCCAAGCGATGTTGAAATTACCTATTGCAACACCTTAGTCTGAGAATGGAAGTCACGAAGGGGCTGGCTAAATTGAATAGTCCAAACAATTTTAAAATACTTCACCGCAAGCTAAAGCGATTTTATTTAGCGGTGCGGTGTTCTATAATCAATTCCGAGGTTTTAGCGTCCGGCGATTTTATTTAAAGAAGAAGACCCCGTACGGCGGGTTATCAGGAAAGCACTTTCCCGGATTCCATAAATAGGAGGTGGGCTGCCCCGATCGCAGCAGGAGGTAAATTTAGACGTAATTACAAACGCAAGAACAATCGGTGCGCCATTTAATTTCAAATCCCGATCAAGAGTATTTAGAATATCTATCTCAAAGAATGGCATAGGAGTTGCCTGCAAGTTAATTGCCTTCGAACAAGAAATCTAAAGAATAATTGTTTGCGTCTAGTGCCGCGATCTATAGACTTTAAGCGTGCTAGATTCTAAAGACGCATCTGTTTACGCTTACTTGCGTGTTTCTAGCAAAGGGCAGGTGAAGGGCCACGGCTTTGAGCGGCAAGAGGAAACCATTTCGCGTTTTGCCGCCGAGAATGGGTACGTAGTAACAGAGATTTTCCGGGACGCGTTTACGGGCACGGATGCTGATCGCCCGGAATTCAATCGGATGCTCGGCGTGATTCTCGCCAACGGTTCCCGGACGATCTTGGTCGAGTCGTTAGATCGGTTGGCGCGCGACGTGATGATTCAGAGCCTTCTTCTCGCAAAACTCGCACAACACGGAATTACGCTCTTTAACTGCGTCACTGGCGAGGACGTGACGGCCTGCATGAGCGAAGACCCCATGCGGCGGGCATTGATTCAGATTCAATCGGTTTTTTCAGAACTGGAAAAGTCACGGCTTGTTTCCAAGTTGCGGAGAGCGCGTGAGGCAAAAAAGCAATCTGCGGGCAAATGTGAGGGGCGGAAGGCATTCGGGGAGAGGGCGGGGGAAAAAGAAGTGATTGATCTTATGCGTTCGCTTCGATCCGTGGAGAACGGCCAGCGGTTGAGTTTCGCGGGGATCGCCAAGGAGTTAAACGATCGGGGAGTGGGGACGAGGACCGGTGCGCCCTGGCACACGACAACCGTCCGGAACATACTTTGCCGCTGAGGTGACGGGGTGGGCGTTGCGAGGTGCTGCCGGTGGCGCGGCTGGCGTGGCGTAGTGCCCCTATATTTGGCAAAATCCCGCTCTATTTGGATGGGATCGCCTCGCACAGTCAGAATTCGCGATCGATCTTGCCTAGGATTCGCTCAAAACGCGCGGCGGCAAGTTTAAGAAGTGACCAGCTTAAAACGCTTTTTGTTAATCTTCGATTAACACTTAAGAATAAATTAAAGGTACAGTCAAGGTACCGCTATCCCAACCCTACCAACCCTCATACTACACTGTTTTATGATTACCACTTAACGGCAATTCGATCGTAATTTGGAAATAAAATGTACGATTACAATTCCGCGACTATATAAAGGATCATCACATTAACAAAAACTTACTCGCGAATTGAAAATCACAGCCTTTTTCCTACCTAAAAATCTAGACGTTGAAGCGATCAGAACCGCATACAGGGCAGAATATGCAGAAAAGCTTTTATTTTTTATTTCTTGTATTCACTTTTGCAAGGTTACGCGGGGGGATTTAGCGTTTGATGCTTTTATCGGATTAAAAGCGGAAATCCTCGGCAAGTTCATTCGCCTTGGCGACGTTAAGAAAGTCAAAGAGGAACTACTAAAACGCGGGATCATCGAAACCGACAATCAGTATTTGGTCGGCAAGAAATGTATCGGCTACCGTTTAACGGATCAATATAGAAGCGAAAAGGTATGCAGAGTCCCGGCGCTCTATCCGAAGGAGCAGGATATATCTTTGGCGCAATTACAAGATATGGAGCAATACATTAAAACTAATCTAGAGCGCGTGACGATCGAGCCGGAAGCATTGGAAATCCTAGACGCCGATTCAAAGAAGAGCGTCGGGGCCTACACTTACGGGTTCATATCGTACCACTTCATCCGGGACAAGAACTGGTTCTTTGCTACCGATCCAAAAACGGGAAGAGTGTTTCATAACGTCGCGAACCTAAACAAGGAACTGCGGCCATTTCTGCGCCTAGACGGGCACAAATTGATTGAAGTGGACATCAGTAATTGCCAACCGATGCTGTTGTACTCATTTTACGATGACAAAAAGAGCGCGGAGGCAATCAGGTATAAAGCGATTGTGGAGAGCGGGAAGTTCTACGAAGTCATACAGGCGGTGACGACACAGGAGAGGCAGACAACGAAAAAGAGATTTATGAGCTTTGCATTCGGTGAGCCGCACCACAAAAATAAGGTTTCAAAAGCATTCAACATATTATTTCCGGAGCTTGGAAAAATAATCAATTCGATCAAAGCTGATGATTACACTGCGCTGGCTATAGCTCTTCAAAAGCTGGAGGCTGATTTAGTAATAAAAGCAGTTGTGCCGTTATGTAAAAAAATGGCAATACCTGTTCTTACCGTACATGACTCTATTTTGACATTCCCGGAACACAGGGAAATCGTATCGAAGTTGATTAAGCAACAATGCGAAGCACTTTATGGGTTAACTCCTATGCTAAAAACTCACTAGATGCGCAGTGTCCCACGCCGCTCTGCAAAAAAAGCGATCCTTTATACATCTTGATATGCCGCGATTTTTGGCAGCGATGAATTGCACGGCGGTAATTCCCCATACATATTCAAATATTTATTTAAAAATAGAGCTTCCCGGCCGTTAATATTCATATCCAAGAGCTTTAGGCCGCGAACTTTAAGGGAGTGCGCTCGAAACTGGCGATCTAGATTTGGCTTAATTCTCGCGTAGGTCTTGCCGCCGGAATGTTGTCCCTTGAAAAACTCGTTAATGCGATTCGCTATCGTGCGGTGTGAGCTTTTGTGTTGAAGACCCGAGCGACCATAGTAGATCGTGCCCTCGCTATCGACCCCGCAAAGACGCGAGATTCGGAGCGGTTTGCCAGAGCTGCCGACGATTTGGACTTGGTAAATCCCAAAAAAGTTTAGGGGGCCGCGCAAGTCCGTTGCAGTCTCGCGGTCAAACCATTCGGTCCAGTTGTCCACAAAGCCTTTCCGTCAAATGTGATCCACGTCTGCGGAATCCGCTATTTTAGCCACACGCTTCCTTGTGCCCCGCTTTCTTCAACGCCAAAGGTTTTGGGTTCAGCTTTGGCAATATCCTTAGCGCTTTTTAGTTTGTAGCCAAGCGCATTTAACCCTTTTCGATCAAGTTTTTTATCCGGGGCTTTGTTCAGAAGTGTTTTCAACTCCTTGGCGTCCGCAACGTCTGCTTTTGGATCGCCGCTCTTGCTCGAACGGCCTTTCTTACTCGCGCCCGCCTTCGAGGGCTTTAGTAAGCTCGCTAATTCGGGCGGCACGCCTTCGGACAATTTTTGTTTTGCCGTCGCAAGCTTCGCGTTCGCGTCTTCGACTTCCTTATCTGCCTTTTTAACGTCGTCTAAGAGCTTTTCTAGATTTGCGCTTTTGGCAGCGTGAAGAATGGCAAGCAGTGTTTCGGGGTCGATAGATCGGGTGGACATAGAAGTTGAGGATGGAGGAGAGCCCGCTTTTTCGTCAAATAGAAATGATTTTACGGTATTTTGTTTTTCATTTTGCTTCAGATTCGGTCAGCTTCGATTTAATTTGAATTTTAAGGGCGCTTTTCTCGGCTGTCTTACCATTGCTGAGGAATCATCTCAATTTAGATTTAATCGGCACTGGGAGCCCGTCAGCTTCAATTCGCTCCATTTACAGTCTGCTTCCGCATTTCGGCCACTTCCTCGCGCCCAACGGAAACCGCGTAATGCTGGATAAAGTAAAGGAGTGCCAGTTTTTCGGTCTGCCCTAGTCCTTCCTCCCAAACGCTGATCTTGCCGTCGAGGTCGAAGTAGAATCCAAGGATCTTGCGCAGGGGCTTTTCTGTCTCTGGAGCTTTTGAAGTTGTTGGAAGATTGGATTTCATTGGACGTGGGCAAATAAAAACCCACAAGGCTTGCGCCAAGCGGGTGCAATTGATTGTTTGCGTTGGGTTTAGTGGATGAGGCGTTTTTCTAGGATCGCGATACTAGCAGCCGAATTTTCCAAGTCAAGTTTTTGGGATTAAGGGAAAGTAATGTCCGCCATTTTTAATGTTTTGCTAAAGAATCAAAGCCGTCTCTTAAATTATCCATTTGTTTCTTTCGCTTGTCCTTCTTGCTCTCAGGGAGGATTGACCAGTATGTAAGAGCATCCGCGTTTCCCACATTTCGCTTGTAGTGCTTTTTAATGATGTCCACGCTGTTTCCCATATTCTCCGCAAGCTCTGCGCGGTTTTTCTTCCTGCCCAGCCAATGCGAGCCGTAGGAATGACGTAGAACGTCGGGTACGTATTCACCAAGCGGGCCGTTCGGGTTCAGAGCTTTTCCGTTTCGCTCGGTCAAGTAGCGGTAGCCAAGCTTTGCCCGCATCTCGCGTACGATATTTGAAAAGTTCTTTTTCCTTACAACCAAACCCTTGCGCTCGACTCCTGGCACAAGTTCGAGCCATATCATTAAATTCTCTTCGATGGGAACGGGTCGGGTTTCCTTAACCTTTGTCGTTTCGTGCAAAACCATAATCGTCTTTTCTGTGAGGTCGATATTCTCCCAAGTGAGTTGTTGGCATTCCTCTGGCCGTAACCCCGCAAAAAGGCTCAGAGCGTGGTAGAGCGTGAGCTGTGGAAATTCGCTTTCGCACAGGCGCAACGCCTTTTCCGCAAACGCTGGTGTCCAAATGGCTACGTCCTTAGCTCCCTCCGTGTAGACGATCTTTTTTGAGCTTGGGTTAACCGTAATGCCCTTCTCATGCTCAATGCACCAATTGAAGAATTGGCCGAAGAGGTTGCGCAAATTTTTCCTTGTAATTGGGGCAACGTCGAGGTTGTCCAAATACGTCCTCACGTCCTTTTCCGTGACGCTGGTAATCGGTAGTTTTGCAAAAGCTTTTTTGAGATTCAGAACGCCCGTCCAAATTGATTCAAGCGTTGCGGGGCGAAGCTTCTTCTGCTTCCCGCTTTTCTTGTAGGCATACCACTCGTCTGCAAGTTTCTCGACGATTTCACCTGCCATCCGTGCCGCGTCTTCGGCTAGGTAGTCTCGATAGAATTGGCACGCTTGAAGAACGCTTTTCCCGAATGGCTGTAGAAGTTCCTCGCCCTTCACGGCCATAAATCGAAGCTCTGCGGAAATCGCCAACCCTTCATTTCCATTGGCGGCAAATTCGGCGGCAATCTCGGCGGCCCTGGATAGCGCTTCCGCCTTGTCCTTCCGAAACTCTTCCTTGCCGTTTGTGCCCTTGCGTCTCGCGTCAATTTTCCAGCCCTTAGAGCCGTTGGCAATCTTCGCCGACACGCGGGGCCATGAGGTGCGAATCACGTCTGTTTTCATTCACACAGGAAAACATAATGAGAAGTAAATGAGAAGTATAATTTGTGACGTGGTACGGTAAAACGCGCGGAAAACAAGGTGGGCAAAAGAACAGAAGGTAAAAAGGCAAACGAAAGAGCCAATGTTTCCTAATTTTTTCAGGCCGTTTTTCGCTGGAATCGCTCCGAATCCTCCACAGTCCGACAGAGCCGATGGACACTTGATTCGCGGGTGATGGGTTGTCTTTCCGAGTCCTCCCGAAAACTCCTAAAATTTTCAATCGGGTTACTTTTTCGGGTTACTATTGGGGAACTGGTTTCCTGCCCAGAGGGGCTAATTCATTTTGTGATTTTGTATCCGTTGCGCAGAAGGGCCAAGATGCCAGCTAGCTCTTCCTGCTGGGCCGGATAGCTCATCAGTGCCAATCGCTGGCCGGACCCCATCAAAGACGGTTTCATCCAGTCTTCGAGTTCGACGCCAACCTGGCGAAGCGCTTTTTGAATGTCGGCGCTTGACGAGTCAGCACGCAAACCGAGCGAGGCAAGCGTCGCAGCCGGAATGTCGTAAACGCGGACAGTCCACCCCTCCCCGATCCAATGGTAACGCTCGAATTGAGGCAACGCACGTTCAGCGGAAAATGTTCTGAAGGATGCTTGGCCCAGGTACAACAGCGCCTCGATGAAGGGAACATCTCGCAAATCCATAGTGATGCGCACTGGATTTTCTTTGCGATAGCCCTCTGGCGGCGCAAAATCCGTTATTGCAACTGGCAAGGGCTCGTTTGAGTTCCGCTCGCGCCATGCGTGATCAATTGCCGAAAGACCTTCCTCGAAGGTCGCCTCCTTTAAGGACAGGTGAGGTATCGTTTGCTGGATCAGCGCCTCGGCGCGCTTCAATGACTCTGGAGGTGGCACTTCGGCAACCAATGACTGCACCAAAAGAAGAAAAATGATCGCGGGTTTCACTGCACAGATTCTGAATCACCCAAGGCATCCAAACGAACCGGCTGCGGACGGCGCCGCAGTAAGGCTTTTTCGGAGGGAAAGGCGGGGGATAGCAGGCATAATCTCCCAATCTTTGGTCCGCGGGAAGTTGAAAGTTCTCTGGCGGTGTTGAATCGAGGACAGGAGAGGAGGGCTGCGCGCCCTCCTCAGACCTCTGCGTGTTTGGGGGGAACATGCTCCGCGCTACGCTTGGCGGCTGTCGCCGCTTTTACTGTTCAGAACGGCTGACCGGTCAGCGGCGCGGAGAAGTCGATGGGCTGGCAACTTCCCGTCTCGGACGGGCCGCAACCCCTGCGTTCCTCTGAGCGCGTGGGTTAGTCGTGGGTAGGACGAAATCAATATAGGTCATTTTTTGAGATGACGATGCCTGCCTTCCGGAAGAGTTCTAACGCCGCGCGGCCTAGGGCGGATGCATACGGTGGAGGATTTGGGACGAAAGCATCTTGAGAGCTAAAAGTAAGGGAAAGGGAATTCTGAGTGACGGTAATGGATAGAGCTGAACCGTCGGGCTGAAGCTTGGGTTTCGTCTCTGCAAAGAATTTCCGAGCCGCGGGGTCATTGAACAGAGCAAGCACTGGAGCTAAATCCTCCTTGGCGATCAGCTTCATGGTGTGCGTGCGTTTCGCTTCCTGTTCCGTCTCATTCTTACCGGGGAGCAGATCCGAATTCAGGGTGATTTCTCCAGAAGGGGGAAAACGAATTGTCTGCTTGATCACACCGTGAAAGGAACGCCAATACTCCAGTTCGAATCCGGTAATACTCTCCAGTTTCTGGCCGCGTGCGACGATCGGAAGAAGCCAAAAAAGGGCGGCAATGATGCGCAAGGTGTTCATGATGCGGGTAGCGGCGCCGACTAGGGTAATCGAGTGGACAACTGCGGCTCCGGTTCCAAAAAGAGGCGCAACTTCTTCACGATGTGTATACGTCCGACAGCCGCACATGACCTTCGAATAGCAGTTGGACACGGTTGCGCAACGCCGATTTTCCTCCTTCCTCAGGTGTGCGCCGTCCCGGCGGATGCTGTGGAGAGGGGAACCACAGTTCCCCTCAAACCCCTCCTCTGGGGGGAACATGGCTCCGCACCTACGCGGGCCACTCCGCGCTTCGCTTGGCGGCTGTCGCCGCCTACTGCGGCGGCTGCCTTTCAAAAAGGCTGACCGGTCAGCGGCACGGAGAAGTCGATGGGCTGGCAAATTCCCGTTTCCGCCCAATCCATCGCCCGCGCCCACTGGAGATGTTCCTGCGTGAAAAGGTTCACTCCATTTCTTGACCGCCAAACTTTTCCTTTGCTCGCCATGTAGCGGCGAACCGTGCGCCGGAACCGATGCAGACCCTCTTTGGTCATCATGAATTCCATCACCCTGGAACGCGGAAGATTCTTGCGGCCACAAATGCCCCAAAACCGCCCGACGTTTTCCCAACCTGGCGGCAGACTCACTTCTTTTCCGAGGTATTTTTTGCCGGCATAGCACATCACCCCGCGAAACGAGCGGGCTCGCTCAACCGAGGTTCCTGCCGCAAGGTGTTTCGGATCGCCAGTGCCGACGATTTCAAACCACGTCTGCGCCAGCCAGTCTTTGGGCATGTAGGGCACTCCCCAGACGATCAAATGGAAGTGCGGTGCGCCGCGCTTCTGCGGTTCCAGCTTCCACACGAGCGATGCGCCCGTCCATTTCCGTAGCACATGGTTTTTCACGAAGGTATCGAGATGCGCCTTCCAACTCGCCCATTCCTCCGGCCACCATTCGGGATACGTCAGCGTTACGAACAGTGGCAGTGATTCGCGGCATAGGCTGGCCACGGTGGCGAGGAAGCGCTGGCGGGATTTACGCGAAAACTCATGCACTTTGCCGCGCTTTGCCGTGTTCGCGTTCTCGTAAGGTTCCCACAGCGGCGAGCGGTGAATCGTCAGCAAGCTGCCGTCGTAGTAGAGACTAGCCGCTCGAAACTTTTCACTTTCGGCGCAGTGGTCGGCGAACGCGACCTGGCGGGCCGGTTCATCTTCCGCAGCGCGTTCTGTCGCCGCTCGCAACTTCGCCCTAATGACTGGACCGGAATCAATCCAATCGCTTTCGTCACCCCGTTTCTTCCGACGTGCCCAAGCAGCTTTGCCGAAGGCTCCCGAACTCCGCAACTTTCCCAATTTCATACGCTCTGAGGAAATATGGCCAATAGATAAACCAAGGCGCCCGCCTTACGGCTGCCGCTTCGCGGCATCCGCAACGCGGTCGTGTGGCCTGCTACGGCCTTCGCTCCGAAAGGGCAGCCGAGCCGCGGACCAACGCAAACGCCGTCCCGCGCTTCGCAAGGGCACGTTGGCAGACTTCCACGTCCGACTTGCCCACAAACCGGTAGCTCTGGCTTAGCGCCAGCGCCCGAGCTGTTTCGCTTCGCGGCTCGGGCTGCCGCTACCTTCGCTCCGCTCGCAGGCTCGCTCCCGCGATTTATGGACAAGTCTCCAAGTTGCGATCGACCCGCGCTCATGATGCCGGGTCCAGTCCCGCCGTGGTGTCCTGCAAGAACCGAACGAGTTCCTGCACCGAAAACAGCGGGCGGCGTGTTGCGCGTGACGGCCGCAGCAGGCCCCGCTTGGTCAGCTTGTCGAGTTGCGATGGACTGATGCCGAGCGAGCGCGCGGCCTCATGCCGAGTAAGCGCCAATCTTCCGGAGAAGTCGGCGAAGAGATTTTGAATTTTCATGCCGCGACCGTCGACCAGCGGCAACGGTCAACCAGCGCACCCCCCTACGCCCCATGTCGCAGTTTAGCCTTTCTTCGAGGGGCGGCCTTCTCGGGCCAAGGGAAATTCGATCCGTCCGCAAATGCCGCGAATCCAGTCCGTGCTTACGCCGACTATTTCCGGTGGGAGCAGCTTATCCAGCCAGTTGAACAACTCGACCGAGGTAACGCCGGTCGGAACTTCCTGCCAATTCAGCAGCAGTGCCAGATACACAACCTGGGTGCGATGCAATGTCTTCTGCTTCTTTGTCAATTTCTTTGCCTTCTTTTTTACGAAGACGTTTCCAAAACCATTGAAGAATTCACCGGACTCCGCTGAACCCGCATCTATCGCCGCCAAGACTCCATTGCGGACGACCTCCTGAAACAGCGCGTGCGCGTTAAGTAATGAACTCGCGACCGCGTTCACTTCCGGCGCTATGGGCCGCGCTGCGATTTCGGGGAACAGTGCCGCGTAAAGCCACTTGTAGGCGAGAAGCGTGCCTACTTCACGCGCGCCGAGCCCCGCCGATCCCTTCCAAAGGGGCACTTTTGGCAGAGCCGTTTGAAGCAGCCACTTGCTGACGTTGTTCGCCCACGGCGGAAGCTCGCCGTCCAGTTCCGGGCTGTCGTCAATTCGGCGCTCCGCCTGCTCCAGGTCCGTGAGAATCTTATGCAGCCACGGACTCATCTGCATTTCCGTTGAGATCAAACGTCAACCGCTTTGCCATCGCCGCGCTGTGCTCGTTACGGAGGTGGCCGTATGTCTGCGCAGCCAGCACGCCGCCGTCTTTGTGTCCGAGCCAACCGGCAATCACCTTGAAATCGCAGCCCGCTTCGATGGCGTTCGAGCAGAAGAAGTGCCTCATGGCGTGATGGCCGAAGTGTGGCAGTCCCGCTTTTCGGGATGCGGTGGCGAGCGCTTTCTTTGCGGAGTCCAACTCAAATAGCCGCTGCCCCTCAACTTTCTTCGACTCATCCGCCAATCGTTCAAGCAGACGACGTAAAGGCGGAAAGAGAGGGACCGTTCGCACCTCGTGATTCTTCGTGCCCTGCTCTCCACCCGTCACCAGCAAGGTGTCCGCCTCGAAATTCACATCGCGCCAAAGCACTTGCGTTGCCTCACCACGCCGCAGACCCGAGTAGCCAAGGAATTCGACGAAATCCGCCGCGATCTTCACCCGTGGTTCAGCCCGTAGCGCTTCCACCAGTTTCCGAAACTGCTCCTTCGTCGGAATGACCAACTCCACTTTGCCGACTTTCCGCTTTTTGATGTCGACCGCTGGATTGTCCAGAATGATGCGCAGGTTGCCGCGTGCATACTCGAACAACCGGCGCAAGACCTCGCGTTCGTAGTTGAAACTCCGCGCACCCACCGCCGCACCGCGCTTGATCTTCCATGCCTCGATTTGCGTTTGCCCGATGGAACGGACTGGCAGACCGCCAAAGAACGGCGTCACGGCGCGGACGACGTAGACCAGTCGTTGCCATGAACCGGGCCGCAGATCGGATTTGACGAACGCCAGCCAGCGCTCCGCCAAATGATCGAACGTCATGCCGCGCTCCTCACCGGCCAAGCCGTGCGCCTTCGTTCGCAATTCCGCCAATCGCCGACGCGCCAGGGCGGAATCCTCCGTCTTGAGGGAGCGTTTGATTTGCTTGCCCCGAAGCTTGAGAAGCGCGAAATACGTGCCGTGACCGTTCCTGTAAAGACATTCTGCGACCTTGGAAAGTGTGTGCGTATCCTTCATTTCAGCGCACAGACTACCGGGTTACTAAATCGGGTTACAAGAGCAAAAAACGGTCACTTTTTAAGCGTCGTAAGTTGCTTATTATAAACTATTTGTTCCCGTAGCTCAATTGGATAGAGCACTGGTTTCCTAAACCGGTTATCCGAGTTCGATTCTCGGCGGGAACACTCAGCCAGTGTTGATCAGGGTTCGCGGGCGATGGAGTGGAGTTGGGGAGGCAAAAGGAGAACAGTTTCGATATTCCCGGACGCCTGATCCGGTTTGAGCATGTCGGAGACCCGCTCTGCGACCGACATGAAAGAGCGTCGCTGGCCACCGGTGCACGTGGAATCGAATTTGGCCAGGAATGTCCGTTGAGGCTCCGGAGGGTGCCAGGAAGCATTGAGCCATCAGCTATTTCCCCATCCATCCAAGCTGCGACGTTACCTCCATCTTCCAATTGATATTCCAGCCGTCATTGTTCAAGAACGCCCATACGTCCTTTTCCCCTGTCGTTTTTTCCAGGTGATAGATCTTAAACTGAGTGAATGATGCGTAATCTCCCTGTTTCAGTATCCCAGTCTTATCCGGGCCGATTCCTTTGACGTCGCCCTTCGTCGATAATTTCAATTCGACCCTGTCTTTCTCCGATACCAGAATATTCTGTTTGGAGGTAAACCCAAAATACATTTCGTCCGGACCCGGTTCGCAACACGGCAGGATTTCCCATTCGTCGGAGACTGCTCCATCGTGGAAAATCACCAGCGTTTCCGTCGTCTCGCCTCGCTTTATCGTCAGCGTGAGATTGCCAGCCAGGAGTATTGCTTTCTCCTGAAACTTCCAATGAAACCTGACATCATCCAGTGGGAGCTTGAGGTAGATGCGGCGGAAGTCCGGGCTCGGATTCTCCTTCTTGGCGTTCTCTCGCATCTGCTTTTCACTGATCACATGCCCGACTCGTTCCGCATACGCCTTCGCTTCCTCTTGGATCTCTTTCAACCTCGCCTTCTGCTGAGGGGTTGTTTCTTCAGCATGCGACGTTCTGCCGCACGTCACAACCATCGCGAGGAGAAATACGAGAAGAGCTTTCATGGCGATTCATACTTTGCCGCTATGGGGAACAATCAGGATCCTGTCATCAAGGCCAGTTTCGCCATTCGGCACAAGCCCGTAGACCCGCCGAAGATTAAATTACCTTCTTCCACTAGTGGCAGGCGTTAGACTTGGCGCCCATTGGCAAAGAACCGATACAACTTTAAGGCGCACCCGAACGCATAAAGTTCAGAGCGTGCTCGTAGGTCTCCAATGGTTTTGCTATCGCTGCGGTCTGAGCTTGATCGGCCGAGGAACTGCTCTGATCCCGCATGGCACTCGCGAGCAGACTTTTCTGAACATCGTTCAGTGGGGTATCGAGGGACTCATCATCACCTTGGATTTGGCATTGAGCTGTGATGGTCGGCCAAACAGATATTTTAGACTGATCGTCTTCCGTCAAGACTTGATGGAGTGTCGGTGCATAGGTGATCCGAGGACTGGGCAAGAATGGATGTGCCGGATCGTTCTCAAGAGACAACCAATCCCTTAATGTGGCGAGGATGGACGTGTGATCATATGGAGTCTGTCCTGGGGCGCGGAAGACAGTCCCAGGGCGTAGGTATGAAGAGATGACAATGGCTGGGACGCGAACTCCGAAGCGATCAAAGTGAAATGTCCCGTCATTCGATATTCCTCCAGGTGATGGAGGGGCCGCACCGATTGGTGGAGGCACATGATCGTAGCAGCCGCCATGTTCATCGAAGGTGATGACGAGTAGAATATTGTCGCGATAGGGACTGCTCTGGACTGCCTGGTAGACTTCAGCGAGGAATGTGTCGCCGCGACAAACGTTGTGTGGCGGGTGATAATCATTCGGGTAGTCGATCTTCATGAAGCCCGCTTCGGGAACGAAACGCGGCTCAATGAAAGAATAGATTGGCAATTTCGATGCCGGATCTCCATCCACGGGCGCCGCGCACATGCCTTGGAAATTGGCAAACCGATGGAAGTGTCCGGAGTATGGGGCTACGCGGGGAAGAAATTGTCCCCAAGTGAGCGAAGGAATCAAAGTTCTGTCAGCGAATACCCCCCACGAAAGGTTGTGTGCCTCAAGCACATTGAAGATCGTTGGAATATCGTACAACTCGTAATTGTCATTGTTGATGTGGCCGTTAGACGATCCGGTGTGGACGAAGCCTCTATTTGGCCAAGTCTGGCATGGGCACGAAGCAAACCAAGCGTCACAGGCTGCAAAGTTGCGCGCGAGTTGATTGATGACGCTGGCCTGACCTGGGCCATACGACTGCATGATTTGACCCGCTGATGCTGCAGTGGCGTCAGTTGTGGCGTAGTCGTTCAAAAAACCGCTCATGTCGGCTTTCGCCCCGGGCGCCGGCGTTGGGGTGCTAAACAGTTGTGCGGTAATGTGTTCGAATTCTTCGTGCGGATCCGGAGTTGGAACGCAACTCGGGTTGCTTGTCGACGGCCAAGCCGAAGTGGGCTGACTTGCGTATACTTTTTGGGTATTCCCACCGGTTGATTGATTGGAAAACCTCCCTGGTAGCAGTCCATCGAATGTCGTCGGATCTTGCGTCGGTATATTGTGCTTTGGAAGGTCATCTGGTTCGTAGAGCCAACCAAGCAGATTGTCGAAGGACCGGTTCTCCATCATCACCACCACGACGTGTTCGATATTTCCAATGCCTTTAGCCATAAGAGCGAATGTTCCCCTGGATTGTGCGTGAATTGCTCCACCATGAACACAATTTTCGGTGTGCTTTTGCGGCTGGACAGAGGGCTAGGCGGCTATCAGTAATAGTCCGCATATGTCCGCTTTGAATTTGAGTGAAAAGCTGGAGAGGAATCCCATGAACCACATCCTTCTACGCGAGCTTCGGGTCATCGTGGCTGGTCTGGCGCTGTTCACCCTCGCGGGCTGCGCCTCGATGCGTCCGCTTTCCTCGACGCCGCCCATTCCAAAGCTCGTCTTAAAGGCGCCGTTCGATGTGAAAGCATGGGCTGGCGTTCTGCCGCCCGTTCCCTTCCACGTCATCCTTCCGCCGGGCGAATATCGCCCAGTTTCCGAAGACGGGGATTCCTACTACTATCAGGCCCCCTCGAAAGTGGTCGTCAATGACCTCGTCAGCTCCATGTTCGATGGCGGCATCTATGTGGCGCGTGGCTCCACCACTCCGACGGGATGGTATTACATGGATACCACCGTGGACACCACCCAGGAGGATTGTCTGAAATGGGGAGCGTTTAAGACGCTGCCGCCGACGAGGTAGATTTTGGTCCGGTCGCCGGTTTGGTGATTCGTTTGGCGATGGCGATCCGGGTTTCGGCAAGGTCGTGGGCGGCGGCGCGGGCCGTGGCGACGATTTCCGCCGGGGCGGTTTCCGGGGTGCCACTGTGGAAGGGAGGCTCCGGAGCGTACTGCATATAGAGCTGGATCTCCTGCGCCACGCGGTCTCCGCGTAAGAGCGCGGCCATCCGCAGGGCGCCGTCGATACCCGACGACACGCCGGCGGCGCTGACAAATTTGCCGTCAACGACCACGCGCTCGTTCACGGGAATGGCGCCGAAGTGTTCCAGCACGTGGAAAGAAGCCCAGTGGGTCGTGCAGCGGACGCCCCGGAGTAAGCCGGCGGCGCCGACGGTGAGAGCGCCGGTGCAAACGGAGAAGACAAACTGCGCGTGGCTGGCCTGGGTGCGGATGAAGGACAGCACGGTTTCGTCTTCCATCAATGGCACCTGACCCGAACCACCCGGCACCAGCAGGACGTCGAGGGGCGGCACCTCCGCCAGGGTGGATTCCGGCGTGAGGAGCAAGCCTCTGGCATCGCGGACTGGCGACTTGTCCTTCCAGGCGATGTGGAAGGTGGAGTTGGGGATGCGCGATAGGACCTCAAAAGGTCCGGTGAAATCGAACTGGTCGATTTGCGGGAAAATGATCGCGCCAATGTGCAGATGGCGGTCGGGCGGCGGGATCGGCATGGCGAGCGGGTGGGAATATCCAATATCCGGCACCCAACGTCCACTATCCAATGACGCTGCGGCACGGCCAAGTCGGGCCGCTCTTTCGTGGCTCGATCGCTGCGACGCCCCGAGGCTGGAATGACAAGAGGTTTGCGCAATCGCCGGCGGTACTTACACTGTGCGCTGCCATGAAATATCCCCTTCGTCTGTTGGTTTGTGCGGGCCTGTGCTCTCTGCTCGTTGCGGGCTGTAAGAAAAAGGAAGCCCCGGCAGCGGAAGTGGCCAGTGAAGCCGAAGGCAAGCTGCCGGCCCAGGAACGGGTGACGCCCGCACCGCAGTCGCCGGGGACGCCTGGGGCGACGGATGCGACGGGCGCTCCGATCGTGGCGACGGTCAATTCGGCCGACAAGGAAGCCTACGAGGCGTGGTTTAAAAAATACCATCTCGATCTCAGCGATCCGAAAATGCTCGATGCCGATCCGGATGGAGACGGCTTTACCAACCGCGAGGAATTTCTCGCCAATACCGATCCGCTCGATCCGAATTCGCACCCTCCGTATCCGCCCGATCCGGCGCGGTTTTTGCGCCTGAAAGAATACAACGAAGCGCGCCTGCCGATCACCTTGGAAAATATCGACGGGGAGAAGGCGCACCTCAAACGGACCGATGGCGAAGGCAAGGCGGAGACGGTGAAAGTGGGCGATACCATTCACGGGCTGCCGCTCAAGGTGCTGCACATCGAGGCTCGGAAGGACATCGACAAAAACGGCGAACCGGTCGACCTCTCCCAAGTGACGCTGGAGGACTCCACGACGAAGGAAAAATATGTGCTCACCGGCAATTTGCCCGCCAAAACCTCGGCCTCCAATGCGGTGCTGATCACCCGTGATGGCAAGGCGAGTCTCAAGCTGCACCATGGGGACGTCTTCACCTGGCCGACCGAAGGCGGGACGAACTTCAAGGTCATCGACATGAGCCAGGACCAGGTGGTGCTGGAGGAGATGGACAATAAGAAGATGTGGACGGTGCCAAGGCCGTAGGGGAAAGGATGAAGGCGGAAGGATGAAGAGATCAGCCGCTGCGCGGGGCTGGGACGTGGCGGTCGACTGACGGAATACCGGTTTCTCGTTCCATCGGAGACGGCGCGCAGCGATTGGAGTTGATGCCGGGCGGTTTTCGTGGAGAGTGCGCTCCCCATTTTTACTCAGCAACTGACCTACCCACACCATGTTTTGGACTGAACAGGTGGCCGCGAAGTGCACCGGCCCGCAGATCATCAATGACTCGAAGACGCCCTCCGGTCGCGTGCATGTCGGCGCCTTACGCGGGGTGCTGATTCATGACGCGGTCTTTCGGACTTTGCGCGAGAAGGGGATTGAGGCGCGGTATCTTTTTGGCGTGGACGATTACGATCCGCTGGATGAAATCCCTGCGGGGAAAGGCGAGCACTTTGAAAAGTATCTCGGCCAGCCGCTGTGCAACGTGCCGCCGCCGGATAATTCGCCGGCCACGGACATGGCGGAGCATTACATCAAGGAGTTCTTCGAGATCTTCGATGAGCTGGGGGTGAAGGTCGAAAAGTACCGGATGCGCGATGTCTATCAGTCCGGCCGTTTCAACGGAGTGATCGACACCATCCTCCAGAATGCCGCCACGGTGCGGCGTGTTTACAAGGAGGTGAGCAACTCCGACCGGCCGGAAACGTGGTTTCCATTCCAGGTCATTTGCGAGCAGTGCGGGCGCATCGGGACGACGGAAGTTTTTGCCTACGACGGACGTGAAGTCAGTTATCGCTGCCGGCCCGACATGGTGAAGTGGGCGCGCGGTTGCGGGCATGAGGGACGGATGTCGCCATTCGATGGCCGGGGCAAGCTGCCCTGGAAGCTGGAGTGGGTGGCGAAGTGGGTGACGTTTCCCGTGACGATCGAAGGCGCGGGGAAAGATCACTCAACCAAGGGCGGCTCGCGCGACGTGAGCGCGGCGTGCTTGAAGGCGATCTTTGGCCAGGAACCGCCGCTGAACGTGCCCTACGAGTTCTTCCTCGCCAATGGGGCCAAGATGAGCAGCTCGCGCGGGATCGGCGCGGCCGCCCGGAATATCGCCGACCTGCTGCCGCCCGAGGTGTTGCGTTTCCTCATGATTCGGACCAAGCCGCTCACCCCGGTGAATTTCGACGTCAACGAAGAGGGGAAAATCAAGGAGGAATGGTTCGTCAAACTCTTCAACGAGTTCGACCGGTTCCAGTCGCGGACGGTCCACGAGAAAAACGCCACGCCGGACGAAGCTTATGTTTACCGGCTCTCCGAAGTGCAGCCGGAGGAGGACTACTACAGCGCGAATTTTCAACTCGTCTCCGCCCTGGCACAGATGCCGCATCTCGACGTGATCGAACAGATCACCAAGCGCAAGGGTGCGCCCTTGACCGAGACTGAGCGCCGGCATCTCGATCGGCGGATCGCCTCGGCGAAGCTGTGGGTCGAGCAGTATGCCAGCGAAGAGGAGAAGACTCGCCTCCAGGAAACGCTGCCCCCAAGGGCGCAGGAATTGACGGCGGCGCAGCGCGCCTTTTTGCATCGCCTGGCCGACGCGCTGCCGGAGACGCCATGGGACGACGACAGTTTGCAGGCGAAGATTTTCGAAGTCGCCCGGCTCACGCCGATCGATCAGCCGGTGGCTTTCAAGGCGATCTATCGGGTGCTGCTCGACCGCGAACAAGGTCCCAAGGCGGGAAATCTTCTCGCCTTCCTGGAGCCGGGCTTCGTCATCCCGCGCTTCCGCGAACTGCCCTACGCGACCCTGGATTTCTGGCGGGAGACGGCGACGACCGAAGAAGATCTCACCAAGTGGCGCACCCAGCAGCAGGAGAAAATCGCCGGCTCGACCTGGACCCAGGCCATGGAAGGCAGCGTCGCAGCGTTCGACATCATCTACACCTTCAGGGACGGCAAGCGCCAGTTGAAGCGTCTGCTCGTGGAAGGAAAGCCGGTCGAGAGCGTCATCGGCGGCTGGATCGCGCAATTTTGTTCCACTCCAGGTGCAAGAGGAGTAGTGGCGTAGTAAAAAGCCAACTCGCGGTCCACATCCCGGAACGAATACCTAAAACCCGTCCTCGGACAAAAATCCTGAGCCAAGCCACGCGGCCGCTACGAGCAGTTGGTCCCGCATGCGGGATTGCTTGGCTCTTGGCACTCCTCCCGTCAGCCCACCGAAATCACCGCCCGCATCGATTGTGATTTGCCGGGAGCGAGAGTGATGACGTTGGCGCCGGCGTTGGCGGTTTCGATGCACATCATGTGCGGCCATTCGTCTTTGCCGAAATCGGCCATGGCCGCGGCCTTGTCGATCCACGGATTCCAGATCACGGTGGTCTGTGAGCCGCTTTTCTCCACGGTCACCCGCCGGTGCGAGCCGGGATCGTCGAGGACACAGGTCTTGCGCGTGTTCTCAAAGACGCGATCGGTTTCCTGGGTGATGCGGATCGGCTCTGGCCCTTGCCTTTTCCGCTGAAAGTGGTCGGTCTTGTCGACGTACTCGGCGTTTTCCAGGCCGGAGACGGAGATCTCCCGCACATCTCCCACCGTGAAGTAGCTGTGCAGGGCGTTTTCGAAGGTAAAGGGCTCGGAGGAAACATTGTCGACCTCGAGGGTGAGAGTCAGGTTGCGACCGATGGCCACGCGATAGTGCATCTCAAAGTCGTGCGGCCACAGGGCCCGGGTCCGGGCGTCGGAGGCGAGGCGAAATACGGCGGTCACGATTCCATCGCCGTCATTCGCGAGGGATTCCACTTCCCAATCCGAGGTGCGGGCGAAGCCGTGGGCCGGCGATTCGGGATGGTCGGCGCGTGGACCGAACCACGGAAAGATCAAGGGCACTCCGCCACGGATCGGTTTGTCGGCGGCGAAGAGGCTCTGTTGGCTCAGAAAGAGCACGGGAGCCTTGTCGTGCGGTTGGAAATGGGTGACGTGGGCGCCGTGCAGGTAGATATGGGCGTCGGCGAGCGCACTGTGGACGGTCAGGCGCACGAGATCACCTTCGCCGGTTTCGAAAACAGCGATTCCGGGAATCTCCAGGCGGCTCAGGTTTGGTTTCATCGCGGGAGACTTTAGGCCTCCCGCGCGGCTCGCCAAGGATGAATGGCGGCGCTGCGTTCGCGAAAGTCGGGAAAGGATCGGGGCCTTTCCTGGCCGGTTTTCGGTCGTCGACGTGTTTCCGCTTTGCAGAAGCGCCTCAGTGGCTTTGAAATGCGGACGCCCCATGAAGCAACGACTTATCCAGCAGGTTGGCCGCAGTGCGCGCCTGCGCGTCCTGAACGAACTGAAGCGCACCCAGGGCTTGTGTGTGGCCGACCTGGCGGCGCGCGTCGGCATGAGTTACATGGGAGCGAAAGGGATCTGTCTCGATCTCGAAAAACGCGGTCTGCTCGATACCTGGCGCCAAGCGCAAAAGATCGGCCGTCCGCACCTGCTCTACCGATTGACCCAGCGGGCCCATGATCTCTTCCCGACGGAGAGCAACGCGCTGACCATCGAAACGCTCGACGCCGCGCGGAAACTGTTCGGCCCCACCGCCCCGGAGAAGCTCTTGCTGGTGGTTTATCAGAAAAGGACCGAGCAGTATCAGGCCAAGCTCAAGGGAGAGACGCCGGCGGAACGGGCCAAATGGTTGGCCCGCCTTCGGGACTACGACGGGTATATGGCCGAATGCGAAACCGACGCGTCGGGCGTGGTCAGCATCGTGGAGCATCATTCGCCGGTCCTGGACATTTTGCGGGAATTTCCGCTGGTGGCCAAACTGGAGACCGACATGTTTCAGCGGCTGGTCGGCAGCCGCGTCGAGCGCGAAGAAACGACCTCCTCGGGGCTCTACTGCGCGGTTTTTCGCCTGGCGTAATTTGCTCACTTTTCGGCACTTTTCATGCTTTCTCAAGTCGCATGCATCCGCGTTGGCATTCCGACTCCGGTGCTCCGACTTGTCCGAAATTAACTGAAGACCGGAGCCCCAACAGTCCCGCGGAGGGTTTGTTTAACGCTCCGTTACCGGATCTCGAACAACAACTCGCGGCGGAATTGGAGGGCGCAGCCTGGGGAGTGGTGGCTTTTGCTCCGGAAGATGCACTCTGGTGCGACTGGATTTATCGCAACCTGAACGGCTATCCGCTGCCCGCCTCCCTGGTCGACCGGGTGACACCCCACGGCTTTCCCAGGCCGGATTGCCTTTCTATTTTCCCCGATCGCCGCGACCCGGCCTATGAAGACCATCGGGCGCGCGCTTTGGAGGGCGGAGTCTATCTCGTGGTCGTTTGTTCACCGCATTCGGCGCGAGCTGAGATGGTGGAGGAGCAGATTAGCACCTTTAAGAAGGGTGGGGGGGAGGAGCGAATCATAGCCCTGGTGGTCGATGGCCCGCCGGACGTGAACCTCGGCGCCCAGCGGCGCCTCCCGCAGTGCGATTGGTTGCCCTCGTGGCTACGCTGGCGTCTGGAGGAGGAAGGGTTCCGAACCGCGGATCGCAATGAACCGCGCATTGTCGACGCTCGGCGGGGTTATCGGAGCCTGAAGCAAGTGCGCGACAATCTGTTAACCGCCCTGGTTGATATGGGGGCGGCGGAGTTCGAGCGACTTGGGGGTTGCGCGCGGGCCGTGGAAGTGCTTACGGTTGTGGGTAGCACCGTTACGAACAGCCCCGCCGCCATGACGACCGCCGTCGCCATCACACCTCCACCCACCTTTGAGCAGCGACGCGGCTCAAAATTTACCATCACGGTGGCGATTGTCTTAATTCTGGTGGCGGTCATTTTTGGGATACGCAGCTTTAAGGAGATCATGGCCGACGATCCGGTTTCCACCTTGGAAGTGGGTCCGGTCACTGGAGTGCTGGCTGGTCATTCGACGCGACTGAGAAACCTGGGTGCGGAAGCGACCGCCCAAAGTGTTCCGCTGCAGCCCGATGCCGTTCCGACTCCCGAGCCTGCCGCGCCGGTCACGCCGCCGCCGGCTCCCGAAGCGGTCGTCGTCGAAACATCCGGACCCGCCGTGCCCGCAGCTCCTTCAGCTCCTACAGCGCCAGTGGTGGTGCCCGGACCCGTCTTGACGGCTCCCGCGGCGGTCCCGCGGTCCAATGTGACGCAAGTGACCCCGGCACAGGCGCTGGCGACCTCGCGCATCATCCCGGTCCATGCCCCGATTTCGGCTCCCGCCCCCGCTCCCGAGCAGGTCTCGGCGACGGCCCCGCCAGCCAGTCCAGTGGCGAATAGTGAAGCCGACGCGGTGCTCCTCGACGAAGTCAAGACCCTGGAGCGCCGTGGTGATGAAACCATGGCGGAAAAGCGCGTCGAGGATGCGCTGGATCTTTACCATACGGCGCTGCTCAGCGCCCAGGAGTATGCCATGCGCAAGGGCACCAACCCCGTGGCGCGGGATCAGGTGGTGAAGCTCATGGGCAAGCTGGCCACGTTGCAGATGCAGAATTCGTCGACGGCGGAGGCGCGGGCCACGTATATGCAGGCGCGCAAAGCCTTGCTCCTGCTCAAGCAGCAGGGGCAGTGGAGCCGCGAAAGGGCCAAGGCCCTGGACGAAGTGGAATCCCGATTGCTTTCGCTGCCGCGGGATTAGTCCGAGCCAGTTCTGCCCTTCGCCGGGCAGGTGAGGCCCGAGGATGGGCCACTGCATTCGTGCGCTCGATCAGGTTTGATGGGACCCGTAGCGCCGCCTTTTCCTTTTTGTGTCTTTTGCGCATTTTTGTGGCCAAAACAAAGAAAAGAGCTTGCCGAATTCGGTTTGCCCGCTACTTTGCGCGCCCCATGCCAAGATCCGTCGCACGTCGCAAGACGAAAAAATCCGCCTCCAAGCGTTTTAAAGTGACCGCCACTGGCAAGCTGCTCCGCCGCAAACCCGGCCTGCGTCACCTCGCCTCGAGCAAAAGCTCGAAGCGCAAGCGCAAGCTCGGGAAGGTTGATCAGGTCCACAAGACCATGGTCGCCCGCATCAAGGAGTGCCTGCCTTTCGCGTGAACTGACTTCCCTTTCTTTTTCCTAATCTTATTCATCTTCTTTTTCTTTCCGCCGTCGCTCAAGGCCCGGTGGATCGAGAGTAAGAAGAAGAACAAGAAAAAGAAAATGAGGGAGGCCACCGCCCAGGCCCATCGATCCAGCCACCTGCTCCGCCTCGCGGAGCCCCTCAGCGAATGAGGTCGGCCGGATCACCACTAAACGAACGATTCGCTGAAAGAAACAGGAGACCTGGATAAAACCGGGTTTTAACCAATATGGCACGTGCCACAAATGCTCCCGCCAGCCGGGAGCGCCGCAAGAAAGTCGTCGACAGCGCCCGCGGGTATCGCGGACGCCGTTCCAAGCTCTTTCGCTACGCGAAAGACGCTATGTACAAAGCCCAGCACTGGGCGACCGTCCACCGCAAGACCCGGAAGCGCAATTTCCGCATGCTCTGGCAGCAGCGCATCAATGCCGCCGCCCGCTCGCATGGTCTGACCTACAGCCGCTTCATCGAAGGCCTCAAGGCCGCCGGCATCGAACTCGATCGCAAGATCCTGGCCGATCTCGCCGTGACCGATGCCGCCGCGTTCAAGGCCATCTTTGACAAGGCGAGCGCCGCCCTCGAAGACAAGCGCAAGACCGCGAAAAAGGCGGCGTAAGGTTTCCTTTTTAGGATCCGTTTTTCCCGGCCCCTGGCGCTGCAAGGCGTCCGGGGCCGTTTTCTTTCCCTATGCTCCCTGGCCGTTGCGAATCTTCTCCTTCTTCTCCTCGGTGTCTTCCTTGATCCGCCGGATTTCCCGGGCGAGCTGTTGCTCGAGCTGTTCGGCTTCCTCGTACTTTCCTTCGCCGGCGGCGCCGGCGATCTTGTCGCGCAGGAAAAGCTCCTGTTCGGCGATCCGGGCTTTGGCCGCCATGTCGGCTTCGGCAATGGCCGTTTTTTGGGATTTGGTGAGTTGTTTGGCCGGGGACTGCTTTTGCAAGCGTTCCATGGCGAGTTCGTAAGCGGATTTCATGGGCGTGGAAAAACCAATTGGGAGTTGAGAGTTGGGCGCGACGCAATAACTTGCCGGCCCGCTTGTGTATTCTCGTCGCTTTTTAGCGCGCACTCAATCTCCAACTCATGATCAAACTGCTGAGCACCGATTTCGATGGCACCGTGATCAATCACGAGGCCACGCCGCCGGTGGAACCCGCCTTCTTTGAACTACTCGCCCGACTGCGGGAGCAGGGCGTCCTGTGGGCGGTGAATACCGGCCGGGTGCTCAAGCACATCGATGAAGGCCTTACCCAGGGGCATTTCCCGATCGCGCCCGACTATGTGCTGACTTCGGAACGGGAGGTTTTTCATCGTGGACCGAATGGCGGCTGGCAGGACTATGGCGACTGGAACGCGCGCTGCACGGCGGCGCATGCCCGCTTGTTCACCGAGGCCTCCACGTTGCTCGCCGATATCGAAGCTTTTCTCGCGCAGCACACCAAGGCCCATCCCATTTATGAAGGCGGCCGCTTGATCGGCCTGCTCGCGGACTCGGATGAGGAGATGGATCAGGTGGTGCAATTCCTGGCGCGGGAATGCGGGCGCGTACCCGGATTTCGCTTCATGCGCAACACCGTCTTCGTACGCTTCTGCCACGAAGCCTACAGCAAAGGCACGGCGCTGGGCGAACTGGCGCGGCTGACCGGGATTTCACGGGACGAGATCTTTGCCGCGGGTGACCATTTCAATGATCTGCCCATGCTCGATGGCCGGCACGCCGCTTGGGTGGCCTGCCCGGGCAATGCCGTGGAGGCTGTGAAACGCACGGTCA
>Ga0206804_10020_pt1 | contig 47270 bp, 38 predicted proteins | sample Alteio_BWOrgCont_62_FD_152888 | JGI IMG/M metagenome (GOLD analysis project Ga0206804, IMG submission 152888) | Enriched cells from forest soil in Barre Woods Harvard Forest LTER site, Petersham, Massachusetts, United States -... | ecosystem: Environmental > Terrestrial > Soil > Temperate forest >... | reverse complement strand
CGGATTGGCGTGCGACGGCGGCGCAGGCTGGTTAGAGAAATTATTTATGTCTAAATACTATGCCGTAATTTTGGCGGGCGGGCGCGGGGAGCGCTTTTGGCCCCAAAGCCGTCAGGCCCGACCGAAGCATCTGCTGCCCATTGTCGGCGACCGAGCCATGGTCGCGCAAACCGTGGCGCGGCTGGAAGGGCTGGTTCCTCCGCAGCAAATTTTTGTCCTCACCAACGTCGAACATATTGCGGCGGTGCAGGCGGCATGTCCTGAGATTCCTGCCGCGCAAATCATCGGCGAACCGGTAGGGCGCGACACGGCGGCCGCCGCCGCGCTGGCAGCTTTGCTGGTGCGCCGGCGCGATCCCGAAGGCGTGCTGGCCTTGCTGCCGGCCGACGCCGCGATTCACGACGCCGCGGGATTTCGCGCGGTGTTGGGCGCGGCGCTGGCCGCGGCGGCCGCGCAGGAAGTGATCATCACCATCGGTATTCCGCCAACTTATCCCGCCACCGGTTACGGTTATTTGCGGCGGGGGGCGCGTTTGGGCGAGAGCGAAGGAAAGCCCTGGTTTAAGGTCGCACAGTTTGTCGAGAAACCAAATCTTGCGACGGCCGAGCGGTATTTGGCGGAAGGCGGCTACCTGTGGAACGCGGGCATGTTTGTCGTGCGCGCGGCGGTTTTGGAAAAAGCTTTTGACGAACATGCACCGGCTCTCGCGGCGGGTTTGCAGGACTTGGATGCGCGCCTGAATTGCGGCACGCCGTTGACGGAGGCGCTGGCGGCGGTTTACCCGGGACTGACCAAAATCTCATTCGACTATGCAGTGATGGAAAAAGCGGCCAACGTGGCGGTCTTTGAGGCAGCGTTCGACTGGGATGACGTGGGCGAATGGCCGGCATTGGTGCGCCATGCGACTGCGGACGCCGCGGGCAATGTTGCGCGCGGTTCAGTCGCCTTGCACGATGCGCGCGGAAATATTGCCATTAGCGAATCCGGCCATCTCATTGCTTTGCTGGGCGTGGAGGATTTGGTGGTGGTCCACACACCCGACGCGACTTTGGTCTGCCCAAAAAGTCGCGCGCAGGAATTGAAAAAGCTTTTGCAGGACGTGGCGGCGAAACCCGGCGGCGCGAAATGGTTGTAATTTAGATTGGTAAATTCATGGCGCATTATCTGGTAACCGGGGTGGCGGGGTTCATTGCGAGCCGCGTGGCGGAAATGCTGCTGTCGGCGGAGCATGCTGTGGTGGGGCTGGACAATCTCAATGATTATTACGATGTCAGGCTCAAGGATTACCGGCTGGCCAAGCTACTGGACGACGGCGCGCCGTTTGGTCTGGATGCGAAGAATTCAAGATATGCCGGCGGCGGACGGCGGATGGCGGCGGGCGGGCGTTTCATTTTCGAGCAGACGGACGTCGAGGATTTGGCGGCGCTGGAGAAATTATTTTCAGAATTCAAATTCGACGCGGTTTTTAATCTGGCCGCGCGGGCGGGTGTGCCGGCGAGTCTGGAAAACCCTCATATTTATTTGCGCACCAATGCGCACGGCACGCTCAACCTCCTGGAATGCCAGCGCAAATTCGGCGTGCGCAAAATGGTGCTGGCCTCGACTTCCTCGCTCTATGCGGGCTGTCCGCTGCCTTTCACCGAGGATCAGCCCGTGAACACGCCGCTCTCGCCTTATGCGGCGACCAAGAAGGCCGCCGAAATGCTCGCGCACAGCCACCACAAAATGCACGGGCTCGACGTGACGGTCGTGCGTTACTTCACGGTTTTTGGCCCAGCGGGACGGCCCGACATGAGCATTTTCCGTTTCATCCAGTGGATCGAGGAGGGGCAGCCCATTCAACTTTTCGGCGACGGCACGCAGTCGCGCGATTTCACCTACGTGGACGATATCGCGCGCGGCACGATTCTGGCCGCAAAGCCGCTGGGCTACGAAATCATCAATCTCGGCGGTGGCCGCAACCCAGTCTCTTTGCAGACGGTCATCGGTTCACTCGAGAAATTGCTTGGAAAAAAGTCGCGCAACGCGGGCCATCCCTTTCACGCGGCGGACATCAAGGAAACCTGGGCCGACATTGCGAAGGCGGACAAACTCCTTGGCTGGCGCCCGGAAATTTCCTTTGCGGACGGCCTCGCCCGGGTGGTCGCCTGGCACCGCGCGAACTGCGAGTGGCTGAAGGAAATTCATTTATAGTTTATGTCACTCTGGTGACATTTTTCAGGTCGCTGTCGTGCCTGCGAGAGTGTTTGAAACTTGACAGTCTTAGACTGAAAATTACCATTAATCCTCTTACCCCAAAAAAGACCAATGCTCCGGGTCTCAGTCATCATTACCAATTATAATTACGGGCGGTTTCTGGGCCGCTGCATTCGCAGCGTTTTGGCCCAGTCCTTCCCGAGCGACGCCTTTGAAGCTATTGTGGTGGATGACGGCAGCACGGACGAATCGCGCAAGGTGATCGAGAGTTTCGGGGACAAGGTGCGGGCGATTTATCTGCCGACAAACCACGGCGTGGCCTACGCATCGAACGCCGGGGTCAAGGCCTCGCGGGGGATGTATGTAATCCGAATTGACGCGGATGATTACATCAGCTTTCGGACATTGGACGTGCTACTGCTCTTTTTGGAGGAAAACAAGGACAAGTCGTTCGCCTATTGCGACCACACGCGGGTCAACATCCTGGATCAGCGGGAGGAGCGGATAAACTTGGACACTGAGGAAAAACTGCTCGATCACGGCGCGGGGGTATTGTTCAAGAAAACGGTGCTCGAGGCGATTGGCCTTTACGACGAGGAGATGTTGAATTGCGAAGATTTACTGCTCATCAAAAAACTGCTGCGGAATGGCTTTGAAGGCATCCATGTGAGCCTGCCGCTCTACCGTTATATGCGGCACGGGGCGAACATGACCGAGGACAAAGCCTCCCGCGACGCTTGGAAACAAAAGGCGGAAGGAAAGATCAGCCAATGAAAATCGGAAAATTTAAATTCACGAAAAATTCGCCACCTTACATCATCGCGGAGGCGGGGGTGAACCACAACGGCTCATATGAGCTGGCCGTGCGCCTGGTGGACGAGGCCGCGGCGGCGGGCGCGCACGCGATCAAGTGGCAGATTTACAGCGCGGGCAAGCTGTGCACCAGAACCGCGCCGCGGTTTTGGGAGTGGGAGGGCGAAATCAAGCAAAACGGCACGCAATACGATTCCTATGCGGAACTGGATAAATTTCCGCTGGAAGAGTACCGCCGGCTGGCGAAATATTGCCGGGAGCGCGGAATTGAATTTCTCGCGACGCCGTTTGACGAGGAGGCGGTGGAGTTTCTCGAATCGATCAAGGTGGCGGCTTACAAAGTGGCCTCGTGCGATTGCAGCAACATTCCCTTTCTCAAATACATCGCGCGCCAGCAGAAGCCGGTCTTGCTTTCAACGGGCGCGTCGAGCCTGGAGGATATTGACGAGGCGGTGGCGGCGATTGAAGGCGAAGGCAACCGGCAAATTGTCGTGCTGCACTGTATTCTGAAATATCCCACGCCGCCGGAACACGCGAACCTGGAGATGATCCGCACGCTCAAGCAGCGTTATGCGCGCTACCCGGTTGGTTTTTCCGATCACACACTGGGCGTGCGGTGCACCCTGGCGGCGATCGCCTGCGGGGCCGAAGTGATTGAAAAACATTACACCGTGGACAAGAAATTGCCATTGAGCGCGGATCACTGGTTGTCGGTGGATCCGCCGGAGTTGAAGGAAATCGTGGACGGATCGGCGGAAATCAAGCAGGCGATGGGGCAACCCTGGGCGCGACCGTTGCCGATTGAGCTGCCGACATTCCTGAATGCGCGGCGTTCAGTGGTGGCGAATCGGGACATTGCCATGGGCACCGTGATCGTGGCAGGGATGCTAACGTGCAAACGGCCGGGCACCGGGCTGCACCCGCGCCATCTGGAATCATTGATTGGCAAGAAGGCGCGCCGGGATCTGCGGGAAGACGACTTGGTGAAAATCGAGGATTTTGTTTGAAGCATTTGATCATCGGGTGCGGCTCAATCGGGCGGCGCCACCTGCGAAATTTGCAGGCGCTGGGCGAGCGTGACATTCATTGTCTGCGCCGCGCGCCGGACCTGGAATTTGCGCGGGTGCACCAGGTCAATGTGATCACCAGCCCGGAAGCGGGGCTGGCGTTGCAGCCGGACGCCGTTTATGTGTGCACGCCGACCTCATTGCATCTCGATGGGTTAAAACTGGCGGTCGCGGCTCGGGCACACGTCTTAATGGAGAAGCCTTTTGTTCCGACCAGAGCTGATCTGACTATAGCCCGGAGTCTATTGGCCGGCCACGAACGGGTTTTTTTTATCGGCTACATGCTGCGCTACCATGCCATGCTGGGGCAATTGCGAGACATCGCTGCTTCGTCCACGGTGGGGAAAATATTTTCCGCGCGATTCGAGTTTGGGAGTTACCTTCCCAATTGGCATCCCGAAGAAGATTACCGCAGCTCTTACGCGGCCCGGGTGTCCATGGGCGGCGGCGTACTCAACACCATTTCGCACGAATTGGATTTGATCCAAAGCTTTTTTGGCGATCCGACCGAAGTGTACGGCATCAAGAAAAATTTCGGCCGACTGGGCATCGAGGCCGAGGAAGTTTGCGAGGCCGCCTTCGGGTACCCGGACAAGCTGGTGACCTGCCATCTGGATTATCTGCAAAAGGACTATGACCGGACCGTCCGGGTGATCGGCGAAAGTGGCACCGCCGCGTGGGATTGGGCCACGAACCGGATTCTTGTGCGCGAACAGCAAAAACCGGCGCGAGAAATTTTGCCGCAGGAGAAATTTGACGTGAACCAACTATATGTGGACGAGCTGAAGGATTTTCTGGCGCTTGCTCGCGCGGGCCAAGCGCGGCACGCGCTCGACGCCGCCCACGCCCTGCGCAACACCGAGTTGCTGCTGGCGGTGCACGAGGCGGCCGCGACCGGCTGCCTGATTCGGATTTAACTTGGAACCATCATCATGAAGAAGAACATCCTCAAAAAACTCTTTGGGCTCGACGGCAAAGTCATCGTGCTGGCCGGCGGCGCCGGGCAAATCGGTTTTTCCGCCGCCGTGGCGCTCGTGGAAGCGGGTGCCCAAGTCGCCATTGCCGATCTGGACATGGAGATGGCGCGCGACAAATGCCGCGGGTTGGCCAGCGAGGTCCGCGACAAAATCTTTTTGCACAAAACGGACGTCACCAGCGAAAAAAGCGTGCAAAATTGCTGGCGCACCGTCCGGAAAAAACTCGGCAAAATCCACGGGGTGGTGAATTGCTTTCATTACAAGGGCAACGCCCGCAAGTTGGACACCAAGTCGAATTTCTTCGCGCCGTTGGCAGAATATCCTTTGGAAGCCTGGGAAAAGGTGCACGCGGTGAACTTGCGAGGCACGTTCTTGATGTGCAAAACAGCTATTCCCTATTTTCGCGAGAATGGGGAAGGGGTCATTTTGAATCTCTCCTCCACCTACGGCAATCTTTCGCCGAACAAAAATATTTATGGCGAGTCCGGCATCAACTCGCCGGTGGCGTATGCTTCGTCGAAGGCCGCCATTATCAACCTGACGCGCTACATGGCCACCCATCTGGCGGACGATAAAATTCGCGCCAATGTTCTATCGCCGGGCGGTGTGTTAAATAATCAGTCGCCGGAATTTTTGCGCAATTACACGCAACTAACGCCATTGAAACGCATGGCGGTGACCGGGGATTACCACGCGGCGATCATCTTTTTACTTTCCCCCGGGTCCGCTTACATGACGGGGGCCAACCTCGTCGTGGATGGCGGCTGGACCGCATGGTAAGCGATTTATGGCGATGATAGTAGTCATGCAAGGTCGGGTGCGTTCGCTCCGGCTGCCGGGGAAGGGCTTTTTCACGTTCTTTGGGCAGACGCTGTGGGAGCGCATGTGCGACATCGGCAAGGAGATTCGTGGCGCGAACGAAGTTGTGTTCGCCACCGGCGACCATGTGGAGAACCGCCTGGTGCAGCCATTGATCGAATCCAAGGGCGTGCGATTTTTCATGGGCAGTGAGGACAATGTTTTACAACGATATTGTGATGTTGTTAGAGACTCTTCCGCGGAATACGTGGTGCGGCTGACCTGCGATAATTACCTCATCCAGCCGGAGTTGGTGGAGGCGCTGGCAGCGGCGGTGCGCGAGAAAAACGCGGATTATGGGTATATCGAGCCATTGTCCCATTATGCGGGGGAAGTGATCCGGCGCGAGGTGCTGCTGCAGGAATACCGGAGCGGGAAATACACGCCATTGGCCCGCGAACACGTCAGCTACGATATTCGCCAGTCCACGACCTATCGCCAGGTGACGCTGCCCGCCGATTATGGGGGCGTGGATCACCGGCATTCGCTGACGCTGGACACCTTGGATGATCTGCTGGTAATGAAACGGCTCGAGCGATCCTATCCTGGACTGGCCCAGCCGCGGAGCTTGGAGGAGTTGCGCAAAGTGGATCCGACCAAATCATGAACCGGGAAATTTTTAAAAATCGGCTGCGGCAGCGTTTGTTGTCCGTTTGGGCGCATGCTTGGTATGCTGTGGGTGGGAGCCGCCAGACGCTGCCGGGGCGAAAACGATTTGCGGAAGATTGCCTAATCGGGCAATTGCGCGCGTTGCCGCTGTCGCCACCCCCGCCGGCTCCGGCCCAGTCTTTGCGGGTGGTTTTTTTCACAATGCTGGGCAGCCATTCCATGCTGACGGCGATGGAAATTTCTTGGGCGCGCGCTTTGCGCCAGCGTGGGCACCGGGTGTCGCTGGTGTTGTGCGACCAAATGCTGCCGGTCTGCGAGAACAAGCCCATGAGTTCTCGCGAACGCTGGCCGGAATTGTGCGACAAATGTTTCCACCGGGGCCGGGCCATGATGGACGCATCCGGGCTGCCTTATGCGACTGTCTCAACTTTGGCGGGCAATAAATTAACGCAAGCGGAGGAGAATATTTTGGGCGGCTTGGATTTTTCAAATTTAATCGAAAGCACGCTTTACAAACAGTTGCGCGTTGGGCGGCTGCATGGCACGCCGGAGGAGCAAACGGCGGCGGTGGCCGCCAGACGCGCTTGCGAGATTTCCGCGCGCACGGCGTTGGCGGTCGCGCGCGAAAAGCCGGATCGCGTGATCATGAGCCACGGATTTTATTCGACCTGGGGGCCGGCGCTCGCGGTCTTCAATGCTTTGCGCATTCCCGTGGCGGTGTATAACAAGGGAAAGCGCCGCAATAGCGCGGTGATTAATTGGGTGGACGGCGCGATGGAGTGGGACGTCTCTCGCGCCTGGGAAAAGATCAAGGATCGTCCGCTCACCCCACCTCAGGAGAAAAAAATTCGTGAATACCTGGGCACGCGCGTCAAGCACACCGGCGATGCCTTGCGTTATAATTTTGGCGACGTGGAAACGCGCGCGCAATTCCTCGAGCGGTTCAAGCTTGATCCGCTCGCGCCTACTTTCGTTCTGTTCACCAACGTGTTGTGGGATGCGTCCAGCGCGCAGCGGGAAATCGCCTTTCCCAACGCGGTGGACTGGGTGATGGAGACGATCCAGTGGTTTTTGACTCATCCCGACCGGCAGTTGGTGGTGAAAATTCATCCGGCGGAAGTGGTTATTGGCACCAACCAGCCGTTTGCGGAGGAGATTCGCCGCGTCTTTCCGCAGTTGCCGGACAATATCCGCATCATTGAACCGACCGAGAAAATCAATAGTTGGACGATGGCGGCGGTGGCGACCGTGGCGCTCGTGCATACCAGCACGCCGGGCATGGAGCTTCCCTTGGAAGGCGTGCCGTGCGTGGTGGTTTCCCGAACGCATTACCGCGGCAAGGGCTTCACCATTGATATCACGTCCAAGGATGAATATTTTCGTTTGCTCGCCGAGTGGAAGGATTCGCCGATTCCGCGCGAACAGATGCAGACGCTGGCCTTGCGCTACGCGTGGCTTTTGTTTGAGCGGTATCATTTGCCGCTCGATTTCCTGCTGGAAGCCGATTTCGGCCGGTATTGGGCCCTCAACGTGGATCGCGACGAAGAATTGCCGCAGATTCCGGTACTGGGGCGAATGTGCGTCAGCGTTGAAAATCGCGCGGATTTTTTGTTTGAGGATGGAGTCGCGTAGGAGAAAACTAATTCGGCCGGATAAAACCAATCTCATTTATGGGCGCCCGTTTTTCCATTTTGTGGTTATACCTGTTTAATCGCTGGCTGACATTTTTTCCGTTTCAGTCACCGCGACTTTGGCTCTTGCGGCGCATGCTGGGTCGGATGGGGATGGCACCGAGTGTGCTCATGGGGTTGGAGGTGCGCAATCCGACGAACATCGAGTTGGGTGACCACGTTGTGCTCAACCGCGGTGTGCTGCTCGATGGCCGGGGCGGCCGGCTCTCAATTGGGAATAATGTGGATATCGCGCAGGAAGTGGTGATTTGGACCCTCGAACATGATGTCCATGATGACCATAACCAAGCCGTTGGCGCACCGGTAGCGATTGAGGATTTCGCGTGGATCGGCCATCGGGCGATTATCATGCCGGGAGTGCACATCGGACGGGGCGCGGTAGTGGCGGCGGGCGCAGTGGTGACGAGGGACGTGGCGCCGATGACAATTGTGGGCGGTGTGCCTGCGCACCAAATCGGCCGGCGGCGCAGCGGCCTCAAGTACACGCCGTTGCACCGGCCCTGGTTTCAATGAATCAGCCAATCCGAGTGTGTTTTCTTCCTGTGGCGGGCAAGGAATGTCCGCACCAAATGCTCACCATGCACGGATTGAGCCGGGATGGCCGTTTTGAAGTTCGCCACGGCGTGGATGCGCGCTTTTTCGCCGGCACGCGCACCTGCCTGAAGCAACGTCCAGACATCTTGTATTTCGATTGGATTCATCGCTATTGTATGGGACGTTCCCGTTTGGTGACGATCCTCAAGATGCTGGTGTTTTTTTTAGACATCCAGATCGTGACGAAAATCTTTCGCGTCCCTATTTATTGGACGTTGCACAATCTGCGCAGTCACGAGCGCGCCGTGCCCGATGGCTGGGAGCGGTTGATGCAGCGTTATTTGGCGCGGCACACCACCCGGATCCGGGTTTTTTCCGAGAACTCGATTGAGCGCGTGATCGCGCGGCTGGGCGTGGATCGCCGCAAGCTCATGGTCCTTCCCGAGGGCAATTATACCGGATATTATCCCAACGAAATTTCACGGGCGGATGCGCGCGCCCGGCTCAATTTACCAACGGATGAATTCGTGTTGCTTTGGCTGGGAAATATTCGACCATACAAGGGTTTGTCGGAGCTCATTGATGCTTTTCGCCAAGTCGCCCAGCCGAATTGGCGGCTGGTCATTGCCGGGCAGCCTTACATCGAATCCTATGCCGCGCAAATCATTGAGAGCATCAAGGCGGACGAGCGCATGGACTTTTACCCACGGTTCATTCCCGAGAACGAATTGCAGGTATTTTACAATGCTGCGGATGCGGTGGCGCTGCCATTTACCGAGATTGAGAATTCCGCATCGCTGACTATGACGATGGGCTTTCGCAAACCCGTAGTGGCGCCGGATTTGGGCGTAGTCGGCGAACGCTTATGCCGGCAACGGGAATTGGTTTACGGGGCGGATGGCCTAGTGGCGGCGTTGCAACGCCTGGCCGCACTGACCCCGGCGCGGCTGGCAGAAATCGGGCAAGCCAATTTTGACGAAGTTAGAAAGTATAAATGGGAGGATGTCACACAGCTTCTTGAAGCCGGCGGTTCGGCTTAATTGCATTATCAATTCTCACAAAATCGGTGTTAATTCAATGTCGCAACTACGTTCCATCAGCCGACTGACATTTATCAACGGATGTTCGGCGGTAGTATCGCTCGGCACTAGTGTGGCGATGGCGTGGCTGTTTGGCACCTCGGCGCCGGCGCAGGTTTACCTGGCGGCATCCACGCTACTGATCATCGTGCAAAAGGTATTCATGGTTGGCCAGTTTTCCGATGTTTTTCTGCCGCAGTATGTTGCCATCCGCGAAACGGATGGGGCGGTGAAAGCTGATCGGTGTTTTTCGGCGCTGATCAATCACATGGTCATTATGGTGCTCGGGGCCGGAGTCGTGCTGATCTGGGCGGCGCCCACGCTGGCGGGGCTGATGGCCGAAGGGTTTACGGCGGCGCAACAGCACCAAGTGGGGCGGCTGCTCCAGGGTTTGGTTCCCGCCTTGTTACTGGTGGTGATGAACGGTCACCTCCAGATTGTTGGCAACGCGCGCGGCTGGTATGGGCGTTTTGAATTTTACGGTCTCCTCGGCAATTTTATTGGGCTGGTGGGTTTTGTGGCGACAGCCAAAACATTGGGTATTTGGTCCATGGTATTGGCGCAGTGGCTGACGCAAATCATCGCTTTGGCCGGCAGTCTGAATTATCTGCGCCGAAACGGTTACCGGCATTCTTGGATCACCCATGAACCGGGCTTCAGCGCGTGGGGTGTCACGGGCCGAGTGGGGTTGACCGCCGTTTATGTGCTCGCAACCCAATTATATTCTTTTGCCTTCACCAGCGCCATGACCTTTTTGCCTGGCGGCGGCTTCTCGGCTTATAAATATGCGGAGAACTTGTATTCGCGGATCGGTTCGCTCTTCATGCGCCCGGTGAGCGTGGTGTTTTTGACGGATGCCTCGGTGCTGGCCCGCCGCGATCCCGAGCAAATGCGGGCGCGCATTGCCCAGGCATTGTATCATTACGGGCTGATGTATTTGGGGGTCATCGGGGTATTGTTCCCCGCCATGCGCAATTTGCTCGGTGGCTTGTGGGGTAGCAAGCTCTACCCGGCCAGCGACATCCACCTGACCACCATTTACATCTTGTGCCTGTTTGGGCTGCTAATTGTGGATGGCACCGGACTTATTTACCGGAGGCTCAACATCGTCATGGGCGATTTGCGCTGGCAATATTATGGTTTGACGCTGGTGCAGATGTGCTTTGTGTTTTTGGCGCCTGCGATTATCGGCAAACTGGGCGTGGATGGCGCACCCGTGGTGTTGGGGTTGAACATAATTTGCTGCTTTTTGGTCGCGATAGTGCTGATTTTCTGGCGTCGCCCGCAATACTTCGCATTTTTCCCCACTAACACCTGGAAACTGGTGGTGACGGCAATTGGCCCGCTGCTGGTGGCCTGGTTATTGCCGCATCTATGGCCCTGGCTGAAATATTCGGGCAATTTTACGCCCATGGGAAAAGTCATGGAACTGGGCAAGGGGGTCTTGATGGCCAGCCTGGGCCTGGGCTTGGTCGCGGGCATGGCTGCGTTGCTGAAGGTGGACGAGGCTGCGGCCACCTGGCGCTGGTTGCGCAATCAATGGTCCGTGATTCGCCGCGGGAGAGTGTTGTGAGCACAGCGTGTTTAGTGGATGACCTGGAAATGGGGGCATCGCGATTTCTCTCACGTTGATTATAAATTCAAAATAATCTTGATTTTCGTCGAGAAAGCCAAGAGGGCAGAAAATTTCACATGGATCAGGAAATTCGAAAACTCTACGAAGAGACTTCCTTGCGTGGAAAGTATTCTTCGGCTCACACCGCTATTCGGCTCCACGATTTGGAGCGTGAATGTGCGGCGCGGTTCTTTACGGACAAAAAAGCATCGGTTTTGGAGGGCGGATGCGGCAGTGGTCGCTTTGCGCTGGCATTGGAGGAACTTGGTTACACCAATATTACCGCGTTTGATTTTTCCCGCCCCCTTATCGAAGATGCCCAAGCTGTGGCCCGGGAACGGAAGTTCGCCGTGCGCTTCGTGGAAGCGGATGCCTGCCGCTTAAATTCCTTTGAAGATGCATCCGCCCGATTTATTTTTTATGGGGCTAATCTGATCAGCCTCATTCCCATGCCTGGGCGGCTCCAGGCGCTTTTGGAAGCCCGGCGGGTGCTTCGTCCTGATGGTGTTTTCATTTTCACTCTGTTGAATCGTCAATACAGTTTCAAGCGTCGTCTGATCTTGAAAGCCTTTGCCTTGAAGAATCTGCTTGTGGCGGACAATTTTGATCCTGTGGAGATGCCCTATTTGCGTCTGGGTAATAAAATCAACTGGAATGCCCTCTGGCAAAACCGCACGGGTTCAGGATGGTATTCAGCGGAAGAGGCAGTCGCGCTTGCCACTGCTTTGGGGTGGAAGGTGCTGCATCACACCGACACCGCGCAATTGGAGGGCGGCGCGCAGGCCCCCACCATCTTTTTGATCTGCACCAAGTAAGCCGCGTGAATCCAATTCATCGAATAGTATTTGCGACTACCGTCTTTGGCCTTGGCGAAAATGGCCCGGAAACTTACGCGCGCTATTTGTGGGAGGCCTTCCGCGATGATCCGCAAATTGAATTTCATCTGGTCGCGCCGGAATTTTCCGGCCCACACCAGCGCTGGCATGCCTCGGGCAAGGGCCGCGGGTCGCTGGACTTATACCGGCGCAACGCGCAAAGGGCACTGCAAGTGGCTGGGGATTTGGGCGCAGATGGAGGAAACGTTGTGCTGCATGTGAACAGTTCTCATCTCCATTCCTCGTTGCTGGCTTATCGTGGCCCATTGTGGGGCCAGGTAAACGATTACGAAAACGCCGACCTATGGCGGCGCGGCTTCGAAATCGTGCGCCGGGCCGGATCGCGGCGCTTTCTCGCGCTGTGGCGGCGCCGTCATTTGGAACGGCGTTTTATCGGCCGCCAGGATTTGTCGCTTTGCAATTCCGATTACACCCGCGAAAGAATTCTGGCCGAATACCGTCCCGTTCATCCCGAACGCATCATCACTTTGCACAAAGCCGTGGACATTTCATTTTTTCAACGGCCGGCCAATTTGCCGCGCGACCCGCTGGAGCGGCCTCCGGCGGCGCGTCGGCTGGTCTTTGTCGGCAGTGATTTTATCCGCAAGGGATTGGATGTATTGTTGCGCGCGGTGGCGCAGTTGCCCGAGGGGATGGACTGGCACCTCACGGTGGTGGGTGTGGGCCGCGCCGAAGCGGAGCGCGCATTTCCCCAACTTGGTGAAAAAATCAAGGGAGCGCGGGTTTTGTTTGCAGGCCGGCTGGAAAAAGAACAATTACGGTTGGTGTTGTGGCATTCGCACCTATTTGTTTTGCCTTCGCGCGCGGAGGCTTTTGGCGTCGCCGTGCTCGAGGCATTGGCGGCGGGGCTGCCCGTGGTGGCTTCACGGGTCGGCGGCATTCCCGAGATCATGCGGCATCCGGACGCGGGCATTTTGACGTCGCCGGACGATGCCCCGGCGCTGGCCAGGGCGCTGGCGGAAATCCAGCCCTGGCCGCAAGGCTTGCCGCCGCCAGCCGTGCGGGCGCTGCTTGGGCAATTTTCGGCGCAGGTGATGACGGAGCGCCTGCGTGAATTATATTTGCAGACGAACGGAAACTTCGCGATCCCCGCACGGAACTGAAACATGCTTTCAATCATTATTCCAACTTACCGCGAAGCGGACAACGCCCGCCCGTTAGTGCAGCGCCTGCGCGCGGCGCTCGACGGGGTGGTGGAATACGAAATCGTTTTTGTGGACGATAACAGCCCGGACGACATTGTGGCGCGGGTGGCGGAGTTGCAACGCGAAGGCGCGCCAGCGCGGGTGCTGGTGCGCACGACGGAGCGCGGCCTGAGCAGCGCCATTTACCACGGGTTTCGGGAAACGCGCGGCGAAATCATTATGTGCATGGACGCGGATCTGAGCCACCCCCCGGAGGCCATCCCCAAAATGCTGGACGCCCTGCGATCGGAAAAAACTGAAATGGTGATGGGCAGCCGCTATGTTCCGGGTGGCAGCACGGATAATGACTGGGGCTGGTACCGCCGGCTCAATAGCCACCTTGGGCGTTTGCTGGCTTTTCCTTTGACGAAGGTGCGTGATTCGGGCGCAGGCTTTTTCATGATGCGGCGACCGGTGTTTATGCGCGCCACAAATTTGAATCCCATTGGCTACAAGGCAGCTTTGGAACTCATGGTTAAAAGTCATGTGACCGAAGTGCGGGAGGTCCCCATCCATTTTACCGACCGAAGAATCGGCGAAAGCAAAATGGACTTCAAGGTTCAGTGGCAATACCTGGTTCATCTCAAGCGGCTCTACGATTACCGTTTTGGCCGCTGGTCGCAGTTCCTCCAGTTTTGTTTGGTTGGCGCATCCGGCGCGGTGGTGGACTTATTCACCTACGCGTTATTGATGAAACTGGGTTTGGTGATCGGCTTCGCCCGCGCCTTGGCCATTTGGCTGGCTTTGACCTGGAATTTCGCCCTGAACCGAACTTTAACTTTCAGTGTGAGCGCGCCGCCGCCGCTGCTGCAGCAATACTGGCGTTACGGGCTGACTTGTTTGATCGGCGCTTTGGTCAATTGGTGCGCATCGGTAGGACTGACCCATTACTCCGATTGGTTTCATGACCACAAACTTTGCGCGGCCGTGGCCGGAATCCTGGCGGGAACCCTGTTCAATTTTTTTCTTTCCATCCAATGGGTATTCCAACCAAAACTTCGCCCATGAATTCAACGGAAGACCACACGGAGGCTGCATTGGGTTCGGTTCGGATCCGGTTTGGGAAAATCTTTCTCTGGGCCGCATTATTTCGGCTGCTCTTTTTAGTTTGGAGTTGGACGCCGTGGCTGGCGGAGGAGCAGAGCGGGATGAGTTCCTATTATTTCCGGCAAGGCTATGGTTTGGCGGCGGGCTACGGCTATATTGGATCCGAAGGGGAGGGCAGCCACCAATTGAAAGTTTTGGATGCCTTGGTTGAGCAACAAGGCTTGCATGCCTCCGCGGAAACCGCGCCGCCACTGCCCAAAACGGATATACATCCGGAAATGCTGCACCCGCCGGGCATGGCGATAATGATTGCCGGGTTCCACCGTCTCTTGGGGATTCCGGCCGATCTCCCGATGCAAATGGCCGGTTTATTGATGGATTCCGCCGCGGCGGTTTTGCTCTGCTGGCTGGTAGCCCAAGCCTTGTCGCCGCAGATTGGTTCCGCAGTCGGTTGGGTTTATGCATTTTTCCCGCCAGTCGCTTATGGCGCGGCCTCCTCCCGTACACCTGAGGGCATGATGGGCATTTTTATTATTGGCGCCACCACTTGCGTGTGGATGGCCATGTTTCGCGGTAAGAATCGCTGGCTGCTCTGGTCTGTATCGGCGGGGTTAGTCTTGGGTTTGGGCACTTATTTCCGCCCCGATTATCTATTATTGCCCGTGGCCTTGGGCGCGGGAGCCTGGGCGATGTCGCGACAATTTTGGTTCTCCATGCGCAATCTTGTTCTGGTGCAATTGATCACCTTGGCCGTGATGCTGCCATGGGCTTGGCGCAATCACGAACTTAGTGGCCGGTGGATATTCACGTCCACGAGCACCGGAGCGACCTTGGTGACAGGGTTGGGTGAGTTCAAGAACCCCTGGGGTTTGGGCGGCGCTGATGCCGATCGTGGAACCGAGGCGGCGGCGCAAGGTTTTGGCAGTCCTTGGAGCGCGGGAGCCGACGCCTATTTCCGTGGCTTTTTCTGGCGATCGGTAAAAGAGCACCCCTTGGGATACGTGAAGACGATTGTGAAACGGATCCCCTTCGCGCTGGCGCCGCCTTTGGATTTCGGCCTCCAAAACCCTTTCAAAACCAAGAGCTTCAATGATCTGCGCGGCCAGGAGGGCGAAGACCGCTATGCGGTGGTTAAATCGCAATTTGGCCATACGCTGCTCTCCTATGCCGACGTGTTGGCGATGTCTGGCGTGTGCCTGTTTGCGTTGGTGGCCGACCTATTTATGTTTTGGCGCGAACGCCGGCGCTGGGGCCTCTGCTTCTTTCTGTTCAGTCCGCATCTTTATGCCCTCGGCACCCATTTGCTCACCCATTTTGAACCGCGATTTCTGCTGCCCAGCATTGGGTTTTTGTTGATCGGCTATGGCTATCTGGTCAGCCTGCGTGGGGGAAGAAAGGGTGGCTCCAAGGCCTCCACCTCGGCCCCCAGAGTTAGCGACATTTAGATCGCTCACCAAAAGATAATTGGGTTGAGAAATTTCACGCAATTACCTAAACTATTTTCAATTTAAGTCCAATATGCCCCAAGCTTCCTCAAAAATATCCTTGTGGCGGATGTTCGCCTCGTTGTGGCGTCTCCCCACGAACGACCGCTGGGTGGTGATCTTTGTGATTTTTGCCGCGTTGTGTTACGCATTTTCCTCCACTATTGGCTTTAACCATTTCGCGGAACTGGCGCCGCAAGCCGTCGCAATTACGTTGGTGCTTTTTGCGACCGTCCGGGCACTCCTTGCCCGCCAGTCGCAACAGACTGGAGGCACGCGCGGAGTCACGTTGGTGGCTATTCTTGCAATGGTGGCAGTCATGAATTGCGCCATTTCCTGGAATCCGCTCGAAACCATTCTGCGGTGGGGGCTTTGGTTCACCCTGATCATTCTGCTGACTAAAATGGGGCGCTCCACCACCGGCAAATGGATGGAAGTAACCATTGATTGGCTGCCCTGTCTGTTTTTCATCACCTATCTGGCCCTTATATGGTTTGCGCGCAAATTGACGAATGAAACCGACACCTCCATTAATCCCATTATGCATCTTACCGGCTTGGTGGGAAATATGATTTTGGCCACGGGACTATTTGCCTCCTCACTTTCGCGGCGTATCCTGTGGTCTCTCCTGGGTTTTTTTGTGATCTTTCGATCGGGCGCGGGCGGCGCATTATTCACCATCCCGATCTCTTTTATCCCCTTTATTTTGTACAGTACGACGAGCGTCCCCATCAAAGGCATCGCCGTGGCGACGATGCTCCTGCTGGGTGCGGCCGTTTTTTACAATTCCACCCTCTTTACGCGCTTCTTGAATATCAAAGTTGGCGCCGACTCGACCGAGGCATTCGCCGGACTCGATCGTTTGGAGAACTCCGGGCAAACTCGGCTGCTGCTGGTTCAAATCGGTTTGGAGATTGCGAGGCAGAATCCAATGGGAACTGGTTTGGGTGACACTTATTTTAACATAGTCCAAGATGAGGCGGGAGCGGCGCATGTGCACAATGGCACCATTAGCATGCTGATTGAACTTGGTTACCTCGGTTTTGCGGTCTACGTCGGAGTTCTGGCTTGGGTGTTTTTATCCATCCTGACCAACCCGGCGATAGAAAATCGAAAGAAAGCATTTTACTTCACTTATTATTTTACCATTTTCGGCCGATCATTGTCGGAAAATTACTCGCCTTTTGACCTGGGGAATTTCTATAACATGGTGTTTCTTTTGTTGACTGGTTATCTTTTCCTTTATCCAAGAACGGTTGCGGTGCGTCCGCCGGCCTTTGCGCCGGCCCCCGGCCCGATGGGAATGCATCCGCCGCTCCCAATGCACCCGCCTCCCCCCATGCGTCCGCCTTTGCGCCCTCCGTCCCCCGGCCAACCGCCTTTCCCGCCACCGCCGCGCGCCCGCCAGCCGTGGGGACCGCCCGTTTCCGCGCGTTAGGGCGGGGCATCGGCCTGAATGATTGACCCGCCTTTGGCAAGATGTGATCAGCTTATGGATCAGCCAGTGAATTCATCTCTCGGGGGGAAGCTTGCGATTCCGCTGATTTTGGCGGTGGGGATGCTGGCCAGGATTTATTGGTTCTGGTACAATCCCTCGCTTTGGAACGACGAAGTTAGCCTGGCTAACAATATTATAAAATATGATTTCTCAAAAATCGCCGTTACTCCCTTGGATGATGCGCAGGCGGCGCCCCCGGGATATCTGTTGGTCGAGAAATTGTTCGGCCAGTGGGGTGGCTATTCGGAGCATTCGTTGCGCCTGCTTTCCCTGCTTTGCGGCATTGCGGCCCTGATTTTGTTCGCGAGTTTGGCCCGGCAGGTGCTTGTGGGTACGGGCCGGCTGCTGGCGGTGGCCCTTTTTAGCTTTTCCGGGCCACTGATTTACCATTCTTCCGAAGTCAAACAATATGAAATGGAAGTCCTGGCCACGGTGGCCTTGTTGTGGATGGCGATGCGCTTTCGCGAGAAAATAAATCTCGCGCAGGCGGTCGCGGTTGGAATCGCCGGCGTGCTTTGCGTCGTATCGGCTAACAGCGCCATTTTTGTGGTGAGCGGGGCGTTTGGCGTGGTGGCGGGACGCTTTTTAATCACAAAACAGTACCGATCGGCGGCGCACACGGGGATCGTGCTCGGACTGTCCCTGGCCGCCTTTTTCGCCTATTATTTTCTTATCCTGCACCGAAACCCCAACGTCGCGCAGTTAAAAATGGTATGGGTGGATCATTTTGCCCCGCTGCCGGACTCGCGGACAGGGGTCATTTGGTACGTACGAACCACATTTTTTGCATTGGTCAACCCCCTGGGGCTTTCGCTCGATTTGGATTTGCCGTTTTTGCCGCATCCCACGGCCTTGAAATATATCCTTTCATTATCCTTGGGCGGCTTGGGCCTCTTTGTCCTCGGCATCATCGTTTATCTGCGCAAGGATCGTTTTCGGGGTGGCCTTATTTTATCGGCATTGATCACCACACTGGCTGCCTCCCTGCTCGGCCAATATCCGTTGGATGAACGACTCATCCTGTTTTTGGCTCCCGTGGTCTACTTGACGATCGGCAAGGCGGCGGAATTGGCTGGTGGCGATGCGGCCCGTGGAGCAGCCCGGATGGGCGCACGAGTGCTCGTGGTGCTGGCCTCGGTGTATTTTATGGTCAATTTTGCCGCGAAAGTGGTCCATCCCGCCTGGTTTGGCGGGGTGGAAAAATACTCGCAGATGCGGGAGGCGATTCATTTCATCGCCCAAACCAGGCAAAAGAACGACCCGGTTTACCTTATGTGGAGCACGGTAAGATTTTATGACTATTACAATTATCGCGAAAAACTGGATTGGCCGGTAATCGTTGGAACCGACCCCCGCGCCGCCGCGCAATCGGAAGAAGACGTGGCGGCCAAAGCCCAGGGCGAGATCCACGCCAGCATGGCCGGCGGAAACCGGGTGTGGTTTTTGCTGCAGGATGTCTTTTCCCCGGTGAAATACCGCGACCAAAATGGAACCATGCATGAAACCGCGACGCCCACCGCGACCATCTTCAGGGGATCCTTGGCCAAAGAGCCGGCCCAAATCACGGAAACGTTCACGGGCCACGCCGCCACGGCCTATTTGATGGTCAAGGGAACCTAAGTGTTCCGCAATCTTACTTCTTTAGGCCAAAATTCAGGACAGTGATTTCTCCCGCATGCGTCGTCTGCGTTTAGAAGTTGTCGCCTCTTATCCGAATCGCCATTTCCTTGACCCCATCAAGTTAATGCCGGCGGACGCCTTTGAGCGCCGGTATTGGTTTTTTGAGGGCATGCCGGACTTTCGTCGTTCCCTCGGATGGGATATACCTCAGCCCTTTCGATTATTGCGCGGTTCCGGTGGAGTGCGCGCCATGCTCGCCGCCATCCAGGCTTTGCGCAAGGCCGACGTTAACATTTTCTATGGCTTGGTCATGGCCGGCCCCTGGCATCTTTTCCTTGTCATTGTCAGCCTGTATTTCGGCAAGCCGACTTTTATCATGTCCGAAGGATTGCGCCATCGCGTCCAATCAGATTGGAAGCGCTGGTTGCTGGCGGCGTTGTGTAACCGGTCCAATGCCTGCCTGTTGGCCTGCGGAGACGGAGCCGCTGAGGATTATTTAGGGCTGGGATTTGACCGCTGGAGCTACCGGCGCTATGGTTTTGCCGAAGTCGGTGCTCCTACTGTAGCCCATACATCGTCTGCGGATGAAATTCACCTCTTGTCCTCCGGACGCCTGATCCCGCGTAAAAATATGATATCCCTTTTGCGCTGCCTGCGCGAAATTGCCCCGGCCGGGCGCATCGTTGTCGACATCGCCGGCGAGGGCCCCGAACGCCCCCAACTCGAAGCGGAAGGGCGGTTGTTGCCGCCGAACGTTGAATTGCGCCTGCATGGTCATTGCCAACGCGAGCGGCTCAATGAACTTTTTGATCGGGCGGACATTTTTGTGTTGCCTTCGCTTTACGATGGATGGGGCGTTGTCGTGAATGAGGCGCTGGCCCACCATGTTCCAACGCTGGTTTCCGCCCGGGTTCGCGCGGGCTTGGGCTTCCTGGTGCGCCCAGGCGTCAACGGTTTTATTTACCAAAATGACGAGGAGTATCGCACCCACCTAAGCGCGCTCTTGTCCGACGCCTCTCTGCGAGAACGTTTGCGGGCCGGGGCAGGGACGATTGCCGACCAATGGGATATTAATTCCATGGCCACCCGGCTCGCGACTGTATTGGCCGGCAAGGAAGTCGAGCCAATTGACGGCCCGCTTGATCCAATACATCCGCAGGCGACCGCTTGGTGGGGCCACGCCTTCGAGGTCGACCTGCCGCCCGATCCGGAGTTTTCCTCGAAGGTGAAATAGGCGTTTGCCTTTCGCTTTTGCGATGCTCAACGCTTTAGCCTCAACTGCCAATAATTGTAAAAAGGCGCTTTTTATGAGTGTATCGGCCGCTTCGACGACGCCATTCTCTTTGATGCGGCGCTTTTGGCTTTTTGTGGCGGTGGTGATGCTCTTCACTTTCGTGGCCTTGAGTTGGGCTTACTTGGCGAGCCCGGTTTTTTTCGACCATGTTGAGCCGCAGATGGCTTCGATCTCTTGGTATTTTTACCACGGCCAGCCTCTTTATCACGATCCCAATGGCGGCGAACTGTATATGATGCCTTATGGACCGTTTGCCTATGCGTTGAATGGTCTGGTGGAATCGAGCCTGGGCGGTTCAATTTTGTCCGGCAAACTTGCCGGTGTCGTAGCCATCAACCTCGCGCTTCTGGCCGCGTATGGTTTGTTTCGAAAGTATGCTTCACGCTCGACGGCTATAATTGCCGCGGGTTTCGTGGCCGCCTACTGGATCAGCACCTGTTACCTTTCGTTGTCCGATCGCCCCGATTCCTTTTTGATTTTGTTTGTACTCGTCGGACTTTGGGCGTCCACCCAGCCATCCTGGACTGGCGCCATGTTACTGGGGTTGTCCCTCGGAATTTGCCTAAATTTGAAAATTCACTCTCCGCTCTATTTTCTTCCCCTAGCATGCTTCGCCTTGCGTGCGGGTATGGGGTGGATGCGGCTTTTTGCCTGCGGCGCTTTGGCCCTTCTTCTTTTCTTTTTACCATTTTTGGTGGTGCCGAATCTGTCCTGGAACAATTTTCTCTGGGAGTTGAGCACGACTACCCACGAAGGCTATCGCAGGGATCTCTTGGAGAAGAATGTGTTGTGGCTGGGTTTGGCATTTACACCGGTATTGGTCTTGATTGGCTCGTCGCTGGTCAATAACGCCGCCACTACTCGTGGCATCCTCCGTCAACATTGGATGTCACTTGTGGGTGTGCTTGTTGCGGCAGGATTGCTTGCCCTACTGGGATCCAAGAACGGCTCCGGCCCCCCGCATCTCATGCCTTATGTGGCGGTCATCGTTTTTTTTGGGTTGTATTTGTGGCAAGCGGGTTTGGACATTTCCTGGCGCTCTTCCGGTCGTTTCATGGCAGCGGCCATAGTGGTATTCTGTTGTCTGTTTGCCACCTTTTCTTACGGCTACGTCAAAATTTACCAGGCCTTTCGAGCATTGAACGGAGCATCGGCGACCGAGGCAAAATCGGTCGAGGCAGACATTCTGGACATCCTGCAGCGACGTGGAACGGATCACCTGCTGCTGATGGGCGTCGGTGACAGGGAAAGCTACCCGCAGACCTATTTGCGCGAGCTGCTGGTTTTCCACGGCATGCCGATGGGTATCACCGTGGTGCCAGTTATAGATTGGCGACAGGCGGGGGTTGCCCACCCGGACTTGGATCGTATGCGTGAAATACTCGCCCAAAGCCATCCGGGAAAAGACATCATCTGGCTCATTCCCAAAGGCACCGTTCCATTTTCCTTTGTCTTTAATGCAGACTTTCGATCGACCTTCGCCAAAGAATACGCCCTGCGCGAATCCACCGCCCATTTTGACCTTTATTTCGAGCGGGCAGCCACGCCGTGAAGCCAGGGCGGTCAATCCAGCCCGAGGCTGCAAAACCAATCATGAACGACGCGGAACAAAGTAAAGTGCCTTTATGCGTGGATCTGGACGGCACCCTTTGTCGGGGTGATACATCGTGGGAGTCGACATTGCTAATGATTTTCCGCCATCCACTGAAATTGGTGGCGTTACCGTTCTGGCTGCTCGGCGGCCGGCCCGTTTTCAAGGCCCGCGTGACCGCGCAAGTTTCTCCCGACGCCCTGGAGTTGACCCTCAATGAAGTTCTGCTGGAGTATCTTCGCCGCGAGCCGCATCGTCCGCTCTATTTGGTGAGCGGCGCCAATCAAGCCATCGTCGAATCAGTCGCGCGGCGCGTGCCAATTTTTGCCGGTTGTTTTGGTTCGGACGAACACACCAACTTGACCGGTGCCGCCAAAGCGGCGCGCTTGGTCGGGCAATTTGGGGAAAAGGGTTTTGATTACGCGGGCAATGCCACGATTGACCTCAAGGTTTGGCCGCACGCCCGCGCCGCCATCATTGTGAACGCCGGCAAATCGTTACGTTTAAAGGCGGAACGCCGGTTTCCCATCGAGACGGTTATCAGCGAAAAGCGAGGGCGGCCTTGGCGCGAATGGTTGCTCTGCCTGCGCCCGCACCAATGGGCGATTAATCTTCTGGTTTTTGTACCATTTATCCTGGCACCACTGGGGAATGACCTGCACCTTCTGTTGCGCATGATTTTGGCTTTTTTGGCTTTTTGCGGCGTGAACAGCGCACTCTCTGTTTTTGATGACTTGTTCGATTTGCAAGCCGATCGCCGGGACGCGCACAAACGCGGTCGTCCTCTCGCCAGCGGCGTGGTTTCAATTTTATCCGCGTTGATTATTCTGGTGCTGAGCCTCGGCTTCAGCGCGGTGTTGGCCGTGGTCGCTGGCGTGGCATTTGTTTGGCTGCTCGTTGGTTACGCCGTGATGAGCGCGTTTTACGCGATTGCCATCAAACAAATCGCACATCTTAACTTGATCGTTCTGAGCGCGCTCTATGCCACGCGCATCATCGGCGGCGCATGGGCTGCAGCGGTGGCTTTGCCCGCTTGGTTCCTGGGTTTTTCTTTTTTCCTGTTCATGAGTTTCGGTTTGGCCAAGCGTTACATCATACGGTCACGCTTGGCTTGAGGCGCGGGGCTGAATAGCGTATTGGCTATCATAGCTAAGTAATCATGAAACAAATCCTGCAAAATCTGGGCGACGGCGAAACCTTGCTCGCCGAAGTGCCCGCGCCGGGCGCGCGACCCGGTTGCTTGTGCATCGCCACCCGCGCCAGCCTCGTGTCCCTCGGCACCGAGCGCATGTTGCTTGAATTTGGCCGCGCTAATCTTTTGGACAAGGCACGCCAGCAGCCCGAAAGAGTCAAACAGGTCTGGGCGAAAATCAAAACCGAGGGACTTTGGGCCACGGTTGACGCCGTGCGCGCGAAACTCGCCGAACCGATTGCGCTCGGTTATTGCAACGCCGGCGTCATCATCGAAATCGGTGCGGGCGTCGAGGGCTGGCGGGTTGGCGACCGCGTGTTGTCCAACGGCCCGCACGCCGAAGTCGTCACGGTGCCCGCAAATCTATGCGCGAAAATCCCCGAAGGCGTGAGCGACGCGCAGGCACCGTTTGCTGTGGTCGGTGCGATTGCGCTGCAAGGCATCCGCCTCGCGCAGCCGACCTTGGGCGAGAATTTCATGGTTACGGGTCTCGGCCTCATCGGCCTGCTCGCCGTGCAATTGTTGAAGGCGCACGGTTGCCGTGTGCTCGGGGTGGATTTCGATTCCGCGAAATGCGCGCTCGCCCGGCAATTCGGCGCGGAGACCGTGGATTTGTCCCGTGGCGAAGACGTGCTGGCCGCGGCACGCGCTTTCACGGGCGGTCGCGGTCTCGACGGCGTGCTCATCACGGCATCCACGAAAAGCAGCGAACCGGTTTCGCAAGCGGCGCAGGCCTGCCGCAAACGCGGGCGCATCGTGCTCGTGGGTGTGACCGGCCTCGAATTGAACCGCGCCGATTTTTACGAGAAGGAACTTTCATTTCAGGTCTCCTGTTCTTACGGGCCCGGCCGCTACGATTCCGACTACGAAGAAAAAGGCCGCGATTATCCGCTGCCCTATGTGCGCTGGACGGAGCAGCGCAACTTCGAGGCGGTGCTCGCGCAATTGGCCGCGGGCGCTCTGCGGATCGAGCTGCTGGTTTCGCACCGATTCGATTTCGATGGCGCGCTGGCGGCCTACGTGGCGGTCGGAGCGGGTGGGGCGTTGGGCATTTTGCTGGAATACAAAACCGATCTCGCGACCTTGCGCGCGCCCGCCGCGCGCCAGTGCAGCCACCTTGCTGCCGCGGCGGCATCGGCGGCAACGCCGGTGATCGGTTTTCTCGGCGCGGGTAATTTTGCCACGCGCGTCTTATTGCCCGCGCTCGCCGCCGCCGGCCCGGTTCGGCTGAAGGCGATTGTATCCGGCGCGGGCGTTACCGCCGCTCGCGCCGCTGAAAAATTTAAATTTGAAAATTCCTCCACCGACGCCGCGACCGTGCTGGGCGATCCCGACATCAACACCGTGTTCATCGCGACGCGCCATCATTCGCACGCGCGCCAGGCCATTGCCGCGCTTGCCGCGGGCAAAAACGTGTTTGTCGAGAAACCACTCTGTCTCACCCTCCATGAGGCTGACGAAATTGAAAAAATCATGGTCAACGCCCGCTCGCGGTTGATGGTGGGTTTCAACCGGCGATTTTCGCCGCATGTCGTCAAAATTAAATCGCTGCTCGAAAGCGTACGCGCGCCGCGCGCCATGATTTACACGGTCAACGCGGGCGCGATTCCCGCCGCACACTGGACGCAGGATCCCGACGTGGGCGGCGGACGCATCATTGGCGAAGCGTGCCACTTTGTGGATTTGCTGCGTTTTCTCGCGGGCGCGCCCATCACGGCGGCGCGCGCCGATTTTATGGGCGGCGCGGACGGCAATCTGGGCGACCACGCGAGCCTGCACCTGCAATTTGCCGACGGCTCCATTGGCACTGTGCACTATTTTGCCAACGGCGATTCGCGCTGGCCGAAGGAACGGCTTGATATTTTTACCGCGGGCCGCGTATTGCAACTGGATAATTTCCGCACTCTCACCGGTTGGGGCTGGAAGAATTTTACCCGCTTCAAAACCGGCAGCCCCGACAAGGGCCATGAGTCCGAAGTGGCGGCATTTCTCGATGCCGTGCGAACGGGCCGGCCTTCACCGATTCCTCCGGAGGAAATTCTGGAAGTGAGCCGCGCAACCATTGTTCTTGCGCAATCGCGCGCCGCGTCCGTTTCGTAATTCACCGCGCATTCGACACTATTCATGTTTCGCCAGAAAATTGCCCTGATTGCCGGCACGCGGCCGGAAGTGATCAAACTCGCGCCGGTATATTTTGCCTTGCGCGAAAGCCGCGCGTTGGAACCGGTCATGATTTCCTCGGGTCAGCATCGGGAGATGCTCGACCAAGCTTTTGCCGTGTTCGGTCTGAAGCCCGAGATTGACCTGAATCTCATGCAGCCCGGCCAAACGCTGCCGGATTTGACCGCGCGCGTGATCACCCACGTCAGCGCCACGCTGCGGGAATTGCGGCCGGCCGCCATCCTTGCGCAAGGCGACACGACGACGGTGCTGGGCGCGGCCCTTGCGGCCTTTTATGAGCGCGTGCCGCTCGGCCATGTCGAGGCGGGCTTGCGAACTTACAATTTTGACGCGCCCTGGCCGGAGGAAATGAATCGCCGCCTCGCCGACCCGCTGGCGCGCTGGTGTTTTGCGCCGACGGCGTGGAGCGCGGCGAATTTGCGCGCCGAGCGCATTCCGGCGGAACGCATTCACATCACCGGCAACACAGTGGTGGACGCGCTTTTGTGGGTGCGGGAAAAATTGCGGAAGACCGCGCGAACCATGGAAGCCGTGACGGCGCGTTGCGCGATTCCGCAGGATTTTGCGCGCCGTTATCTCACATCCGGCGGCCCGCACTGGGTGCTCATCACCGGACACCGGCGCGAATCGTTTGGCCAGGGCTTTGAAAATATCTGCCAGGCCATCGCGGAACTCGCGCGGCTTCATCCCGATTTGGGACTGCTTTATCCGGTGCATCTCAATCCCAACGTGCAGGAACCGGTGCGCCGCCTGCTCGGCGGCAACCCGCGCGTCGCGCTGATTCCGCCGGTGGATTACGAGGATTTTATCTGGCTGATGGACCGCTGCCATTTTGTGCTCAGCGATTCCGGCGGCGTGCAGGAGGAAGCGCCGAGCCTTGGCAAGCCCGTGCTGGTAATGCGCGAAACCACCGAGCGGCCCGAGGGCGTGGAGGCCGGCACCTGTCGTTTGGTCGGCACCGACCCCGCGCGCATTCTTGCCGAGGCGGCGGTGTTGCTGGAGGATTCCGCGGAATATGCCCGGCGCGCGCGCTTGCAAAATCCTTACGGCGACGGCACGGCCGCTCGCCAGATTTGCGAGATTTTGGAAGAATCATTTAAATAATTTTACCGACATGAATCACGACATTTGCGTTTTAGGCCTGGGTTACATCGGCTTGCCGACGGCTTCGATTTTCGCCACGAAGGGCCGCAAGGTTTTGGGCGTGGACGTGGTGCCGCGCGTGGTCGAGACGATCAACGCGGGAAAAATTCACATTGAGGAACCCGACCTCGACGTGCTGGTGCGCGCGGCGGTGCAGAGTGGAAATTTGCGCGCGAGCGGCGCGCCCACGCCGGCGGCGACTTACATCATCGCGGTGCCGACGCCCTTTCACCACGAGGGCGAAGGACGCAAGACGCCCGATCTGTCCTTTGTCGAGCAGGCCACGCGTTCGATTGCCCCGGTGGTTCCGCCGGGCGCACTGGTGATTCTCGAATCAACCAGCCCGGTGGGCACCACGGAGAAAGTGCGCGGCTGGCTGTTCGAGGAATTGAGCGAAGTTCGTCCCGCTGAAGCAGTTGCGCTGGAGGCGTCCTTGCGCTTTGCGCACTGCCCGGAGCGGATTTTACCCGGGCAGATGTTGAAGGAACTGGTCGCCAACGACCGCATCGCCGGCGGATTGACGCCCGAGGCCGCGCAGGCCGCCAAGGAGCTCTACCAAATTTTTTGCACGGGCGAAATTTTTCTCACCGATGCCCGCACCGCCGAGATGGCGAAGCTGACGGAGAATTCTTTTCGCGACGTGAACATCGCCTTCGCGAACGAGCTTTCGTTGATTTGCGAAAAATTGAACATTAATGTCTGGGATCTGATTTTTTTGGCGAACCGCCACCCGCGCGTGAAAATTTTGCAGCCCGGCCCCGGCGTGGGCGGGCACTGCATTGCGGTGGATCCATGGTTTATTGTGGACGCCGCGCCGGAGCAGGCGCGCTTGATTCGTACGGCGCGCGAGGTGAACGACTCGAAACCCGAGCACGTCATCGAATGGATCAAACAGGCCGCCGCAAAATTTCCGCGCCCGGTCATCGCGTGCCTGGGGTTGACGTTCAAAGCCGACGTGGATGATTTGCGGGAAAGTCCGGCCATGGAAATTGTCCAACGTCTCTCGCGCGAAGTAAGCGCGGAAATTTTGGTCGCCGAGCCGCATGTGCGGGCCCTCCCGCCGACCCTGGCGGCGGATGGAAAGATAAATTTGGTGGATGCGGCGGCGGCGGTGCAGCGGGCGAATGTGGTCGTGCTGTTGGTAAACCATCGGGCTTTCAGTTCCATTGAGCGACGGCATTTGGAGGGCAAGGCGGTGATTGATACGCGTGGATTTTGGAAATGAATTTTTTTCGCAAGGCATGGCTGGTTTTGAAATATCTGGGGCCCGGCTGGGTAGCCTTTCGGCTGAGCTATGCATGGGAAAAGCGCACCGGCGCGTTGAAACGCCGTTCGCCTCTCAAATCCTGGAACGAAATTCCCGCGTCGGCAAAATTACCCGATTGGCTCAAAGCGCCGCAGTTGCCGGAGTCGGCGAAGGGGTGGGGGAATCGTTGCGTCACCGAAGCCGACGGCGTGGCCTTGGGCGAATTTATTTTATTCTCGCACCACCAAAAACATCTGGGGATGCCGCCGAACTGGTATCACAACGCTTTCACCGGCCAGACCGCGCCGCGCGGCCAACACTGGTCGGCCTTGGGAGATTTTGATTTTGGCGACATCAAGGCGATTTGGGAGCCGAATCGTTTTGGCTGGGCCTTCACGCTGGCGCGGGCGCACGCGCGCACGGGCGAAGCGCGGCTGGCCGAGTTGTTTTGGAAGCTCTTTGAGGATTGGTGCGCACAAAATCCGCCGAACGATGGCGTGAACTGGAAGTGCGGGCAGGAAGCGACGTTTCGTCTGATGGCCGTCACCTTTGCCATCGCCAAGTTTGGGCGATTGCCCAGCGCGACGGAGGCCCGGATTAAATTATGGTCGCGATTCGTGACGGCTACCGGCTTGCGCATTAAAACAAATTTGAACTACGCCCTCAGCCAGGCCAACAACCATGGCGTCAGTGAATGCGTGGGGGAAATTATCGCGGGTTTGCTCATGGAGGAATCAACCGAGACAAACGGTTTATGCACGAGTGGATTAATTAGTTTGCGCTCCCAACTCGACAGCTTGATTTACGCCGATGGCGGATTTTCCCAGCATTCCCTGGTCTATCATCGCGTGCTTTTGTGCGATTTGCTTTGGCTCATCCATCTTCTCTCGCTTTCCGGGCGGGACACTCCCGATTGGTTGATCGGAAAAGTGAAACAGGCTTTGGCTTTTCTCCACCCATTGGTCGACGCAGAGACCGGCGGCGCGCCGCTTTTTGGAGCGAATGACGGCTCAAATATTCTTCCCTTGGATGAATGCGCGTATGACGACTTGCGCGGCGTGGTGCAGGCGGGGTTTGCGCTGCTGGATGGGGTGCGGGTCTATGCGCCGGGGCCATGGGACGAGTCTGCATTCTGGCTCATCGGAAAAGACCCGGCGGCGTTCCCTTTGCGCGCGTGCGAATTGACCGAAACCTGGCACGCGCAGGTGAGCGGATATTTTCAATGGTATTCAGGCGCGGCGCGAATTTTTTTCATCTGCCCGACGAAATTTCTCCACCGGCCGGCGCAGGCGGATATGCTGCATGTGGATATGTGGTGGAAGGGGCGCCCAATCGCGCACGACGCCGGCACTTATTCCTACAATACTCCGGGCGTGTTTGGCGGTGCTTTGAGTCTGGCGGCGGCGCACAATGTTCCGATGCTCGCGGGCCGCGAACCGTTGCAAAAGGCGAGTCGGTTCCTTTATCTGCCGTGGCCGCAAGGCACGTCGGAATGGATTGAAAGCGAAAAGCGTTTTCGCGCGACCCATGATGGCTATGGTGGCGAAGCGCAGATCGAACGTTCAATCACAAATTCAACGCCGGAAATTTTTACGGTCACAGATAAAATCACTGTTCGCCAGCCACGCTCGGTGCGTTTGCGTTGGCTTTTGGCGGATGCGGATTGGAAATTGGATGAAGCCGCCCGGACGGTCACGGCAAAATTCGACACCGAGAACTATACTATTTCCTGGGTCGGCCCAATTCCGGTGAATGCGGTCAGCCTCATTCGCGCGGAAGTCGGTACGGCGCGCGGGTGGTGGTCGCGGCACTATCTGGCGGTCGAGCCGGCGGTGTCGTTGGAGTTGCTTTTTGACGTGGAGAAAGAATTGGTGGTCACGACACGATTTGCGCCTGACGGCCGGTAAGCCATGCACATTTTATATTTCCACCAGTATTTCAACACGCCGAGCGGCGCGGGCGGCACCCGTTCCTATGAATTTGCGCGGCGGCTGATTGCGCGAGGGCATCGGGTCACGCTCGTTTGCGTGAAATACGAAACGGATTTGGGCGCTTCGCTGGAGCCGGCGGACGGCCCGGTGCGCCGGGGGCTGGTTGATGGCATTGAGGTGATTCAATTCAATCTGGCCTACACCAACCATCAAACATTGACTCAGCGCGCATCAATTTTTCTGCGCTATGCGGCGCGCGGCATCGGGCTGGCGCTGAAGATGGATTACGACTTGGTTTTTGCGACGAGCACGCCCTTGACAGCGGGAATCCCGGGAATTTTTGCGCATTACCTGCGCGGAAAACCATTTGTGTTTGAAGTGCGCGACTTGTGGCCTGAATTGCCCAAGGCGATGGGTGTAGTGAAAAATCCGGTCGTGCTTGGGGGCATGAGTGTTTTGGAATGGTTGAGTTATCGCGCAGCAGCCGCCTGCGTGGGGTTGTCGCCGGGCATTGGCGAGGGCATTGCGCGGCGCAGCCGGCGCGGCCAGCCCATCGTTGTCATACCGAACGCAGCCGATTTGGAAATTTTCACCCCTGGCCGACGCGAGGATTTGCGTTTGGACGGAATCGGGCCCAACGATTTTGTGGCGGTATTTGCGGGCGCGCACGGCCTCGCGAACGGCCTGGATGCCGTGCTCGCCGCCGCGGCGGAACTCAAGCGCCGCGGGCGCAAGGACATTGTGCTCGTATTTATCGGGGATGGCAAAAAAAAGCCCGCGCTTGTGGAACGGGCGGCGCATGAAAAACTGGATAATTGCCGGTTTTTTGACATGATGCCGAAGAAACAACTCAGCAAGGTGTTTGCTTGCGCGGACGCCGGCTTGATGATCCTGGCGAATGTCCCGGCGTTTTATTACGGCACTTCGCCCAATAAATTCTTCGACTATCTTTCGGCCGGCCTGCCGGTTTTGAATAACTATCCCGGCTGGCTGGCGGATTTGATTCACGAACACCAATGCGGCGTGGCCGTGCCGCCCGGCGATGCGACAGCGTTCGCGGATGCGCTCTGCCAACTGGCGGATCATCCGGCGCAGCGGCGCGAATTTGGGCAAAATGCACGACGGCTGGCGGAAACCAAATTTGCGCGGGAACGGTTGGCGAACCGTTTCGTGGATTGGCTGGAGGCTGTCCAGCAAAAACGGGTGACACCGGGTTTGCAGAAATTCGCTTGAGGCGGCGGGATTCGCAATAGTTGCCAAAAACCAACGGACGGCAATAATCAAGCCGATGATTATGGGGTCAGTCGATTAAACCCACATGAGTTTTTACCACAAATTTGGAAAGCGCGCCTTGGATTTGGCGATAGTGGTGTTGGCGGCACCCTTTTGGCTGCCGTTGATGGGGTTGGTGGCGTTGCTGGTGCGCATCAAACTCGGCTCCCCGGTTTTGTTTTGCCAGCGGCGTCCAGGCCGGGGCGGGCAGATATTTGAAATCATCAAATTCCGAACGATGACTGATGCGCGCGACGGGCAGGGCAGGCTGTTGCCGGATGCGCAGCGGCTTACCGCATTTGGCCGTTGGTTGCGCGAAGCCTCGTTGGATGAATTGCCCGAGTTATTTAATGTATTGGGCGGGGACATGAGCTTGGTTGGCCCGCGGCCATTGTTGATAAAATACCTGCCACTTTATTCGCGGGAACAAGCACGCCGCCACGACACGCTGCCGGGGATCACGGGTTGGGCCCAGGTCAAAGGCCGCAACGCCATTAGTTGGGAGGAGAAATTTAACTTCGATGTCTGGTATGTGGATCATATCTCTTTGGGGCTGGATATTAAAATTTTATTAATGACAATAGGGAAAGTCCTGGGCCGGAAGGACGTCATCGAGCCCGGCACGGGGATTCATCAGGAATTCACCGGTTCGTCACCAAAAGAACGGATCCACCCATCTGCCGACGAAAAGCTGGAGCGGTGATATCTTTACGAAAAAATAATGAAAGTTTTGGTGAACTTTGGCGATAGGTAGTTATGTTAGTGATTGTGCTGCGACGCCGATAGCTTGGTTTCTTCGGCCATACCCCTCCAAATGTCTTGGGACGCCATCATTGAATCAAACGATTCCCGCTGGAACGAAATCCTGCGGCGTTTTCCCAAGCACGATTTTTATCATCTGCCGGGTTATGTCGCGTTGGAGGCGGAACGGCGCGGGGCGAAGGCTTGTGCGTATGTTTTTAGCGATGACCAAGGGGCCTTCATGGTGCCCTTCATGGAGTCGCCGATACCGTTAACGCTGCAACCGAGGGGTGGTTCGCCGCTGGATGCGCTGGCGCCTTACGGGTATGGCGGCCCGCTGGTGAGCATGGAAGGAACGGAGGCGCAGAAAAATGATTTTGTGGCGAAGGCTCTGGAGTGTTTGGTGGATCACCTGCGTTGCCGGGGAGTCTGTTCAATTCTGCTGAGGCTTCATCCCTTGCTGGAGCTCCCATTGCGGCCATTTGAGGAATGCGGGAAACTCGTGCTGCACGGCGAAACAGTGTGCATGGATTTGCGTCAGACACCCGAGGCCATGCTGGCGGATATGCGGCATTACTTCCGGAATCCCATCCGGCGCTTGGAGCGGGAAGGTTTCCATTTTGAAATGGATTTTGAGGGCCGTCATATGCAGGAATTCGCGCAACTCTACCACGAAACCATGGTGCGCGTCCACGCCGAGCCGCATTATTTTTTCTCTGAAGAATACTTCAGCGGGTTCAGGAAAACTTTGGGCGAGAGGTTCCTGTTGGCGCACGTCCGCAGTCCGGCGGGCGACATTGTGTCGAGCGGCATTTTCACGGTTTGTTCGGGCATTACTCAATATCATTTGTCCGGCAACAGCCTCGGCGAAAAAGGATCGGGTGCGTCGAAGCTGCTTTTATATGGTGTGGCCAAGTGGGCTGCAGAACAGGGGCAGGAGAAATTCAACCTCGGTGGCGGCGTCGGGGCAAAAAACGACTCACTGTTTCTCTTCAAGAGCGGGTTTTCTTCGGGGCGCGCCCTGTTTCACACCTGGCGGTTAATCGTGAATGAGCCGGTTTATCTGGGACTGGCCGATCAATGGGAGCAAAATAACCGCTCGGTCGCGGATTCCATCGAGGGTTTTTTCCCCGCGTATCGAAAGCTGCTGGCGCCCGCCGATATTCGCCGCTGCGCCTAGATTGGACGGTTTGGACGTTGGCGGGGAATGAATTTGGGCAGTCTCGACGCATTTGCTTGCCAAAAAGTAACCGTTTTTAGATTAATAGCGGGATTGGCCCAACCCGCCTGCGGAGATTCATGCCGTCAATGGATGACACTACAAATATAACAGAAAGCCCGCGTCCACTGGTGATTGTGGGCGCTGGCGGCCACGGTCTTGAGGTGCTTTGGGTCGCCGCCCGCATGTCCATGGAGCCGATTTTTGGCAGTTGGAACGTGCTGGGGTTTGTGGACGACCGGTTGAGCATGAGGGGCCGGATGATTGAAGGCCTGCCGATGCTGGGTTCTGTTAATGAATTTCTGGAAACCTACCACGGACAGCCTTTGTATTTTCACTGCGCGCTGGGCCACAATAACATCCGGCAAAAGCTGGCGGAGATGTTCGAGGCCCAGGGTTTTCAACCGGCCACGCTGATTGACCCGACGGCGGTGGTTTCACCGCGGGCCACGATTAGCCCTGGGGCGTATATCGCGCCGCGAACTTACATCGGGCCGATGGCGAAAATTGGCCGGCACTCGCTGATCAATGTAGCCGCCAGCATCGGACATCATTGCGTGATGGGAGATTTTTCCCAGGCCTGCCCGGGTGTGCGCGTCAACGGGCACTGCGTCGTGGAAAAACTGGCGTTTCTCGGTTCGAACGCCGTCGTGCATCCCGGCAAACGGGTGGGCGAGAGCGCCACCGTCGGCGCCTCCTCCTTTGTGGTGCGCGATGTGCCATCGAGCACGCTGGTGATCGGCGTCCCCGCGGTGGCCATCCATTATTCGTCAGCTTTTAGCCAGGAAACAGCGGACAGCGAACCGGCTCCAGCGCCCAACCCTCCGGCAAATTCTCCCGCCGAATGATTTCCGACGAACAACTTCGGCAACTGGTGGCGAGGGAATTACATATCTCGCCCGAATTGTTGCGTACCGACACACCGCTGGCCGCGCTGCCCGGTTTCGATTCCGTGCAATTGTTGATGTTAATAGTCGCCTTGGAGGAAGCCGGCCTCAAAATGCCCGCAGCCGAGGCCGCCCATCTGCGAACCTTCGGTGACATCCTCGCCCTTGTGCGCCGTTGATTCCAGGCTGGTTGCCAGCTTGGCGAAATGGGCTGATTTTTGACCGACCATGCGTGCCGCCATCACTGCCATCCACCATTGCGTGCCCGCGCACCGTTTAACCCGGGCGGAGGTGGAGGAGCGTTTTGGCGCGAAAAATGTCGCCTCCATCGCCAAGCTTTCCGGCATTCGCGAACGCCGGGTGGTGGAATCGGGAATGACGGCGGCCGACCTCGCTTTTGCCGCGGCGGATCGTTTATTAACGGATCGCGCGGTGCCGCGCGAATCGGTGGATTTGCTGATCGTCACGACGCAAACGGGCGAATACCAAATTCCCGCGACCGCCAATCTTTTACATCAACGGCTTGGATTAAGCCAAGCCTGCGCCGCCTTCGACATAAATCTGGGTTGCACGGCCTTCCCATATTCGCTCGCGGTGACGCAGGGTTGGTTTGCAGCCGGTTTGGCGCGGCGCGTGCTGGTAATTAATGCCGACGCGCTCACGACCGTCATTCACCCGCGCGACCGCAGCCTGGTGACGCTTCACGGCGATGGCGCGGTGGCGACGCTGCTGGAACCGGCTCAGGCGGATGAAGGCCTTTTGGGTTTTCACTTTGGCACGGACAGTTCCGGCTGGCGTTACCTTTGCATTCCCGCGTCGGGCGCGCGCCAGCCGCGCACTGGGGAAACCAGCCGGGAAATCACTGACGAAAGCGGCAACGTGCAAACCGCCGAGCACCTGCAAATGAACGGTCCGGCGATTTTTCATTTTTCCATTCACAAAGTCCCTGAAGCCATTCAGCAGGCATTGACCAAATTCAGCGTGAAAATTGAGGATTTGGATCTCATCTTATTGCATCAGGCGAACCGTTTCATGATTGAGCAGATTTACAAAAAACTGGAAGTGCCACCGGAAAAACAATTTTTTTATCTCGAAGATGTCGGCAACCTCAGCGGCGCATCCACCCCGGCGGTTTTATCGGAGGCGGTTCGGCAAGGCCGGGTGCGGCCCGGTGCGCTGGTGCTGCTGGCGTCTTTTGGCGTGGGCCTCTCCTGGGCGGTTGCGCTGGTGCGCGTGGGCGCAGCCGGTCTGGCGCCCATTAACGCTTCCACGGATTTGGCCCTTTCGTCTTAATTCGCGATTCCATGACTTGGGCCCTGCATCATATTGGATACCTGACGGACGACCTTGAAGCCGAGGCCGCGCGCTGGTGCGCCGATTTCGGTTATCAGCGCGACGGCGAGATTTATACCGATCCGGCGCAGACGGCGAAGGTCTGCTTTCTTCGCCTGCAGGGTGCCGACCACTGGCTCGAACTCGTGACGCCCGATGGCCCGTCGAGCAAACTGGCCCACGCCCTGCGCCAGCAATCGACGTTTCATCATTTGTGCTATGAAGTGCCCAATGTGGCCGCGGCGCTGGCAGCGTTGCGCGAGCGCGGCTGGCTGCCGCTCGGGCCGCCCGCGGCCGCCATCGCCTTTGGTGGACGTCCGGTGGCGTGGATCATGGATCAACGCCGCGTCTTGATCGAGCTGGTCGAAGCCGGCGAAGGGCCTTACCAACAGCGCGCCTTGCGCGCGCCGAAATGAACACCATGACTCAGGAAGAAAAAATCCAACGTCTCGGAAAAATTTTTCAAGATGTGCTCGATTTGCCGGGGTTGCGGTTGACGGAAAATTTTTCCACAGCCGATTGTCCGGAGTGGGATTCCGTGGCGACGGTGCAAATCGTGCTGGCCACGGAGGACGCCTTTGGCGTGCGTGTGTCGGTGGAAAACGTGGCGACCTTGCACAGTGTTCGCGAAATTCTCGCCCTGTTGCCATGAGCCCGCCTGCCCGCCAGAGTTTTTTCGCGGACGCTTTGGCACGCGCGCGCGAACGGCGCGCCGCCCACGACTTTCCCGGCGCGCTGCGGGAGTTGCGCGTGGGACTCGATGGCCCGGTGGATTATCACACCGCGGTGAAGGCCGCCGCGATGTTGCCGGCATTGCCGCCCGGATTGCCTGTGCGACGGATTGCGCTCGTGGGTGCGGACACGTTGGTCTTTTTACAACCCATCATCCGCGCGCTCGCGTTTCGCGATGGCTGGCATCCGGAATTTTACGAGGCGCCGTTTGGCACGTGGCGCCAGGAGATATTGGATCCGCATTCCGCGTTGCGGAAATTTAAGCCTGAAGTCACGCTCGTTTTACGCAGTTGGCGCGAAGCTGGTTTGCCGACCACCGGCGTGGATTCCGCAGCCGTCGAACATTTGTTCGAAAACGAATTGGCGCTGGCCCGCTGCGCCGCTGAAGGTTTGGGCCTCGTCCTTTGGCCGGGTTTTGATTTTCCCTCCGATAACGCTTCTGGCGCGCTTGAAGACAATCTGCCGGACCGTCACACGGTTTTGGCGGAGATCAATCAACGGCTGCGCGGTACTTTGCCGCCGGGCATTTTGTGGGTGGATTTGGCCGAATTGCAGTCGAGTGTCGGGAAAGGGTGGGTGGACGAGCGTTTGTGGCAGGCCGTGCGGCAGTATCCCTCGGCCGCGGGAAGCGTGGCGTTGGTCGAGTTATGGCTGGCGTTATGCCGCGCGCGATGGGGACAAGCGCGCAAGGTATTAGTGACGGATTTGGATAATGTTTTATGGGGCGGCATCGTCGGTGAAGACGGCATGGAGGGCGTGCGCGTCGGGCCGGGCACGGAGGCGGGCGTAGCGCACGCGGCTTACCAGCAATTTCTTGTTGGCCTGAAAAACCGCGGCGTATTGCTGGCGGTTTGCTCGAAAAACAACGAGGCCGATGTCGTCGAAGTTTTTGCGCGCCGCGCCATGCCTCTGCGGCGCGACGATTTTGCCGGTTGGATGGTCAATTGGAGCGACAAGGCCGACAACCTGCGCGCGCTGGCCGAAAAGTTGCAACTCGGCTTGAGCAGTTTTGTTTTTGTGGACGACCAGCCGGCGGAGCGTGCCCGCGTGCGCGCAGCGCTGCCGGAGGTGGCCGTGCCGGAAATGCCTGACGATATCGCTGAATATATTCCCTTCCTCCAAAGCCGCCATTTTTTTGATTTGTTGACTTTCACTGCGGAAGATCGCGCGCGGCCCGCCGCCTACCGCGCGAATCAGGAGCGCGAGCAGTTGCGCGCCGGCCTGACCTCAGTCGAAGATTTTTTACAGAGCCTCGACATGTCGGCGGAACACGGCCCATTTTCCGAGGCGACGATGGAGCGCGTCGAACAATTGCTTGCGCGCACGAATCAGTGGAACCTGACCACCCGCCGCCATGGTCGCGCCGAACTCGCAAATCTGGCCGCCCGTCCCGGCTCGCTCACGCAATGGTTTCGCCTAAAAGATCGTTTTGGTGACAACGGACTGGTGGGTTTGTGGGTGGCTGTTCCGCGCACCCAGCCGGGTGAAACTTCTGCGGAGGAATGGGAAATTGACAGTTGGGTAATGAGTTGCCGCGTGATCGGTCGCGGCTTGGAAGACTTGATGTTTAACACACTCGTTGACGCGGCGCGGAATGCGGGCGCGCGCCGTTTGCACGGCGTTTATCGCCCCACGGCCAAAAACGCTTTAGTGGCGGGATTATTGCCGAAACTCGGATTTAAACCGGAGGAGGGTGTACCGGGCCCGGCGGGTGAACAGACCTTCGTGCTCGATCTCGCGGAATCAATATCCCGGCCGCACGCCATTCGCGTCGGCGTGTAATGTTTTGCCAGCCGGAGTTGCGCTGGCATCCGGCGGCGGTGTGGCGTAGAGGTCGAACGCCTGGCTCAAGCCTTCCATGAGGACTTTGAAGCTGGGGTCGTCCCACAATTGCGTGAAGGGCAAATTGGACGAAACGCGCACGACGAGTTGCTCCTGGCGCTGGTCGAGGCCGAATTGCGAAAAATCGGAAACCATCGCGGGCAGGCGCTGGATGCGCCCCGCCAGGCCGTTGTCCCAGTCATTGAGGTCGTAAGTCACCGACTGGCCGCCGACGAGGTGCCAGAAAATGACGTGGACGTGTTCGCCGCTTTTTTCGTATTCGCCGTATTCCATCGGCTTGAGCATGCCGCCCGCCAGTGGCTGCTTGACCTCCTTGTCGTAATTGATCCGATCCCAGCCGTTGTGCACCCAGCAGGTGTCCGGTGAGTGCGAGCCCACCTTGGCCGGGCTGAATTTCCCCGGCAGCCAGTGCGCGATATACACGCCGATGGTCGCGCGACCATTCCCGTAAACGCGATAGACGGCGTCGTCGTAATGCAGCACGGACTCGACCCGCTCAATATCCTCGGGCGTGTCGGCGATGTCCGCGTCGTGCGATTGCCAGCCCGCCGGCGCGGCCGGCAGCAATTGAACCAAGGGCCGGTCAATATGCGCCTTCGGCAACGGCTTGAACCCCATATACAAATTGAGCAACAAAAGCGCGACGACGATAATCGCGCCCAGCCTCAGCAAAATTTTCGTGGATCGGGGAAACATGGGGACTGGCGGGGGAATCGGCAATATAGCGGGGAACCTGCCCGACTTCGAGCACTCTAACCTATCGCCTTCGACAACGCAAGGTTGAGTATGTTCCTTTCCCATTGCGGGGCGGGCGAGCGTGAGTAAGATGTTTTGTTGAATAGGTCTCTTGGAATCCAATCTATGCCTTCCCGTATTTATCTTTCGCCGCCGGACGTTGGGCCGGATGAACAGGCGTTCGTGGCCGAGGCGTTCGCCTCGAACTGGATTGCGCCGCTGGGGCCGCAGGTGGACGCTTTCGAGCGCGAATTCGCGGCTTGTGTGGGCGCGCCGCACGCCGTGGCGCTGAGTTCCGGCACCGCCGCGCTGCACTTGGCGTTGCGGCTGGCCGGAGTCGGCCCGGGCGACGAGGTGCTGTGTTCGAGCCTGACTTTTGTGGCTTCGGCCAATCCAATTTTATATCAAGGCGCGACCCCGATTTTTCTGGATTGCGAAAAAAAGTCCTGGAACCTCGACCCGAATCTGCTGGCCGACGTCTTGCGCGAACGCGCGCGCGCGGGCAAATTGCCCAAGGCGCTGGTGCTGGTGCATCTTTACGGCCAGAGCGCCGACCTCGACCCCATCGAAGCCTTGTGCGACCAGCATGGAGTGAAGCTGATCGAGGATGCCGCCGAGGCGCTGGGCGCGACGTATCGAGGCAAGCAAGTGGGTGGGCGCGGTTTTGCGGGAGTGTTTTCCTTCAACGGCAACAAGATCATCACGACCTCCGGCGGCGGCATGTTGGTCACGGACAACGCGGAAATGGCGGCGCGCACGCGTTTCCTCGCCACGCAGGCGCGCGACCCCGCGCCGCATTACGAGCATTCGACGCTCGGTTTTAATTACCGCCTCAGCAACGTGCTGGCGGCGATTGGGCGCGGGCAGTTGCTCCACCTCGCGGAAAAAATCGCCCGCCGCCGCGCGCATTTTAATTTTTATCAGAAAGCTCTCGGCGATTTGCCCGGCGTGGAATTCATGCCCGAGGCATCCTGGGGTCGTGGCAACCGCTGGCTGACATGCCTGACGATTGACCCCGCCGTGGCGGGCACCGACCGCGAAAAAATCCGGCTGGCGCTCGATAAGGAGAACATCGAAGCCCGCCCGGTGTGGAAACCGCTGCACTTACAGCCTTTGTTTGCGCAGGCCTCGCGTTACGGTGGCGCGGTCTCCGAGGCCTTGTTTGCGAATGGATTATGCCTGCCGTCGGGATCCAGCCTATCGGATACGGAACGGGCGCGTGTGGCGGCGGTGGTGCGGGCTGGTTTTCCCGGCGCGCGGTGACGCGGGATTTCTTGCCACGCCGCCGGAGAATGTTATCGTAAAAAGCTGCTCATGCCTACTTGGACTCACCAGCGCAACCAGTTGTTGCGGCATCTCGCCGTGCTCATTTTTTACGGTGGGTTGCTCATCTTCAGTTTTTACCTGGCCTACGAGCTGCGTTTTGATTTCGTCGTTGACGAAGGATACCATCTGGCGCGGCGCGCCCAGGTTATGTGGATTGTGCCGGTCGAGATTTTCTTCCTCTTCATGTTCGGCCAGTTTCGGGGATTTCTCTCTTATTTTCGACTGCCGGATTTAATCCGTTTGGCAACGGCGCTCGGGGCGGCGTGCGGTTTGTTTTTTGCGATCTGGATTTTTTTCTACTTGTTCCATAATCGCGAGACGATGCCGCCGGGCGGCGTCATCCTGATAAACTTTCTCATTGCGACAATTCTACTTTCTGCATTTCGGGTTGGGCTGCGATCTTACCGGGAAGGCAAACCCGCCAACGGCCGCGCTAAAACGGATTCCCGGCAGCGGCGCGTGGCCATTGTCGGCGCGGGCGAGGTGGGTTCAGCTGTTGCGACTGACTTGCTGGCCAAGCGCGGCCTCGGGATGAAACCCGTGGTGTTTTTTGACGACAACGTTGCCAAACACGGCCACGAAATTCATGGCATTCGCGTGGCTGGGCCGCCCGATCAATTGGCGGTGGCGCGGGAGGCTTATGATTTCGAGCAAATCATCATCGCGTTGCCCGCGAATGCGCACCGGCGCATGCTCGAAGTGGTGCATCTGGCGAAAGCCCTCGGGCTGGAAACGGAAATCGTGCCTTCGATGTGGGATCTCGCCTCGGGGCGCGTGCAGGCTTCTCAGATTCGCCCCGTGGAACTGGAAGACTTGCTGGGCCGCGAGCCGGTCAGCCTGGATTCCGAGCAAATTCAAGGGATGCTCAGCGACAAGGTCGTGCTGGTCACGGGCGCGGGCGGTAGCATCGGCGCGGAACTGTGCCGCCAGATTGCCAACCGCCTGCCGAAGCGCTTGATTCTGGTGGATCATTCCGAGGTGCAGTTATTTCAAATCGAACAGGAACTCGTCGGCCTGGGGCACGGGCCGCTGATTGTGCCGTTGGTCGCCACGATTCTTGACCAGGAGCGCATGCGCTGGATTTTGCAAACTTACCAACCGGCGCTGATTTTTCACGCCGCAGCGCATAAGCACGTTCCGATGATGGAGCACCAGCCGGTCGAGGCGCTCAAGAACAACAGCGTCGGCACTTACGAACTCGCGCGGCTCGCCAGCGAACATGGGGTGCGGAAATTCGTTTTCATTTCCACCGACAAAGCCGTCAACCCGACCAGCGTGATGGGCTGCTCGAAACGCCTGGCGGAAATCGGCGTGCAGGCGCTGCAACAGGCGCCGGGCAACACGACGCAATTTTGCGCGGTGCGTTTCGGCAACGTGCTCGGCTCCTCCGGCAGCGTCATCCCGACTTTCAAGCGTCAGATCGCCGACGGCGGCCCGGTCACGGTCACGCATCCCGGCGTGACGCGCTATTTCATGACGATTCCCGAATCAGTCGGACTCGTTTTGCAATCGGCATCGCAGGCCCGCGGCGGCGAGATTTTTGTTTTGGACATGGGGCAGCCGATAAAAATCGTGGATGTTGCGCGGCAACTGATTGAGTTGAGCGGTTTCCGTCCCGAAGTGGACATTGAAATAAAATACATCGGCCTGCGGCCCGGTGAAAAACTTTTCGAGGAAGTGCAGCACCGCGGCGAGCTCTTCCAGGAAACCACGCACCCGCGCATTTCCCGCTTCGTCTGCCAGCCCGCGACTTTCGCGCAGGTGCAGGCCTGGATGGCCGATTTGCGCCAGCAGCTGGTCCCCGGCCAGCGCGACGAAATTAAGCAATACCTGACCAAAATCGTGCCCGAATACACGCCGTATCGGGAGTGAAATGATTTTGCGTTTCGACCAAGAATTTTATTTGGATTCGGCATTCCCATCTCTACGATTAACCCGTGAGCTTACCCCGCGACTTAAAAATCCACCTGGCTGGCCATGAAGGCATGGTCGGCGCGGCCTTGGCGCGGGCGTTGCGCGCGCGCGGCCACGCGCCCGAAAGACTTTTGTTGCGCACGCGCCGCGAACTGGATTTGTCCGACCCGGCGGCCACGCGGAATTTTTTGGCGAAGGAGCAACCCGACCTCGTGATTGTGGCAGCGGCGCGCGTCGGCGGCATCCATGCCAACAGTACCTACCCGGCGGAATTTATTCACGACAATCTGGCCATCGCGCTTAACTTCGTGGATGGTGCCTATCGCGCAAAAGTAAAACGGCTGCTGTTTTTGGGCAGTTCCTGCATCTACCCGCGCCTTGCGCCGCAGCCGATGCCGGAGGATTCCCTGCTCTCCAGTGCGCTGGAGCCGACGAACGAGCCGTATGCGCTCGCCAAAATCGCGGGCCTCAAGCTCTGCCAGTATTACCGCAAGCAATACGGCGTGCTCTTTCATTCCGCGATGCCGACGAATCTTTACGGCCCGCGCGATAATTATCACCCGCAAAATTCCCATGTGCTGCCCGCGCTGCTGCGCCGCTTTCATGATGCGGCAGAAGCGCGCGCGCCCGAAGTGGTCTTGTGGGGCAGCGGCACCCCGCGCCGCGAATTTTTGCATGTGGATGATTGCGCCGACGCGCTGCTGCATTTGTGTTCGCTGGACAACCCGGCCGATTGGGTCAATGTTGGCACCGGCAAGGACGTGACCATCCGCGAGGCCGCGGAATTGGTCGCAGAAACCGTCGGTTACCGCGGGAAAATTGTGCAGGATACCACCAAGCCCGACGGCCCGCCGCGCAAGCTGCTCGATATTTCGCGCCTGCGCGCAACTGGCTGGGCGCCAAAAATCAGTCTGCGCGACGGCCTGCGCCACGCCTACGAAAATTTCCTCGCCGAAAAAGCCGCTGGCCTGCTACGAGAGTAAAACAAGGAGATTCTCACCGCAAAGACGCAAAGAGCGCAAAGAGAGCGAAGAAGATTTCGGGAATTATTTTTCTTTGCGTTCTTTGCGCCTTTATGGTGAATCCTTTTAAGCGCGATTAAATTTCAATCACCGTGATTTCCGGGGGGCAGTTGAAGCGCACGTCGAGGATGAACCAGCCGATGCCGGGGTTGACGTAGAGCGGGCCGGAGGGCGTTTGGTAGAGGCCCATTTGGTAGGGCCCGACGCCGATGGGAAGATAGGGTGCGCCGTAGAAAGGGATGCGAACCTGGCCGCCGTGCGAATGGCCGGCAAGGATGGCGTCAAATTTTTTATCCGTCAATTTTTCCGCCCAGGCAGGGTAGTGCATGAGTAGAATGTTTTTCACGCCCGATTGAGGCTGAACGAGATCCGGCCGGTCGCAAATCGCGCCGATGAGGTTGATTTGGCCGCCCGCAAGGATGATGTTTTCGTTCAACAGCCAGCGGCCGCCGGTGGCGGCAAAAGCTTTGGCGATGACGGCGAAGTCGGCCTTCGATTCGTAATCATGATTCCCTGGCACGCCGTAGAGCGGCGTCTTGATGGTTTGCAGCACTTCAAGCGCCTCGGGCAGGTATTCGGCCTTTTCAATGAGGTCGCCGACGAAACAGACAAAATCGGGCGCCAGCGCGTTGATTTTGCCGATGACGGTTTCCAAATAAGCGCGGTTGCCCTTGTGGTGCGTGTCGCTGAAGAGCACGATCCGGTGCGTGGGCGCTCCCGGACCGAGGCGCACGACCCGCGTGGCCAGCGCCGTCGGCTCGATAAAAAACGCGTCCGCCGCCAGGAGCGCGCCGGAGCCCGCGGCCAAACGCAGGAAGCGGCGACGGGTTAATTTCGGCAATTTCATCGCGAACCCCGATTATAACGCCGAATCTTCGCCCGGCAAACCCTTCCCGCGCCCCATTAAATTTCAGGGCTGGGCGACCGCGACGCCGGGATGGATGTTGCGCGGAGTCTCGATGGCATCGCGGAGCGCCTGGGTGCTGGCGGCGGAGCCGATAAAAATATCCTTGGGGTAACGATAATTTTTGGTGATGTCGGTGAGGATGTCCCGGCCGATGTAGGAATTGAGCGCCATGCCGGCGAGGTATTGCAGGCGCAGATTGCGGTCTTCATTAATTTCGGCATCCTTCATCCAATCCTGCAAGTCGGAAGCGCGGCCAGCGTAGGTGGCGAGCAAATCCACCGCGCTGTGAAAGCTGGTTTCGTCGAGGGATTGCTTGACGGCGGCAAACGGCGCGCTGTCGAGGCGGCTTTGCCATTCGTCCACGTCAATCTTGGTTGGCTCGGCCTGCCCGAACAAAACGGCGTCGTAACCCTGGCCGTTGTCAAAGTCGTTGCTCCAGAGAATGCCGTTGGGGTAAACCTTGAAAAAAGTTGCCAGCACGCTTTTGGCGGTGGGAATGTTGCTTTCGTAGAACGGAATCCACAAACTCATCACGCCGCCGGGGTTGAGGTGGTCCTTGCACATCTGGTAATACTCGACGGTGTTGAGCGCGGCGCAGCCCTTCACCCAGGGGTCAATCGGGTCGGAGGTGATGACATCGAATTTTTCCTTTGTCGTGCGGATGAAGTGCCGGCCATCATCGTAAACGACCTCGACGGTTTTGGGGCCGACGGGCGTTTGGACGACCCGGGGGTTTTCATTGATGACATTATCGGTGATGCCATAATTTTCCTTCGTAAACATGGGAGTGACGTATTTCGGCACCAGCGGCTCGATGTCGCAGATGACGATGCGCTCGACGCTGGGTTGCAGTAGGAACGTGCCGGCCGTTACGCCCGCGCCGCAGGCGACGACGAGGACGGTTTTCGGCTGGTGCACCGCCAGCGCGGAAATGTCGCCCAGCAGGCGCTGGAGGCGCATGTCCTGCGGTTCATTGGAGGCCTGCACCTTGCCGGCGGAATGGAAGCTGCGGATGCCGTTGCCATCGCTGCCGCCATTGGTCGTTTTGGTGACGGCGACGGTGCCGTTGAGCCCCTCGCCGGCATAGACGCAATAAATGTCGGCGCTGCTATCGTGGGGCACGTCCGCTTCGGGGATGATTTCCTTGATCAGCGAATCTTTGTAAGTGGCCATGTAACGGCCATAGGCGATGGCGCCCCAGCTCGCGGGATGCACATTCGCAATAAAAAAAGGCATGGCGACCAAGCCCATCACCAGCAGGAAAGAGACACCAAAAGTCGGGAGGGTCCGTTGCTCCGCGTCCGCCGAGCGATGGCGTGGGGAAATCAGCAGCGGCAAAAGCGCCACCAGTCCGGAAAAACCTGCGAGCCCGATCAACACGCGCTGCGCGCCCTGGGTGCCAATTTGCGGTACGATCGCGAGGCTGAAAAGCAACGCGCCAAAAATCGCGCCCACGGTATTCGCGGCATAAATTCCGCCGACCAATTTCGCCGGATCCTGGGCGCGATTGGCGGCGGCGGCGAGCGCCAGCGGGAAACTCGCGCCCCACAGCAGCGCCGCCGGCAGAATCGTCCAAAGCGTCCGCGCCAAATCCATTTGGAAAATATACCAAGGCCCGGCTCCGCCATCGTTGCTGGTGAGCGACGGGTCGATCGGCCAGTAGGGCAGCGAATCGGAGATGTTATACGCAGTCCACGCGATGGCCGCCGTGAGCAGCAACTGGCACGCGCCGAGCGCCACGCGGGGCCGGACATTTGAGCGTGCGATGAGCGACCCGATGCCGCTGCCAACGCCAAGGCCGAATAGGAACACCGCCAAAATGATTGAAAACGTGTAAACCGTTGCGCCGAACAACAGGGATAACAAGCGCGTCCAGATGACTTCCGCGCCGAGGGCCGTCAGGCCAGAGAGCGCAATGGTGACGTAAATAGCCCAATCGCCGGGAGAGCGGACATTGGCGCGTTCGGTCACAGTGGTTTCAGCGTGAAGGGGCGCGGGGCCGTCGGAAGCGAGCGCCATCGCCAGAAATGCGACAGTGAGGTTGATTCCAGCCGCGATATAAGTCGCTGTGGCCATGTCGAACTTACGCAGGAGCACAAAGCCCGCAAAGAGGCAGCCAAACACCGCGCCGGCGATATTGCCGCCGTAGAAAAATCCCAGCCACGACACGCCTTGCGGGTTTGCTTCGACCCAGCGGGAAATGGCCGGCAGCGTCGCGCCCATCAGCAGGGTGGGTGGCACCAGGCAAACGGCGGCGACGACGGCGCGCAGAACAATGTTCCAACTCCCGTGCCCGATTTGGGTGTAGACATCGCCGACGTAGGGCATCAGCCACAGCACGAGCACGCCAATGATGCCGATGCCTAATTCCAGCGCCGCATAGACCTTGAGCGGATGCCGCGCGCGCGCCACCAGCCGCGACAAGGCGAGGCTGCCCAGGCACATGCCGCCCATGAAGCTGGCGAGCAATATCCCGAGCGAAATCGTCGTCAGGCCGATGACCAGTTGCAGCATCTGATACCAGACGATCTCGTAAATCAGCGCGGCGCAGCCGCTGCCGAAAAACAAAATCAACATAGGTGCCAGATGCGGCGTGGGCGTGGTATTGGCGGGCGAGGATGGGGTGGGTGATGCGGACATGGGGTAAACGGAAGATTACAGCGGGATGATGCTGTTCTCGCAAAGTTAAAATGGACAAGATAGATATTGGCGCTGTTTGGGGTATTGTTAAGCCATTGCGAAAGCAGCTTAAACTCTAAAACCATCCCCAGCCACCCAGCGCCCGGAGATGTTCAAGCCTCCTTAGAAACCAGCCGCAGCCCAAAAGGTCGCAAGACAATGTTTTGAGAATTAAAGTCGTGTCATTGGGCAAGGAATAGACCACATTAACCACGGTTATACTGACCGTGGGCGAAATCAATTATTCACCGTGAAAAACTTTTGGAAATTCCTGTTCTTAGTCCTAGCGGCGGCAGGAATTTGCGCTGGGTTCACAGGTTTCGCCCGCGCACAATTTGTGCAGGTGGAAAGGCAACCTTCTGCATCCACCACTGCGCCGGCTACTACAACGCCACCCGCCACCGATATTAGACCCGGCATCGTGCCTCCGACTAATCGGGATGGGGTTGCGCCGGCCACGCCTGGGGTAGGCGTCAAAATCGAAAAGCCCGCTGTGCCCAACGCGTCCGATTCCAGCGGCAACTGGCTTTCCGACGAGGAGCTTAATAAGTTTTATGTAGCACAGTTTATCGGCAGTTCGGGTAACGGCTTCAGCCGCATGGGCAAGCCGGCGATGACGATTGATCGCACCAAGCATCTCCAGATCGCGTATAAGAATGACGGCGTGGTGGGCTACGATAGCTACACGCTCAAGAGTATTGAGCTGATCGGCATCGCAAAACACAATCCGCCCGTGGCTCTTACGGTAGTCTATCAAGGAACCGGCGGGTTGGTTCACTCCATTGGGTATCCTTCGCCCAATCTCGCTTACTTTGGGGAGAATCCGTCCAAGCCAGTTGGCTTGGGCGAAGAAGCACAGAACGCCACGCGCAAACTTACGGATTTCGAGGAAAAATCACTCAAACAACTGGCCGCT
>Ga0206804_10010_pt1 | contig 51577 bp, 47 predicted proteins | sample Alteio_BWOrgCont_62_FD_152888 | JGI IMG/M metagenome (GOLD analysis project Ga0206804, IMG submission 152888) | Enriched cells from forest soil in Barre Woods Harvard Forest LTER site, Petersham, Massachusetts, United States -... | ecosystem: Environmental > Terrestrial > Soil > Temperate forest >... | reverse complement strand
TCCGGGCACGGTTGACGCCAAAACCGTGGCGTTGTGGCCAGCGCAATAAACCTCCACGCTGGCCGTGGCTGAGTCAACGCGAAGCTGACGAGTTTCGTGACCACGATCAGATCGCCGGTAGCACCTTCGCGTTGCGGCAAACCACGTCCACGCACGCGCAATTTTTGACCGCTGGCGGTTCCGGCGGGAATTTTGATATTCACGCGGGCATCCAACGTAGGTACGGAAATCTCCGCACCGAGCGCGGCTTCCCACGGTGCCAGTTCGAGTTCGTGAATCAAATCATAACCGTCCACGTCAAAATCAGGATGCCGGGCAAAACGCACGCGCAGGTAAAGATCACCGGACTGGCCGCCGCCGCTGCCATTTTCACCGCGCCCGGCCAGACGCAATTTTTGACCTTCGGCGACACCCGCCGGAATACGGACTTGATGAGATTCGTTACGGTCAGCGTGACGGATGTTGACGGTGCGGACGGAACCGCGCGCCACTTCTGCCAGCGAAACCATGATGTCGCCTTCAATGTCGTTGCCGCGCTCGGCGGATTCCGGCTGCCGTCCAAAACCGCCGCCCGCGCCCGCGCCGCCGCGCATCCGTGAACCGAAAAGCTGCTCAAAAAAACTGCTGAAGCCAGTGCCGCCGAATTCAAATTCCGCCGCGTCAGGCTGGCCGCCGCGAAAATTCCGGCTGCCGCCAAATCCGCCCTGCCCCGGCGGCGGACGGAATTCCGCGCCGGATTTCCAGTTCGCACCGAGTTCATCGTATTTTTTGCGTTTGTCTTTGTCGGACAGAACTTCGTACGCCTCGTTGATCTCTTTGAATTTTTCCTCCGCCTTCTTTTTATCTTTGGCGACGTCGGGATGATATTCGCGCGCGAGTTTGCGGAAGTTCTTTTTGATTTCAGCATCCGGCGCGGTGCGCGGGACGCCGAGAGTTTGATAATAATCTTTGTATTGGACGGCCATTGAAATTTACGTTTCGGATTACAGCTTACACGTTGGCGCAGCCACTGAAAATTGCAAATTTGCAGATCAATTGGATTTAGTATTCTCCACGCTGAAATAGCGCAGTGCCGGCAGACCGGCGGTTTGACGCCAGACTTTGATGAGAATCCGCGCGCCCTTAGCCGCTTTGTACAGACGGGCGGCATCATCCGCATTCGTCACGGGATGATGATTGATTTCGACAATGACATCGTAGGACTGTAATCCGGCCGCGGCATAATTAGAATCACTGGTGACATCCATGATCAGCGCGCCCTGCAACGCCGGCGGTGCGTTGAGCTGCTGGCGGATGAGCATGTTCAAATCCTGAACCTTGATGCCGGCGAACGCATCTGCATTCGGCGTGCCGGCAAGATCAGGATTGCCCGCCAGATTCGGATTGGGCGACGAATCCTGAAGCTGTCCAAGAATGGCGGTCAGCGTTTTCTTCTGCCCACCGCGGATGATTTTCAATCTGACGGAGGTACCGGGTTCCAACTGCGAAATGACTACGTTCAAGTTGGCCCGGTCCGCAATCGTCTTGCCGTTCACAGATTCGATCACGTCACCGGGTTTTAGTCCGGCCTGTTCCGCCGGAGTATTAATAGGAACTTCCGTCACGAGCGCGCCGTTTTGATCGGGTAAACCGAAGGATTGCGCCAGCCCGGCATCAATGTTCTGAACATCCTGCAAGCCGATGCCCAGATCGCCGCGCGTGACAAAACCGGTTTTGATCAGACGATCCATCACATTACGCGCCATATTGACCGGCACGGCGAAACCGATACCGTGATTGCTTCGTCCGGCGAGTGCCGTGTTGATGCCGATGAGACGGCCTTCAACATCCACCAGCGCGCCGCCGGAATTGCCGGGATTGATCGCCGCATCGGTCTGGATAAAATCTTCGTACTGATTTAAATCCAGGTTATCGCGGCCGAGGGCGCTGACGATGCCCATCGTCACCGCCTGACCAACACCCAGCGGATTGCCGATCGCCAGAACCACATCGCCGACTTCCACTTTGTCGCTATCGGCGAGCGTGATGGCGGGCAGATCATTGGTGTCAATCTTCAACACTGCTACGTCAGTCGCGCGATCTTTGCCGATGACTTTGGCCGTGAATTCTTTTTTGTTGTTCGCGAGGGCGACTTTGATTTCATCCGCACCGTCGATGACATGATTCGCCGTCAAAATATAACCGTCCGGTGAAACAATGATACCGGAACCAAGTTCCTGGTCACGACGCCAGTAAACCTGACTAGCGTTGGTGTTCGTCAGTTGACTGGCGAATTGTTTACCGAAAACCTGACTGTAAAATTGTTGAAAAACCGGATCATTCACCAACGGGCTGTTCAAAAATAGATCAGGCACCGGTTTTTCTTCGACGAAATGAATGGAGTAAATATTGACGATGCTGGGGGCTGCTTTTTTGGCGACCGGCGCAAAGCTGAGGCCGAAGCTTGCGTCACGATTGACCGGCGTGTGATCAACCCGGATAGCCGGAGCATTTACCTTTGCGCGAAAGGCAAAATGCACCGCCAGCAAAATGACCGCGCCCGTCAACGCGCCGGCCAGCAGCCCGATAAAAGTTCTGGTCAATCTCATAGACCGCTGCAAAAAAAACGCGGCGGTCCTGGGACCGCCGCGACAACTGCATAAAATTAATTATTAGTCGCAGCCGGCGTGGCCGGTACATCGCCGGGCTTGATGACTTCGATCTTCGCACCATTTTTCATTTCAGCGGCGCTGGGCACTTTGATGATGTCGCTCGTCAACGGCGCGGGCGCTGCGGGCGGCGGCGGCGTTTTGGTAGCGAGCAATTCAATGTCGAAAATCAAAACTGAATTCGGCGGGATGCCGGGACGGCCGCGCTCGCCGTAAGCCAGTTCCGCCGGAATGAACAGTTTCCACTTGGAACCGACGGTCATTTTTTCTAACGCTTCCGTCCAGCCATGAATCACGCCGCCCACCGGAAATGACGCCGGTTGTCCACGTTTGTAAGAACTGTCAAATTCCGTGCCGTCAATCAACGTGCCGCGATAATTCACCGTCACGGTATCCGCCGGGGTCGGCATCGCGCCGGTGCCGTTGGTGACGACCAGATATTCCAAACCATCCGGCAAAATTTGCACGCCGGGATTTTTCGCATTGGCGGTCAGAAAAGCATCGCCCGCCGCTTTATTTTTCAAGCCTTCGTTCGCACGCGCAGCTTGCATCTCTTTTTGAAATGCCTGCAAGGCCTGTTGCGCTTCCATATCGCTCAACACTGGCGTGACGCCGGTGGCAACCGCCTTTAAACCTTGCGCCACGAGATCAAAGTCAACTTCGTTAGTGGTCACGGTCATGCCCTGGCGTTTGAAAGAACTTTGGCCAATCGCCATGCCGATCGCGTAACTGATACGGGATTTTTCATCCGGAAGCTGAGGGCTGTCAGCAAACAAAGGCGCAGCGGTGGAGAGACAAATCAAAGTTAATATAATTTTCTTCATAGTTTCGATCGTGAACGCAGAGTTTTTCTGATTGCTGAAAAAAAGGCAATCCGGTTCTGCAACTTATTGTGGACAATTAAGGTAGCTACCGGTTCAAAAAAAACGGACGATCTTGTGGATCGTCCGTTTTGATTTGAATTTGAGATGGCTCAGGCTTTGGCCAGAGTCGCGGCGGGTTTGTTCTTCAACGCGTTTTTGGCGATGGTAACCAGTTCACCAAAGGCGGCGGCATCGGTCGCGGCCAGGTCGGCGATGACCTTGCGGTCGAGCGCCACTTTCGCGGCTTTCATGCCTTCCATGAAACGGCTGTAGGTCAAACCTGCTTCACGCGCAGCGGCGTTGATGCGGATCTGCCAGAGGTAACGGAACGTGCGCTTTTTCGTGCGGCGGTCGCGATAAGCATATTGACGGCCGTGGTCAACGGCGTCGGACGCGTAGCGGTAAAGTTTGGAGCGCTTGAGGCGGAAGCCTTTCGCAGCGGTTAGCATTCTTCCACGGCGTTTGCGGGAAGCGGGTGAATTGGTGACACGCATGGTTCGTTAAATAGTTAAATTTTAGTGATTGAATCCGCTCAATGGCTGAACGGCAAACTTTGGGTGATGCGATAAACATCCGTTTTATCCACCACGGCGCGCTTGCCGAGACGGCGGAGGCGCTTAGAGTTTTTGGTTTGCGCCAGATGGCGGCGGCCAGCGCGGGAGCGCAGGACTTTGCCGGTGGCCGTGATCTTAAACCGTTTGGCTACGGATTTCTTCGTTTTGATGCCTTTGGGACGTCGCATAAATTTTAATTCAAATACAAAATCGGATTACAAAAGGGCGCGCACTATATGTGTTCGCCAGAGATATGGCAAGCGTGAATTTTTAAAAAAACGATTGACGCTCAAGGCAGGTTCGTGCTGACGCCCGATAACGCTGAAGAAGCAGGCGCAGTAACCGCCGGATATCCGGCGTTGAGCTGAGCCAGAACATTGGTGGTGATGTCGCTGGAAGAATCGGCGTAAACCACTGATTCAACACTGGCCGAATTGAGAACGAGAGTATAACCACCCAGTTTCGCCTGATCGCTGACGGCTTTCTGGATTTCTTTGACCAGATCGGTGCTCATGCGCTGGCTCTGATCGGCCAACTGCGATTCCGCCTGACGTTGAAATTGTTGGAGCGCCGCTTGATTATTACTCAATTTCGTGGCCATATCGGTGACGGCCTGATTACGCGTCGCGCGTTCGGCATCAGAAATCGCCGGATCAGCGGCCTGTGTTTGCAGGTCTTTATAATCCGCCTGCGCCTTTTTGAAACCGGCGGCCATATCGGTGATCTGTTTGCGTAAATCCGCCTTGCGATTATCCAGCGCGGCTTCCGCCTGGGCGGTTTTGCCATAACCGTTGAACAAATCCTTCATGTTCACAGTGGCGATCTTGATCTGCGCCGAAGCCGGCAGGGCGGCGGCAACAAAAATTGAAGCGGCGAGAATGATGGTCAAACGCAAATGTTTCATGGTCGAATATAAAATCAGTTTTTAAATAAAATGCCAGTTGAAAATGATCGCGATCAGTTTTTATAGAATCGGAAAAACTGCATTTGATTGGTCGGCGGAAAAGTATAAGTCGCTCCGTTCGTCAGGGGTGCGGTTGACTTCAGTATCGTCCAGTTGGCTGATAACAGATTGGTGGCCGTTTCCAGACCAAGCGAATTGGTGCCGAGCTGTTCCGTCGGCAGCGATGACCACGAGATCGTCATGTTCGTGCCGGAATGTGCGATGCTCAAGGGAGGCATAATCACGTTGGAAATAATTTTCACGAGAAAAGCATCGCTCGAACCATTGAGTGCCCGCCAGGTCACATTCGCGTTGAAAACGGGGAAACCGTTGCCGGATATGGTCTGGCCGGTAATGTAAGCATTGCCAGCTGCATCGACGGCAACCGCGTTGCCATAATCATTGTTTTTACCACCGAAATAAGCGGAATAAAGCAATCCTGAAAAATCCGCCTTGAAAACGGTGATAAAAACGTCGCTTGATCCCATGCTTCGATTGGTCAGAGAACCGAACAGATTCCCCGGCGTAGCGGTGACATTGGTAGCGCTGAGTGATGAGCCGGTGATAAACACATTTCCCGCTGCATCCAGAGCCACTGCCTGCGCCTGCTCATGATTAGCGCCGCCAAAAATCTGCGAGTAACCGACAGTCGCGTTCGTACCGTTCCATTGCACTTGCGTCAGAAAAGCGTTAGTGAGCGAATTTCCCACGCCATTCGTACGCGCGTAGGAAGTCAGATTCAGGGCGTTGGTCGTATCAGGGAAATTGTAAGAGGTCGTAGCACCGACCACATCTACGTTGCCGGACTGATCCACCGCTACCCCATAACCGTAATCATTATTCGTTCCGCCCAGCAAAGTGACATAACGCGGCGGGTTAAGACCGCCGGTATTTTTCGTCACGAATTCCGCTACGAAAGCATCGTATTTGGCGATTGAATTTTTATTAGTCGATCCATTCAAATGACTGCCGTTATAAAAAATATTGGAGACGCCGATTATCACCCCATTGACTTTATTGGTCAATAGATACGGCGGCTGGACGAATGCCTGATAGATGTAATTGGTTGCCGGAAAATTGGTGGAACTGGTAGAACCGGCTACTGCCAGATAACCATTTTTGAACGAAATCGCCTGGCCGATATCAATGTTTGTCCCACCCAGGTAAGTGGAATATAATAAACTGTTCGCGCCGCCGCCCGCCGCGATTTCAGTGACGAAAGCGTTAGCGGCATTCACGTATAATGAATTAGTGAAACCGGCCAAAGTTTGAAACGCGTTGGTCGTCACCGGAAAATTAGTGGAATAAGTCGTACCGGTGATGAACGCGTCATCGCTCGTATCCAAAGCAATGCCATAGGCAACATCAACATCACTGCCGCCGAGGTATGTTGAATAAATCAAACCGGAGCCGTCCGGATCCAGTTCCGTAACAAAAACATCCCATGGATAAACTTGCTGAGCACCTGCAATGGTAGCAATCTCTCCGCTAATTTTCGCGCCCGAATATTTTCCATAATAAGTCACGGCATTTTTAATTGGAAAATTAGTTGAAAGCGTCCCACCGGTCACAAACGCATCTCCGGCTCCATCCACTGCGATAGCATAAGCAACGTCTGACTGATTGCCGCCAAGATAAGTGCAATACAACAGGTTTGATCCTGTGTTATCAAAGTGTGCTACAAAGGCGTCTCCAATCTTTGTCCCTCCTTGAAAAGTCATTTGATAGCCATTCTTAGCGAATGCAACGTTATTAGAAACTTGTGTTGAAAGCGTCTGACCGGCGATGTAAACAGAATTGTCATTTGGATTCACCGCAATTGCCCACGCGCCGTCAGCGTTATTGCCACCGAAAAAAGTGGCGTAGCTCAATACCGGATCAATCACCAGCGGCAGATGATGATCATAACCGGCGACAGAAAACGCAACGGTCCGCTCATCCACAATTTTATAACCGGCTTGAACTTCCACCCGCGTTCCGCCGGAAATCTGATAAGCCACCGGCTGATGTTGAACGATTTCGTGTCCCGCCAATTTCACCACCAGTTCACCCTGCGGATTGATAGAAATATTTTCCGCACCGGAAAAATGCATCACGATGGTTTCCGGTTTTACCCCGGCAGCCAGGTCAAAATCGTATTCCAGCTGCCGCCCGTTACCGTAATACACGACATTGATGTCAGGATAAATCTGCGCCACGCGAACCTGTCCGAAAGCCGCCACGCCGGATCGCCATTGCGCCGGATTGTTACCGAACAGATAATTGATTTTACCGCTCATTTTCGCACCGCCGGAAATCTGTGTCGCCGGATTTGCGCCGGCAAACTCCATCTGCACCGCTGAAGTTTTACCGGACTTTTCGCGAAGAACGAATTGCGCGCCGGTGGCTGAGATCAGAAATTCCGAATCGCGTCCGTGAGCCACAAACCGGGTGGCGGAATCCGGCTGTCCGGAAACACCTTGCGGATCAGCTTCAAACCAGAGCGGCAGATTTCCAAGACTCACGGAAGTTTGCGCAGTCAACAGCAGCGTCGCCAGTTGCAGGATGAAACCGGTTCCCAGAAATTTTTTAGCAAAAGGATTCATCTTAAAATTGACGGGTGTAGCCGAAGCCGAATTGGAACTGGCCGCTGCTGCCATTGTATTTGTCATGCGTGATAGGAATACCGTAATCCAGCCGCAGCGGGCCGAGATGCGGAATATTCAAACGGATACCAACACCCCAGTTATCGTCGTATTCACCGCTGATTGTATACGAATCAGACGCGACGGATCCGATGTCGTAAAAAAGAGCAAACCGCAAACTGACCCCGCCGTCTTTTTCAAAGATCGGGAAACTGTATTCGGCAGAACCGAACCAATAACTGTCACCCCCGATAGGTTCGTTAGCAATGCTATGGCCTGGAGCGTAATTAGGATCACGCGGAGCCACATTGCGGAATTTATAACCGCGCATGGAGTAAAGACCGCCAAGATAATAACGGTCGTAGAACGGCACATCACCCCCGCTAAAGGCATCCGCCACTCCGGTACGTCCACCAATTTCAAGGACATTGCCTTTGAAAAACCCGGGGAAATACCACGCCGTCGTCAGTTCCAGTTTGTAATATTCGCTGTTTCCGGAAGTAATCTCATCGGAAACCTCACCGCTCAATTCCGTACGTTGTCCATGATTGGGCAATTGCACGCTGTTGCGGGTATCGTACGCCAGCGAACCACCAACACGTTGATACAAATGAACGCCTATTACATTCGGGAGCAAAATATCGCTTGGCACATTTTGCGGACTACGTATCCCGCTGGGCGAATTATACTCCAATCCATGCCAGCCATCATTCAACGAAATACCTACCTGCTCAATCGTGTAGTGCGTGCTGCCGATGAAAAAATCATTACCGAACAAAGCGCGCGTCAGGCTGACGCTGGCGCCGGTACGGGTCTCGTCATAAATATCATTCGGACTTTCGTAGTCCAACTGATGCCGGTAAAGGTCAATGCCCAGCGACAATTTCCGGTCCAGGAACCACGGCTGCACATACGACAGTTCGTAATCCTGTTCCCGCGTACCCAATTGCACCCGCAATTCAATCTTCTGGCCGCCGCCGGTGAAATACGGTGGATGGAACGGATCAAAATTGCTCTGCGAAATGGTCGCGTAACCGATCAACCCGGAATCGGAATTGATGCCGGCGCCAACCGTAAAATTGCCGGTGTTCTGTTCCTCGACGTTGACGATGAGATTTTTTTCGCCGGGAATCGCCGGATCGGTCGGTTCCGGATCCATTTCCACTTTACTGAAATAATTCATTCCTTCCAGACGCTGCTGGCTGAGTTTGACGCGCACCATGTCGAACACTTCACCGGGCGAAATCGCCAATTCGCGACGAATGACTTTATCCTTCGTCTTTAGGTTGCCATGAATCTCAACTTTCTGAACGCGATCTTTCTGACTCGCCGGCGGCAATTGAAATTCCAGATCCATCGTGCCCAGCTCGATGTTCGGCACGCGTAAGACCCTGACCGCTCCCTGCGAAATATCAATGTAACCGCGGCTGCCGTAAAAATCTTCGATCGCCTGCACGTCTTTGCTCAAACCGTCCGGAGTGAACGTATCACTGACATCCATCGGCAATCCATTCGGCCCCAGATGACCTTTGAGATGCTGATAGTCATGGATATATTGTAATCCGGCGACAATTTCTTTTTCAGGAAAAATCGTACCGCCGCTGATCTTCACCGAGCCGACCTTGTACTGACGGCCTTCATAGACCGTATACCGGATGACCATTTCGTGCGGCGTAGGATATACCCGCTGCACATCTTGAACCTGAAAATCCAGATAACCGTGGTTGTGATAAAAATCCTCCAGAAAACCGCGATCATCATCAAACCGGTCCTGTTGAAAAAAACCGTTGCTCGTGATCCACGAAAACATCCAGTGCCGGTGCGTCTTGACCACGCCGCGCAATTCTTTCTGCGTAAACGCCGTCGCCCCGACAAACTCGACATTTTCAATCTTCACTTTGGGCGTTTCGTGAACCTGAAACGTGACCGTGCCGCTGCCGGTGGCCTCATCAATGCTCAGAACATATTTGACGGTCGTATCAGCCAGACCATATTTTTCGTACTGCTTTTTGATCGCCAGCACGTCCGAAAAAAGTTTCTGCTCATCCAGCGGATCACCCGCCTTGACGGTGATCAGCTTCCGCAGCTTGTTATCCGTCAGCTTATTATTGCCCTCAAGTTTGATCTCGGAAATACGCGGACGCGATTGAACGGTGTAAGTCAGGATCACGCCGCCGTCATCTGCCTGATCAACGGAAACGCGGATATTGTAGAATTGTCCCGTGCTGTAAAGTGAATGAACGCCATCCTGCGTCATGCCCGACGTATAAGCGACGCCTGCTTTCAGACGGATATTGGAACGGACAAAATCTTCACTGACCGAAGCCGGCCCGACAAACTTAATGTCTACGCGATCAATCTTCGGACCCGCCGACTCCTGCGCCCACGCTGTCGTCGCGCAACCAAGCAACATGGAAATTCCGAGAGGGCGAATGATGGATTTCATGATTTAACGTCCGTCCGGCACGTCTTCGTGACTGAATTTTGCTGCGCTTTCAAATCGCGTGTATGGTTTTAAAAATGTTAAACTTACGTCGCCCGTCGGGCCGTTACGCTGCTTGGCGATCAATAAATTCACCGCAATACCTTCTGCTTCATCCACCGTTGCTGCTGATTCTTCGTCGTCGCCCGCATTCGGCTTGTACAACAGACCAACCAGGTCGGCATCCTGTTCAATCGAACCCGATTCGCGCAAGTCGCTCATGCGCGGTTTGCGGCTCTTATCTTTCTCGATTTCGCGGTTCAACTGCGCCAGCACGATCACCGGCACATTCAATTCTTTCGCCAGTGCCTTAAGACCGCTGGAAATTTCTGCGATTTCCTGTTGCCGGTTCTCCTGAGAGCGGCGCGCAGTAGAATGTAAAAGCTGCAAATAATCAACCACAAAGAGTTTGATTCCGTGTTGCTGCGCCATGCGCCGCGCCCGTGCGCGCAACTGCAAAATCGAAAGCCCCGCTGACGCATCAATGAACAATTTTGAAGCCGACAACCGCCCCGCCGCCGTCGTCAATTTCGGGAAATCCGCTTCGCTCATGAAACCTTCGCGGATTTGCCGCAAATTCACGCGCGCAATCGAACACATCATACGCAACACCAGTGATTCCGCACTCATTTCCAGTGAAAATACGCCCACGGGAACTTTACCTTCCAGTACGACGTGTTCCGCGATATTCATCGCCAGCGAGGTTTTACCCATCGAAGGACGCGCCGCAATGACGATCATTTCGCCGCCGTGCAAACCATCCGTCATCCGGTCCAGATCGGCAAAACCCGTGGACAAACCGCTCAATTCGCCTTTGCGATTGAAAAAATGCTCGATCTGGCCGATCGCGTGATGCACCAGATCCTTCACGCCTTGCACATTCGTCTGCACCCGTGATTCATTCACGCGCAGAACTTCTTTTTCCACTTCGTCCAGCAATTGATCCACTTCGCCCTCGAATTCATAAATCCGGCCGACCACGCCGCTGCACGTCTGGATCATCCGGCGCAGCAGAAATTTCTCTTTAACGATTTCCAGGTAGTAAGAAAGATTCGCCGCGCTGGGGACGGAATCCTGAAGCTGCGACAGATAAGAAATGCCGCCGATTTGTTCCAACAATTGCCGGTCTTTCAGATTTTGCTGCAACGTGATCACGTCAATCGGCTGACGCGCATTGAACATCGTGGACAACGTCTCGTAAATCGTCTGATGCCGCAGATCGTAAAACGCTTCTTTGCCGTCGTCCTTCAATTTCTCCACGCATTCGCCGAGACATTCATTCGGAGAAATCATGATGCAACCCAGCACGCCCATTTCCATCTGCAAATCATGCGGCGGCAAACGGTCAAGCGTCACCGCGCCACGCTCAGCCAGAGTTTTCTGGCGACGGGACTTTTTAAAATCATTGCCGGCACCGGCAGCTTCAGAAACAGAATCAATCATCCATCTTTAATTACCAAAAAAAAGCACAACAGAAAAAGCAATGTTACACCCAGCTGTGAAGAACCAATTATTTCACTGTGAACAACTCACAGTTTAAAACAAAAAAACCTTTAAAACCCCGAATTTGTTTTGTGATTAACCTCACCTTTGCAAAGACATTAAAACGGTGAATGGGTTTTGAAATATTTCATCTACAATGTTATTTGTACCTTCAATTAATTCTAACGTTTTAAATCGAACCTTTACCGATTTTTTTGAAACACAAAAAAGTTGAGACAATTGATTTACAGCCGTTTCGTAATCTCGGTGACTGGACGGAACATTGGAAAGGTAAATCCGTCCAATATTTTTACGGATACCAATTGCCACTTGAACTTGTTTTAATGCAAAAACAAACATTTCACGAGGCATTATAAGCGAAGCAGCAAAAACATTTGCATGAAATTCTAGCCATTCTCTGTTTGATTTCTGATCCAAGCGATACAATGTTCCTTCATAATCTTGAAGGTCATCAACAATTGTGTGTCGAGAATCCAGTTTCCAATTTTTATAATTATAACGATGCAAAACCCAATGGCCAATTTCGTGAGCAGCTGTAAATCGGAAAGCAGCTTTCCGTTCTTTTTCTAATGAAATGTCTAAATAAAGTGTCTTTCTACTAAAATTAACCTTACCGAGCACTTTTGCTGTACCCACACAGCCTAAATCTTCCATAGCAAATAAAAGCCCTGTCCGTTCATGCAGCTTTTGAATTATTTCGGCGACGGGCGTAGCGACTGGTTTGCGCAGCACATTCGGACAATGATTTTGAAGAAGCTCATGCGCCACAACTTCAATTTCTTTAGCCGATAAAATGGGTATGCCGTCTTTATTATAACGAAGTTTACTTGGAGCAAATTCGATATTGCGCCTCCCACCGCCCTCATAATTAATAGAATCAATCATGATATAAATAAAGCCTTCTTAAAAACTGCCGCAAGAATAACTTATTCTCATTGTTCACACAAGTTACTCGCCACACCAAACTTTCATCCTGAAAATTCTGTCAATTCTGTCCAAAATAATTAACCTTCCCGTTTGGTTGCCAACATGAAACGTAAACCGTCCATTCTCGTCATTTTTCTGTCGGTCTTTATTGACCTCATCGGCTTCGGCATCGTGCTGCCGTTGCTGCCCGGCTTTGCCGAAGACAATTTTCAACAAAGTTTCAGCGCGAAAGGTTTGATCATCGGTGGCATCATCGCCTCGTTTTCCGCGATGCAATTCTTCTTCGCGCCCATGTGGGGCAAACTTTCCGACCGCATCGGACGTCGGCCCGTCATGCTCATCAGCAACCTTGGCGCGTCCGGTTCGTATCTGCTGTTCGCCTTCGCCTGCAGTTTGAGCGGCACAGCGGGGCTCTGGATGATTCTTGTCTCCCGAATTTTCGCCGGTATCTGCGGCGCGAATCTTTCCGTCGCCTCCGCCTACATCGCCGATATTTCGCCACCGGAAAAACGTTCCGCGCGCATGGGTTTGATCGGCATGGCCTTCGGCCTCGGTTTCATTTTCGGCCCCGCCATCGGCAGTTTTAGTTTATCATTTTTGGGTCAAACCGGCCCCGGCTTCGTCGCCGCTGGATTCTGCGCTGCGAATTTCATCCTTGGCTGGTTTATTCTGGGCGAAAGCCGTCAACCCAATTCCGCGCCCGTCACGCCGCGTCCGAAATTCGCGCAATGGGGACACACCCTCGCGCAACCCAAACTCGGTCTGCTGATCAGCGTTTTCTTTTTCGCCACATTTTGCTTCACCTGTTTTGAATCCACGTTCCCGCTGCTCGCCAAACACAGCCCGATTTTCGCCGGCAAAGACGTGAACCGTCATATCGGTTATCTTTTCACTTACGCCGGCGTGATCGCCGCGCTCGTGCAAGGCGTCATCGGCCGGCTCGTCAAAAAACTGGGCGAACCCAAACTGATTTTCGTCAGTCTCATTATTTTTGCCGCAGGTCTCAGCTCGTTGCCCTTTGCCAAAACATTGCCGGAAATCCTGGTCGTCCTCGCGCTCCTCGCCATCGGTTCCGGTTTGAACCGTCCGCCGGTCTTCGGCCTGATTTCGCTCAATTCCCACGCTGATGAACAAGGCGCGAACCTCGGTGTCACGCAAAGTTTCGGCGCGCTCGCGCGGATGCTTGGTCCGATCTTTGCCGGTTCGCTTTTTTTCGTTCATCCCTCCCTGCCCTATCTCATCTGCGGCGGCATCGCCCTGCTGACTTCATTTTTCGCGTGGAATTTTCTCTGCCGGAAAAACTAAACATGGATAGGGAAAAGAATTTTGACGCGAATTACGCGAATTTACACGAATTAAAAAATCTTTAATTAGCGAAAATTCGCGTAATTCGCGTCAGCTTTTATCCGTGTTCATCGGCGTCCATCCTTGGTTAATAAAACCGGCGGACCAGCCACTTTCACACCTTGTGGCCAGTCCGCCGTCCTGTTCACACGAACAGAAACTCACTGCTGCATCGGCGGTGCATCATCCGGTGGCGGGCCTTGCGGCGGACCGTCATTGCCGTCACCACCATCCTGGGGCGGACCGTCGGGATGATTATCACCGTTCCAATCGTCATGGCCGCGTTGACCTTGCGGTGGATGTCCGGGGCGTTTGCCGATATATTCGTCACGCGTCAATTGCCCGTCACCGTTCTTGTCCAGCTTCAGTAACTCCGCCGGCGCGTTCGCGATTTCACTCGCATCAATCACGCTATCGCCGTTCACATCCAGAGCTTTCACGATCAACGGCGTAGGCCGATGAAAATCCGACGGCGCATTCGTTGGCACCGGCGGCATATATTCATCCACCGTCAATTTGCCATCGCCGTTTTTATCGAGCGTCAATAATTCCGCACTCGCGTTGGTGATCTCACTCGCGTCAATCACGCCATCATGATTCACGTCCAGCGCCTGCACCAGCGGCAGCGGCGGTGGACGATGATGATGTCCGCCAAAACCCGGACCACCTTGCGGCGGCGGCGCGTTGGTTCCGTCATCCTGCGCCTGAGCAACGAACGTCGTTGCGCCGATTGCCAGCAGCGCCAGCATTATTTTTATTTTCATTTTGAGCCTTTCATTTTTGGTGTGAAATTTAACGTGATCAATTTATCACGCCGCAGCTTTAGTTAAGATGAAGCCGCCGGGAAATTTCCGGACGAAGTTAAAACACCGGCGGACATCAGCGCATTTTCAATCGCCGCCAGCGGAAACGGTTTGTACAGCAATCCGCAAAATCCCTTTTGCAACGCTTCTGCGCCCGTCAAAGCCCGGCTGCCGGTCGAAAGCAGAACTTTTACGGCCGGCGAAACCGCACGCAAACAGCGACAGAATTCAATGCCGTTCATGCCCGGCATTTCCAGATCAGTGATGATGAATTGAAATTGTTCCGGCGCAGCGGTGAATGCCGTCAATGCTTCGCGCGGCGAACGGAAACAATCAACCTTCGCTGTCGTCAATCCGGCGGCCAGATCCGCCAGCATCAGCAGAATATCCGCATCATCATCTACAATCATCCAGCGCTTCGGCGATTCCGTTCCCGTTTTCATGTGAAGAATTTACGCAAACGAACCTTAAGCAAACGTGAAGCGAAAAAATTCCAGCCATAGACGGACACAGATGGATAATTGGATTGATGGATAGCTGGATGAATGTTTTATGCTCGCAAGCCACAAATTCATCCATCTATCAATCCATTTGAAACTTCTGCAAAGTGCTGTAGCGGCGGTCTGTGACCGCCATTTAACCGGATTTTTTGTGAAAATCACGGCGGTCACAGACCGCCGCTACAAACAAACACGACTTTTGCAGATCTCTCCATTTATCCATTTCTTAGTTCTGCAATTGAAAATTTCAACGCCATTTCTTTCACGCCGCGCAAATCCAGTTTACCCGTGCCGAGTTGCGGGAAATTTTCCACGCGGAAAAAATCGCCGGCTTTTGGTTTCCAGAGATTCGGCAGATCGCTGGCGGCAAATCTTTCGAGGCACGACGGCAAATCAGCTTCCGTCATTTTGTGCAACACGATGAGGCGTTCGCCTTTCTTTTCATCCGGCACGCCGGTAACGACAAACGTCTGTTCCGCTGCGTTGATGAGTTCGTGCAGTTTTTCCTCAATCTTGAGATGCGGCACCATTTCGCCACCGATTTTACTGAAGCGACTGAGGCGTCCAGTGATCTGCAAAAATCCGTCTTCGTCCAGCATCGCCATGTCGCCGGTGCAATACCAGCCGTCGCGCAAAACCTCCGCCGTTTTTTCCGGCTGACCGAGGTAGCCTTGCATGATGTTCGGGCCGCGCACGAGCAACATTCCGGCTTCACCTAACGGAATAATTTTTTCGCTCCACGGATTTTCGGCGTCAGCGATACGCGCTTTCATGCCGAGCAATGGACGTCCGATCTTGCCGCGTTTGCCACCGATCTGATGAAATCCTGCGGCGCGAAAATTCATCATGTTCACTGAAACCGCCGGACCGCATTCCGTCGTGCCGTAACCTTCCAGCGGACGGATGCCGAAATGTTCCTCAAACGCGGACGCCAGACGTTCCGGCAATTTTTCCGCGCCGGTGATGGCGAATTGCAAGCTGCCGAAATCCGCCGTCGGCACACCGCGCATGTAGAGTTGCAAAAACGTCGGCGTCGCGAGCAGAATCGTGACGGCGTTTTCGCGTACCAGCGTGCCCACGGCTTTGGCGTCCAAAGGATTTGCATGAAAGACCACGCCGGAACCAACGGCGGCGGGTAAACACAGCGTGACCGTGAAACCGAATGAATGAAAAAACGGCAGGATGCCGAGAAATTTATCGTCCGGCTGAATGCTCAAAATATTTTCCATCTGCCGGATGTTGGACAGGATGTTGTAATGCGAAAGCATCACGCCTTTCGGTTCGCCGGTGCTGCCGCTGGAAAAAATAATCGTCGCCAAATCGTCCAGGGATTTACGATTTACGATTGCCGATTGACGATTTGAAGAAGCGGCTGCGCGTTCCAGGATTTTATAGGGCGCGAATTTTGCCAACACAAAAGCCGTCAATTTTTCCCACGCGCCCGGATTTAAAGCGACATTTTCCAGAAAAATTAATTTGCCCGGCGGCGTGAGTTTTATTTTTTCTAAAAATTTGCGCGATGTGATGATAGTTTGGATATCGCACTGTTTCACACACGCAGCGAGCGTGGTTTCGGATAAGGTGTAATTCAAATTCACCGGCACTTTGCCACAGAGAAACGCAGCGTGATTTACCAATGCGCCGGGCACGCTCGGCGGCAGATAAATGCCAACCATCTTCTGCCCATCCCAGACGTGTTTCAGACGGCGCGCGAGGAAAACCGTTTTCACCAACGCGGTGCCGAAATTGACTTTGCCGCTCGTCGCATCCGCCATGTAAAAACGGCGCGGATATTTGCGTGCGGTGCGGACGAAATCACGCGGCAACGGCTCCATGCGTTCGCGCCGGAATTGCCACGCGTCAGCGATGAGATTTTGCACAGCTTCACGAACGTCCACCGGTGCGGCGTTCGCGGGCATCGGTGTCCCGAAACTCACCGTGACAGGATGCGGAATGCGCTGCGGAAAACGGCGCACCATGCGGCCATGTTCAAAACTCGTCGGACTGCCGAGCACATTGTCGAGCCCGACGGGAATGATCGGTGCGTCCACATTTTTCATGATGCGCTCGAAGCCGCGTTGAAATTCCAGCAACTGACCGATGCGCGTGATTTGGCCTTCGGCAAAAATGCAGACGACTTCACCGGCACGAATGGCGTCACTCGCCGCCTGCAATGACTGGATCAATTCGCGTGGACGTTGGTCGGATGAAACCGGAATTGCGCGGAGTATTTTAGCAAACGGCTTGATCCAACGGCTTTCATAAATGTCTTTGAACATCAGAAACCGGATCGGACGATCCGTCGAAGCGATCATTAAAAGCGCGTCGGCAAAGGAAAGATGATTACAAACAAAGAGTGCACCGCCTTTGGCTGGAATGTTGTCACGCCCAACCACGCGGATGCGATAAACCGTATTCGTCACACACCACAAAATGAAACGCAGCAGCGCGTCGGGCAGCAGAATCAAAAGATAAACCGTGGCAGCGAGCGTTGCGACCGCGACAATCAGAAAAATTTCCGGCGCAGATAATTTCAGCACGGAAGCACACAGATAGAAAACGCCCGACGCCAAAAAAATTCCGATGAACGAAATCAAATTGGCCGCCGCCAACACACCGCCTCTTTGTTCGGCGGCCGGACGGTGTTGCAACAGCGCCGAAATCGGCACGATAAAAAAGCCGCCAAAAAAACCGAGCGCAGCCAGACCGGTGGCCACGGCAACAAATGACAAAGCAGGTTGCCCCATCAGCGCAGCGCAAACGGTAAGGCCAACTGCGCCCAATGGAATCAAGCCCGTTTCAATTTTACCACCGGAAAGATAACCTGCTGCAAAACTGCCAAAGCCGATGCCAATCGCCACAGCGGCCTGCAGGTAACTGGCCTTCTCCGGATCAGAAATATGCAATACGTCCTTCGCGTAAATGACGATGAGCAATTGGATCAGCGCGGCGATTCCAAAAAAATAGGTATTCCCAACAACTGCCAGCCACAATGGTCGATCAGCACGGATGATTTTGATCTGCGCCCACAAATCAGCGATAAAGTTGGCGCGGAATTTTTTTGCCGGTGCAGCGGCGGGGATTTTGCTGATGCCCAGACTGCTCACCAGACCGAAGACAGCGAGCGCAATCAAAACCACACCTGACCAGGCCGGTTGCGCAGAAAACAATTTGCAAAGTTTTGCACCGGCTACCGTACCGAAAATGATAGCCAGAAATGTTCCGAGTTCAATAATACCATTCCCCCAGGAAAGCTTTTTGTCCGGCAACAATTCCGGCAACGAACCGTATTTGGACGGGCCGAAAATGGCACTATGGACTTCCATCAGAAAAATACAGCCGATCAAAAAATAAAGATGATTGGTCACCAACCCAGTCAGGACCAGCAACATGATGAAAATTTCAAAAAATTTCAGTCCGATCGTGACAGTCCGTTTGCTGAAACGGTCGGCAAAAAAACCGCCGGCCATAGAAAATAAAATAAACGGCAACGCAAATAGCGCGCTGACAACACTGACAAGCTGGTCACTTTTTTCCTGAGTAAGCTCCATGCCCATGATCATGGAGATGACCAGCCATTTAAGTGCATTGTCGCTGAACGCGCCTTGAAATTGCGTGACGATGAGCGCCCAGAAACCGCAGGTTGATTCTGACTTCTGAATTCTGGCTTCTGGATTCGCTGCCGGGGTTTCGTTCATGCATGTGAAACTAGCAATTCCGGCGGGAAAGTGTGAATTGAAAAACTATGAGCCAACATTGCCTGGAACGATGCTCATAGTCAGCAGGGTTGATTTTCACGCGAACACTGTTAGTGTCGCCTGGATTACATGAGCGAATCCGCCGGCAAAACCATCTTATACATCGAGGATGATCCGATCATTTTGATGGCCTATCGCACGCGACTGGTGCAGGAAGGATTTCACGTCGTGCCGGCAATGGATGGGTTGGAAGCGATGCGTCTGCTGACCCAGCTCGTGCCGGATGTGGTGATTCTGGATCTGATGCTGCCGAAATTTAATGGCGAAGAAATCCTGAAATTTATCCGCGCTAAGCCTAACCTCGCAAAGATTCCCGTTGTCCTGCTGTCCACACATTCGATCATTGACGCCAAAAGCGAACCGGTTCTGGAAACGGCGCACCGGCGTTTGATCAAAGACACCTGTACGCCTGCCATCATGTTAGAAGCTGTCCGCAGTGCCTTTCCGGAAATGGGCCAAACGCGGATTTAAAACCTACAGATTGTCGTAACCCGTGCGCACATCGCCGCCGATGTTAGGAATGCCGGTATTTAATTGACTGCCGCTGCCATAGGCAAACCAGTTGGGATCGTAGTAATCAGCGCCGATATTCTGGCGGAAAATAATTTTCCATTCCTGCACATGTCCATCGCCCGCCGCAGCAATCAAATAGGGCTGTGAAGTGAATGGCGGCAGCAATCGGTGATAATGATTGTCATCCGTCTCGTGGTAGATGATCTGTGCCGACGGTTGGCTGAACGTGGTCAATTTCAGATTAGAAATCTGACAGCTCTGTTGCCAGACCAGGTAGCGGTAACTTGAGCTGGTGACATTGGTATCTGCCGGCAGGCCAATGGGCGCGATATTTTTCAGATCCGACGGACACCAGAATACTTGCGGATTTTGAATCGCGAGGGACTTCGCTACACCACCATAAAGATAATCTTCATTGATCGTGGCGGCCGCCGCTGCGATGTTATTGAGAGCCACCCCAAAATTCAAAGCTGTCGGGACGCCATCATTGTTATCAGATCCATACAAAGTGACCGCCAGACCGATCTGGCGAAAATTGCTCGTGCAACGAATGGCCCGGGCGCGTTCTTTCGCCGTCGCCAGAGCCGGCAGCAACAGTGCCGCTAACACCGCAATGATGGCGATCACGACGAGTAACTCGATCAAGGTAAAACCTCGCGAGCAGCGTTTTGAAAAAATCATGGGCTTTAATATTTTCACAATACGTTAATTTCCTTAAAAAGGCAGACGTTGGAAACAAAAGTACAGTTACATTTTTTAACAATGTTTTAGATTAATTTTGACGCATGGTCGAATGTCCAATATCGCTGGAATCATTGATTTCGACCTGAACTGCGGCAAGACCTTGAGCTGTACCTGGAAGCCGGCGGAATTCCGCAAGCCACGCCGGGCCGGGACCGAAGCCGCGAACCGAAGTGTCCGGACGGCGTTTCAGACCGATGGTTTTGGCAAGCAGTAATTCAAGACCATTCCAGAAATTCAAAGAATCGAGCACCGGATTCAGCAGATTCGTGATCGTGCAATAATGGCTATTCTTCGGATCGGTGTGATGGCGTGCGTGATGTTTGGCGGTCTGCAACAATTTGACATCTTGCAAAAAGGAGATGATGCGTCCGTTTTCTTTGCGCGTGCGATGCGACCATTTGTGAAATTCATTCGCATTCGCGCTTAACGCGGCGAAAAGCCAGATCGGCCACGTTAGACAATTAAATTTCCACGCGAGCAGCACCGGAATAGCGGCGAGTAAAACCAGATCCCACGAACTTTGCCACCACGAGTTACGCGTCATGTGGCGCGGAAAATGGTGATGAATGGTGTTCGGACGGCCGACGAATTTGCCGATCAACGGCGTGTCTTCGCGAACGTAAGCATCTTCCAGCCAATGCACGACGCCGGCGACGAACTCGGCGGCGAAGACGGTTCCGATAAAAGTTCCGATGATTTCCAGCGTAGAATCGAATATCATATTCATGCGCCTGTTTTAACGCAGCTTGCGCGAGTGACGTGAATTGATAAAACTTGCGCGAACATCGCTTGAATCAATGAACGTCCATCACCTTGAACTTTTTTATTTCGTCGCCAAACACGGCGGCATCATGCCCGCGGTGCGAAATATTCCATATGGCATCCAACAGCCGGCGGTCAGCGCGCAGGTGGCGCAACTGGAAGAATTTTTGGGCGTGACGCTGTTTCAGCGGCGTCCGTTTGCCTTGACGCCGGAAGGCGAAAAGCTCTTCGCATTCTGTCAGCCGTTCTTTTCCGGCCTTGATAAAATCGCGGCGGAATTTCAAGGCGGCGAAGCGCGACATTTTCGCATCGGCGCTTCGACCATTATTTTGCGTGATCACTTGCCGCGACTGTTGGCGGGCGTCCGCAAAAAATTTCCGAAGTTAAAAGTTTCGCTGCGCGAAGGTTATCCGGTGCAGCTCGAAGAATTATTGGCGAACGATGAAATTGATCTGACGATCATGTTGCTGGACGGCAAACCGGCCGCCGGTTTCCAATCGATGGTCTTACTGGAATTGCCGATGATTCTGCTTGTAGAAAATAGTTCTAAAATAAAATCTGCCGCCGAACTCTGGCAGCGCGATAGAATCGACGAACCGTTGATCTGTTTACCGGCACAGGAAGCGTTGACCAAAAAATTTGCCGCGAGACTGTTAGAACTTGGCGTGGAATGGTTTCCATCTATTGAAGCCAGTTCAGCCGACTTGATTGAAACCTACGTCGCCAGTGGTCTCGGCATCGGCGTATCCGTACAAGTGCCGCGCAAGTCACTGCCGAAAAACATCCGCGCACTGCCATTACCGGATTTTCCGAAAGCAGTCATCGGCGCATCGTGGCGTGGCAAAAAAACGGAATTGCTGGGCACATTTTTGGACATGGCGGGACAGCGGGCGCAGGAAATGGTTTAGATTTTCGTTCAATTTCAAGACAGGAACGGCTGGTCTTCAGACAATTCAGGGAGATTTTTAAAGTTTTCAACGGCAAAGGCGTTTTGGCGCAGCAACTGCTTGGCTAAAAGCCGTAACCGCGCCCCCCGGCGCACCCATAAACATTTTTATAAATCACATGAATTTGCCTTTCATCGGCGGAGGTTCGAGAAAAAAACGGAATCAAATGATTGCCGTTGACCTGGGCAGCCGCACGACTAAGGCGGTATTGCTCGAACGGCGCGGTGAAGTTTTTGCGCTGACCCGTTACGCATTGCTGGACGCACCGATTTTCGAAAAAAAAATTTCCGCCGAATTGCTCGGCGATCATTTGAAGTCCGTGGCCGAAGCGCTGGGCAATACGACCAAATATTTGACCGTAGCCGTCGGTCTGGATGACGCCATCATGCGGCAGTTGGAATTACCTCAGATTCCGATTGATGAGATGCGGCAGATTCTCAAGATGAATCATAAGAATTATCTGCAGCAGGATCTGCCGAATCACGTTTTTGATTGTTATATCTTCCCGCCACGGGTCGGCGCGTCGGTAGCGGAAAAAGCGCCGGACACGGCCCGTGCCGGAGCCACGGCTCCCAAATTCAAAGTTCTGGCGGTCGCCGCTAAGCAACAATTAGTGAATGATTTTATGCAGGCGGCCACCATCGCCGGTTTGTCGGCGGAATGCCTGGTTCCCGGCGTGATCGGCCCGGTCAATACGTTTGAACGGGCTTTCCCTGACATTTTCCAGAAAGAAGTCATTGCGCTGGTCGATATCGGTTTCAAACACACGTCCGTATGCGTTCTCGATGAAGGCGAAATCGTGCTGAACCGCGTCGTCAATATCGGCGGTGATAAATTGACCACGGGTTTGGCCGAGGCGATGAATATCAGTTATGCCGAAGCTGAAGGCATTAAGGTCGGGATGGCGCCGGAAGTCGAAGCTGCCCTGCAAATGCAGGTGATTCCGCTGGGCCGCGAAATCCGTGCCTCCCTGGATTTCTTTGAACATCAACAAGACCGCACCGTTTCACAGGTGTATGTGAGCGGCGGCTCAGCGCGTTCAGAAATGATTTTGCAGATGTTGCATTCAGAATTATTGCTGGAATGCAAAACCTGGAACCCGACCGGGTTTCTCCAATTAGCACTGCCGGGGCAACAGGCGGTGGAAGTGGATCATATCGGACCGCAATTAACCGTAGCGGTCGGCGCAGCGTTGTCAGCCCTTTAAGATTATGTCTATTCAAATCAATTTATTGTCCGAAGCTCTAGCCGAAGAGGACTTGCGGAGACGCGATCCGGTGAAGCGTTCCATTTATCTCGGAGCATTTCTGGTCGCACTCTCACTCGTGTGGTTCAGCTCTACCTGGCTGGGACATATCGTTGACAGTAGTAAGTTGAGTCAGATTCAAGCGGAAATCCAGGATCACACGAATGACTATGGGGCAGTGGTGATCAATCTGAAAAAAATCACTGACACGCAAAAAAAATTGACTGAATTGCAGAAGTTAAGCGCTGACCGTTTCTTGCAGGGCAATCTACTGAACGCGTTACAACAATTATATGTTCCCAATGTGAATTTAACGCGTTTGACCATCAACCAGAGCTATGCTGCGCTGGATACCAAGCCGCCGGGCGTCAGGGAACATATCGTGTTGACGCTGGATGCAAAAGATGCCAGCTCGAACCCCGGCGACGGCGTTAATCAATTTAAAGATTCATTGAGCGCGCAGGCCTATTTTAAATCCAGCCTGACAACCAACAATGCCATCAGCCTGTTGAATCTTTCACCGCCTGAATCTTCGGCCGGCAGTAAACCGTTTGTTGTGTTCTCTCTTGAATGCCATTTCCCTGACACTACCCGATGAAAAAATTACCTCCAGCGAAACGAAATCAGTTAATCATGGTGCTGCTCAGCACGACCGCACTGATCTGCGCCGTTTATTTTTTACTGATCGGCCCGCAGAACGACGATAATCAAAAGCTGGTTAAATCGGCGGCAGATAAAGAGGATGAACTTGGCAAAATGAAAAGTATCATCAAACAGGCGGCGGTCACTGCTAGCCAGTTGACAGATGTTTCTAATCAATTAAATCACGCTGAAACCGATATCGCTACCGGCGATGCGTATGCCTGGACTTATGATACTATCCGTCAGTTCAAATCTGCTTATCCGGTTGATATACCCGGTGTCGGTCAACCGACCATCAGCGACGTAGATATATTACCGGATTTTCCCTACAAGCAAATCCGTGTCTCCATGAATGGCACAGCGTATTACCACGACCTGGGAAAATTTGTGGCGGATTTCGAAAATAATTTTCCGCACATGCGCCTGGTCAATCTATCCACTGAACCAGCCGGCGGAACCGATAGCGATAGTTCTGAAAAACTACAGTTCCGCATGGACGTCATCGCTCTGGTCAAACCCAATAATTAAACGCCATGAAAACAATTCTCAAATACAGTTCCGGCGTCTTGTTGCTGGTCACCGCCGCGAATGTCAGTTTTTGTGCCTCATCCAAAAAAGCAGACGAAGCGCCGCAACCGGTCCGTTCGGTTTTTATTATCCCCGCCAACCCTCAGGAAGGACGCGATCCTTTTTATCCTGATTCGATGCGGGTATATAAAACCCTTGCTCCTACTCAGGCAGCAATCATTTCTAATCTGTCCGTCAAAGGATTTTCCGGCACGCCCGGAAACTGGACGGTCATCATTAATAATCACAGTTTTGCTGTTGGCGATGAAGGCGACGTTTTAGATGGCACCGGACGCGTGCACATCCATTGCCTCGAAATCGTCCCGGGTAGAGTGGTTATCGAAGCCAACGGTCAGAGGCGCGAACTAAATTTCTAAGCCAACCTCAAACCAGGTACACAAACTGCTTTAACACATCGAAGTGAAACCAAATTACCAAACAACTATGAAAAAAATAGCCCACCTCATCTTGCTGGCCGGAATGGCCGGCACGCTGACTGTCCAGGCACAGACCAATGTCACATCGGCTGGCCAATCAACCAATATCACGCCGATGGCCGCAGTCCTGGCCGCAATGACTAATACTACCGGTGTCACCAGCAATATAACCATAGTTACACCGGCAACCAATACAACGGCGGTAAGTACACCGGTGGCCGAGGTCACTATGACTAATACGCCCGCAACTGCACCGGCCATCGTTACTAATGCCAGCATTGTTGCTGTCGCGGTTGCGGTCGCCCCGGCTACTCCTGTAGCTCCCGCTGCTGCCGGCATTCCGTTGATCCAATTTTCTGATGTGCCACTTACAACAGCGATTGAAAATCTGGCCCGGCAGGCCGGCATCAACTATATGCTGGATCCAAAAATCGGTTACGGGCAGCCCGACGCCAGCGGGCAGGTCAAAGCCGAGCCGACGCTTTCAATCCGCTGGGAAAATATTAGTCCTGAAAGTGCGTTGCTCGCTCTGTTGGATAACTACGGTCTGCAATTGATCCAGGATCGTAATACCGGTATCGCCCGCATCAGCATGAAAGATCCGACGGCTTTACCGGCGCTCATCACCCGGGTAGTCCAATTACAATACGCTAACGTATCCAATATGGTCGAGGCCGTTCAATCTACGCTGACTGATAAACGCAGCAAAGTCATCGCTGATTCACGCACCAGCCAGATGGTTGTAGTGGCAACTGATCCGGAACAGGACGCCGTGGACACCTTGATCGCGCAACTGGACAAGCCGACGAAACAAGTATTGATTGAAACTAAACTGGTTGAAATCTCCAGCAGCCCGACCAGCCAAAAAGGCGTTGATTGGACCAGCACGCTGCAAGCTCAACACGTTGCCTTCGGTAATAGCTCAACATTTATCGTTCAACCTACCGCCGCTACTCCCGGAACTGCGACTACCGTCAATGGTGTGACCACTATTAGCGGTGCCCAGCCAGCCCAGCCGGGTTTAGTAAGTGGAGTTCTGGCCAATCCGGCGGTGATTGCCAGCACGGTTGGTGGTTTTGGCCCTGAAGGCTTTCTGAATGCCGACGGCTTAAGTGCTGTGATTTCATTTCTGAATTCATCTTCAGATGCTCAAGTCATCTCGACTCCACGCGTCGTCACGCTGGATAATGAGATGGCACGAATCGCAGTCACCCGCGGTTATCCGGTGTTCAGCGTCACCGCCGGCACTGCCAATACCTCCGGTGGTTCTCAGGTGTCTTACACGAATGTCGGCACTATCCTGCAAGTCACTCCGCGGATTTCCGCCAATGAACAAATCTGGCTCAAAGTTGATCCTCAAGTCGCAACCTACGCCGGCCTGCAAAGCCAGACAGTCGGTGGCCAGACTTTTCAAGCGCCCCTATTTGATTTCCGTACGTTTGACACCCAGGTGCTGGTTCCCAACGCTCATACTCTGGTCATGGGCGGCATGGTCAGCGACAATCCGATCTCCACCAGCACCAAAGTCCCGCTGCTTGGCGATATCCCCTACTTAGGCTACGCTTTCCGTAGTGAAACTAAAACGGCAGTCAAAGACAACCTCTTGATTTTTATCACCCCGACTATCGTCAAGAACACCGATTTCCGGGCTACTGAAACACAGTTTCTACATTCAGTACCCACCAAACGTCCAACCATGATCGATCCGAATTCGCTCTGGGACGGAACCCGTCCGTATAACTGGAGCAATCCGACGAACACGGATCCGGCCCAGCAAATCATTGATGAACCTTCGGTTCAATAAGTTTGCTTAAGAAAACTCAACCGGCGCGTCTTAACTGACGCGCCGGTTTTATTTTATAGCAGCCACCTGTTGGAGATATTCAAACGAATAAAGCCCGGTGGTATGGCCATCCGCCCAGACCGGCATGATCGCATAACCACCAACATTTTTTAACTTCAGCAATTCAAATGACTTTGCCGTCAAAGGTACTTCAGGATTTTTATAGAGATTACCCATGATATCCATTTCACCCTTGCAACCGGCGCAGGGACAATGACGTCGCAGCGTTTCCAGCGGGATAAAACTTTCGCTGCCATCCATCCATTTCACGGCCAGTTCTGTGCCGACAACTTGAAGATCGAGCGGGCGCATCAGCGTTTTTTCAAAAGACGTTCGAACGCCGCCAACGTTTCCGGGCTGACGTGATGTTCAATGCCTTCGGCGTCCAGTTCGGCGATGCGTTCCGAAATACCCAGCGAACGCAAAAAAGAAACTACCGTTTCATGCCGGCGCTTACATTCGGCTGCCAGCTTTTCACCGGTGCCGGTCAAAAAAATCGCACGATACGGCTCAGTATTAACAAAACCACTCTTTTGCAGCCGCGCCAGCGTGCGGTTGACCGTCACGTGCGTCACACCCAGTCGCCGCGCCAGATCTACCACGCGCGCCTCACCGCGCGCCACGGTCAGATCAGCAATCGCCTCCACATAATCCTGCGCCGTTTCCAGCGCGCGGTCATGGCGGGAACGGCGGAAATTTTCCGCCTGCTGTGCGGGTGAACGCACGGCAGCGGCAGTTGCTTTTTTGACAGGGCGCGGCATTGAGCCAAGAGTGAACCGCACCGCCAATTTTGAGTCCAGTTTATATTTTGTAACCAAAGCTACATTTCGTGGTTGACGGCGCAGTTTTTAATTGTAACTTCAGCTACATAATTTATTTGAAGATACAAATACACCTAATGTGAACCCGATCAAACCAACCGGACCGCCCGATTCCGCCTGGCGTAAAACCGCCGCGCAGACATCCCTGCCGGAAGCCCACCGCAGCATCCTCGTGCCGCCGAACGCCTCGTTCTGGCGCAAATTATGGGCATTCTCCGGCCCCGGCTTTCTCGTAGCGGTCGGCTACATGGATCCCGGCAACTGGGCAACGGATTTGCAGGGCGGCGCACAGTTCGGCTACACGCTTTTATCCGTCATCCTCATCTCCAATTTCATGGCGATCCTGCTCCAGCATTTATCCGCCAAACTTGGCATCGCCACCGGCCGTGACCTCGCGCAGGCGTGCCGTGACCATTATTCCACACCCACCGTCTGGTTTCTCTGGATCATCTGCGAAATCGCCATCGCGGCGTGTGACCTTGCCGAAGTCGTCGGCTCCGCCATCGCGTTGCAATTGCTGTTCGGCATTCCACTCGTCTGGGGTTGCATCATCACGGCGCTGGATGTCCTGGCCGTTTTATATTTGCAAAACAAAGGTTTTCGCTACATCGAAGCCCTGGTCGTCACCTTGATCGCAACCATCAGTATTTGTTTCGCTGCGGAAATTTTCTGGTCAAAACCCGGATTCATCGGCCTGATGCTCGGTTTCGTGCCCAGCCCTGAGATTCTCAAAAATCAGGATATGCTCTACGTCAGCATCGGCATCATTGGTGCCACGGTCATGCCGCATAATTTGTATCTGCATTCGTCCATCGTGCAGACCCGCAAATACGAACAGACTGCCAGCGGCAAACGCGAAGCGATCAAATTTGCGACCATCGATTCCACCGTCGCGCTCATGTTTGCGTTGTTCATCAATGCGGCGATTCTCGTACTCGCAGCGGCGGCGTTTCATTGGTCAGGACATCAGGACGTGGCGGAAATTCAGGACGCTTACAAACTGTTACCCGGCGCACTTGGCGCGACCGGTGCGAGTATTATTTTTGCCATCGCCCTGCTCGCTTCGGGACAAAATTCCACGCTTACCGGGACACTCGCAGGCCAGATCGTGATGGAAGGATTTATCAATATCCGTCTGCGACCGTGGCTGCGCCGCCTCATCACGCGCGCGCTGGCGATCATTCCCGCCGTTTTCGTCATCGGTTATTTTGGCGAAGGTAAAACCACGGAACTGCTCGTCGCCAGTCAGGTCGTGCTCTCGATGCAACTCGGCTTTGCCATCTGGCCGTTGATGCGTTTCACCGGCGAAAAATCCAAAATGGGCGAATTCATCAATCCGCTTTGGATCAAATTTCCTGGCTGGGCGGTGGCGATAATTATCATTGTCCTCAACCTGAAATTGCTTTTTGATACTTTCATGCCCGCGACCGTGCTCAAAATGGTTTATGGTCATTTAGGATTGGCCGTTCCGACAGAATAGACATTTTTAAAGGCGGAGTAGCAGCTCCGCCCCGGCATTAAAATCATGTACAAAAAAATTCTCATCGCGCTGGAAAACAGTCCGGCGGACGACAGTATTCTGGCCCACGTCACCGAACTTGCGGCGCATTTCGGTTCGGAAATTTTATTGCTGCACGTCGCCGATGGTTTTGCCGCGCGTCAGTTTGAGCAATTGAAACTCGCCGAATCGGAAGAAATGAAAGCTGACCGCGATCATCTGGAGAAAGTTGCCGAACAACTACGCGCCAGAAAACTTTCCGTCAGCACCCGTCTTGAATTAGGAAATCCGCCGACCCAAATCGTAAAGGTTGCTGAGATAGAAAGCTGCGATTTGATTGGGATGGCTGGACACGGGCATCGTTTACTCGGCGATATCATCCACGGCAGTACTATCACCGAAGTCCGACACAAGACGGAGATTCCCCTGCTCCTCGTACGGGCAAAAATAAAATAACCACCGGCGCAAAAGCCGTTCAACTGCTGAACAAATTCACGGGCAACTGTTTTCCACAATAGATACAAACTGAACGTTTAGCAGAATTAATCCGGCCACAACCCGGACAAGGTGCCGCCGGTGCCGGCGGCACGCGACCATCGAGACGACCATCGCGCAGATCAATTTCCTTCACCGCATCCATCAAAATTTCATCCGTGTAACCGTGTTCCTTTTTTAGAAAACCCCACAGCGCCTCGGTGATCATCAACAGCCGGTCAAAATCATGGCGCAATAATTCTGTTTCAGCCACGGCCTCGCGCGCATCCACCCGCGCATTGCTCGCGTCTAATTGCGCCATGCTGGAATTGATATCAGATCCGTAACCCGGAGAAGACATAGAGTAGAACATGATGACGGACTTTAAGAAAGCCAACCGGGAGCGCAAGGTTTATTGCGACATGTAAAAAAATCCGGCGCGCCGATGTGATCAGCGTTTCCGGTTTTTTGGTTTTTCGCCAAACACGCTATCGATCGCTTTACGGAATTTACTGTCCGCCACCGGTTCCGGGTTTTGCAGTTTGACACCTTCAATCTCCGCTTCCAGATCGAGCACGAAAGTTTTTAATTTTTCGCAACGGGCCTGTAGTTTTTGGATGGAAACTTCCAGGTGTCCCACTTCCTGCCGCAAGGCCGCTGCAATTTCGGTTTTATCCATAGTAAATTATGCCGCGACGGTTTCTTTGGCTTCGGGTTCAACCCACTTATTGTGTTCCTTGATGAGGTCAACCAGACGCTCCACGGCGTCGGCTTCGGGAATATTGAATTTGATCGGCGTTTTGCCGACGTAGAGATTGATCTTATTCGGCGCACCGCCGACGTAACCAAAATCAGCATCCGCCATTTCACCAGGGCCATTCACGATGCAACCCATGATCGCGATCTTCACGCCTTTGAGATGTTCCGTGCGCGCTTTGATGCGGGCGGTGACAGTTTGTAGATTGAACAACGTGCGTCCGCAACTCGGACACGCAACGTAATCCGTCTTGAAACTGCGGCAACCAGCGGCTTGCAAAATGTTGTAGGCGAGACGCAAACTTTGTCCGCCGCCCGCTTCGCCACGAACGAGAATCGCGTCGCCGACGCCGTCCGCCAATAATGCGCCGATGACGACTGACGCGCGCAGCAAGGCGATTTTGGGTTCCAGCGGCGTCGCTTCAAAACTCAGGCAATCCTTGAGCAGAATCGGATTCTTGCGGCCAAGTTTTTTCAACTTTGACACCAGCAAACGGAAAGCGGTGATCGCGGGCAAATTTACGCCGTCTTTCACCGTGACCAATTGCGTGTCGCAATTGATCTCAAAATCCTGCGTCGGATCGATCTCGAAAACATTCAGGTCTTCGTAAATCGCTTCCGGTTTCACGTCGTCTTTTGGACGGATTTTCGGTGCGACTTTGTCGAACGTCGCTTTGGTGACGAGGACGCGGATCAATTGTTCGCCGCCGCACTTCGTGTTTTCGTTCAGCTCGATCTCCGGCGTTTCACGTTTCTCAAAATGAAATGGATCGAACGGAAATTCTTTTTCCGCGATGTGAATTTTTGAATTTGAAAGCAACGGAATCTGCGCGAGCAAATCCGTGCAGACTTCGATTTCACGCGGTGAATCTTCCGTGAGCGAAACGCGAATCGTATCGCCGATGCCGTCGCACAACAGCGAGCCGATGCCGATGGCGGACTTGATGCGACCGTCTTCGCCTTCGCCGGCTTCAGTGACGCCGAGGTGCACGGGATAATTCCAGTCCGCGCCTTCCTGTTCCAACCGCGCCACCAGCAGACGATAACATTCGATCATCACCTTCGGGTTGGACGATTTCATCGAGAACTTGAAATTATGAAAATCGTGCTGTCGACAGATGCGCGCAAATTCCAAAGCGCTCTCGACCATGCCCAGCGGCGTGTCGCCGTAACGGTTCATGATGCGGTCGCTCAATGAACCGTGATTCGTGCCGATACGCAGGCAACGTTTCAATTTTTTCGCTTCGAGCACGAGCGGCGTAAATTTCTCCTCAATGCGCTTCAGTTCGGCGGCGTATTGATCATCCGTATATTCTTTGGTCGCAAATTTTTTGGAATCGGCATAATTGCCGGGATTCACGCGCACGACTTCCACCCACTTCACCGCTTCCATCGCGGCATCGGGTTTAAAATGGATGTCGGCGACAATCGGCACATTACAACCGCGCGCACGCAATTCACGCACGATGTTTTCCAGATTCGCCGCGTCCTTCACGGTTGGCGCAGTGATGCGCACGAGTTGACAACCGACGGCGACCAGTTCGAGCGTTTGCTTCACGCTCAACGCTGTGTCCATCGTATCGCACGTGAGCATGGACTGTTTCACGACGGGATGATTGCCGCCGATAATCACGCCACCATTCGCCGGATCGCCGATGACAATTTCACGGGTTTGCCGACGCTGATGAAAGAAGGGAGATTCGCAGTAACGCATAAATTTATTTCAAATTACTTTGCGGATGGAACCGTCACTTGCGCGCCATGATCGCCGTTATCTACATGTGCCGGCGCAAAGACAATCGGTTCTTCGCGATCCACGTGCGAGCTGCGGAACCAATCGCCGGCGTCAAAAAAAGCGATGTACAACATGAAGCTGATGAGTAACACCATGAACCCGCTTTGCACCGTGTTCAACAGACGCGGCCCGATGGGACGGCGACGAATGAATTCAATCAGCGACAGCAAAATATGTCCCCCATCCAAAACCGGCAGCGGCAGCATATTGATGAGCGCGAGATTCACGTTCAGGACGACGCTAAACCACAACACCCGCCGCCAGCCATTATCCATATCCGCAAATAGATTACTGTATACGCGAATGATCATCACCGCGCCACCGAGCTGCTGCACGCCGATCTGGCCTTTCGGTTCGAACAGTGCGCCGATGGTGCTGAAAATTTGTGTCGCACTGGCCTGCACCTGGCTCCATGGATCCGGGTAAACAAGCGATACGTTTGTATTGCCGAGTAAAGTCATAAACCCGAAAGACGGCGGGCTGTTCGTCGGCGAAAGCGGTTTTACCGCCAGCAATGTTTTATCAAATTCTTTACCGTCACGGACAACCGTAAATGTCATCGGCGTGTTCGGGTTGTTGGTCAGATTTTCCTGCGCGGCCATGACAGCGTCGGGGCTGAAAATTTTCTGACCATTGATGGCCACCACTTCATCACCGGTAAGCAAACCAGCCACGGCCGCCGGACTATTACTGGCGAGATCGCCAATCAACGTTTTCTGAGCGAAATCCACGGCGATCTGCCGGAGCGCGCGGCGTTCATACCATTTTGTCGGCGGATTCGTCGGGATCGCGTAAACCATCGCCGTGACGCCATCGCGTTCGTATTTGATGGCAACATTGGTGCCGGTACTGGTGATGATGCGCCATTTGATACTGTCGTCCAGATTGCCGGACGGCAGGAAATTTTTTACCGGATGGCCGTCCACTTCTAAAATTGTATCGCCGGCCTGCAAACCCGCCAAAGCCGCCGGACCGCCGGCCACCACCCAGCCGATTTGCGTCGTGTTATCAGCCTGATCGCTCGGCTTCCCGACATTCCAGACGATGAACGCAAACACAAACGCCAGGAGCACGCTGAACAGCGGACCGGCAAACGCGACAATGATTTTATCCAGCGGCGAAACCGGTGGCAGCGTGGCAGCAGAATTTTCCGTCTTGCCTTCAATGCCTTCCATCGAAGCCATCTGCGGCAGCGCAACGTAACCGCCGAAGGGAATCGAATTCAGGCAATATTCAACCCCGCCGATTTTGGTCTTCCAAAGCGTGGGGCCGAACCAGATGGCGAACCGTTCAATTTTCAGTCCGCGCCACTTGGCGGCGAGAAAATGGCCGAGTTCATGAACGCCGATGATGAGGTTGAACAGGACGATGACCTCCAGCGCGATAAAGATGTAATGCAAAATTGTCATTTCAAAAACATTTCAATACAGGGAAATACTATAACAGCCGCCAATTAAAAAGCGAGGACGGAGGATGCGAATGGAAGTTGGCAAAAACTAACGGATTCAACCGGCCATTCTCCAGCCTCCAGCTTCGTTTCGTTCACTTTGCCGCTTCCACCCGCGCCCACGTATCCGCCTGTAAAATCTGTTCCAGCGTCGGCTGTGCTACAATTTTATGCGCCTCCATTGTGCGGCGGACGGTTTCGGTGATCTGCGGAAAATTGATTTTACGGTTCACGAACGCTTCGACCGCAACTTCATTGGCCGCGTTCAAAACGGCGGGCAACGTGCCGCCAATTTCCCCTGCTCTGCGCGCCAAAACGATCGCCGGAAAGCGTTCCACGTCCGGTTCTTCAAAAGTCAACGTACCGATTTTCGGAAAATTCGTCTGTACGCGTTCGCTCGCCGCGCGTTCGGGATATGTCAGCGCATATTGAATCGGCAGACACATATCCGGCGTGGAAAGTTGCGCGAGCAGTGAGCCGTCCACGAATTCCACCATCGAATGCACGATGCTCTGCGGATGCACCACCACGCCGACCCGCGCCATCTCGATGTCAAACAACCAGCGCGCTTCAATCATTTCCAGGCCTTTGTTGAAGAGCGTTGCCGAATCAATCGTGATCTTACGTCCCATCACCCACGACGGATGTTTCAAAGCGCGTTCCACGGTGATCTCGGAAAATTTTTCTTTCGGCCACAGCGTTTTATCGCGGAACGGACCGCCGCTCGCCGTCAATAAAAGTTGTCGCACCGAACTCGACGGTTTGCCGTCCAGACATTGGAAAATTGCGGAATGTTCGCTGTCGACGGCGAGAACTTTCACGCCGTATTTGCGCGCTTCGTTCATCACGATTTCGCCGGCCATCACGAGAATTTCCTTCGACGCGACCGCAATATCTTTGCCCGCGCGAATCGCCGCCAACGCCGGCTGCAATCCGGCCGTACCGACAATCGCGATCAAAACGATGTCCGCTTCCGGCAGCGTGGCGAGCTTGAGCAACCCTTCGTTGCCGGAAAAAACATGTGTCGAAGTGCCAAGCGCGTTTTGTAATTCGCCTGCCTTCGCCGGACTCGCGATGGAAATCACCGCTGGCTTATGTTTGCGCGTTTGTTCCAGCAGCAATTCGGAATTGCCGCCCGCAGCCAGACCGATCAGACGGATTTGATCCGGTAAATCTTCAGCCACTTTGACCGTGCTGGTGCCGATAGAACCGGTGCTGCCAAGGAGAACTACGTTTTTCATTTGCGATTTGCGATATACGATTTACGAGCGAATGGATGTGCGGGCGGTTTTTGCTGAGGCGACGGTGATCGCCAGAATTTGATCGGCTTCCTGCATCAATTCATGGACATGTGCGGATTTTATTAAATTATTTTCCACCAGCAATTCCATCCACAATAAAGATTCGTCGCATTCCTCTTCCACAATCCGAAGTTTATTGATGAAATCCGCTGATGATTTGGCACGGCAAATGGCACGATAATTTGCGCCCACCGAAGTGCCGCTGCGAAGCAATTGTTTACCCAAAGTTTGCGCCACCCAGCTATTTGGCAGCTCAGAACAAAGTTTAACAATCCGGTTTGCGTAATTTTTCGTGCGGAATTTCATCTCTTCGCGTGTCATAAAAAATAACGATTAAGACATGGAAACTATAAAATCACTTAACGGATTTGCAGCGCGTAAATCGTATATCGTCATTCGTAAATCCTCACGGGTGCGTCAGAATGTGGCGCAGATATAAATACATGATCGGCGCGTTGAACAAAAGGCTGTCCAGCAAATCCAGAATGCCGCCGATGCCGGGAAATAGTTTGCCGGAATCTTTCACGCCCGCTTCGCGTTTGAAGAGTGATTCAATCAAATCACCGATCACCGCTGTGGAACTCAAAACCACGCCGAGAATGATCGCATGAATCGTTTTCATACCGAACATGTGGTCACCAAAGAAATGCACGAACACCAGGCTCGCGCCGGTCGAAACCAGAATCGCACCCGCAAAACCCTCCCACGTTTTCGCCGGACTGATGCGTGGAATCATCTTGTGTTTGCCGATCAATGAGCCGACCAGATACGCGCCCATGTCGCTGAACTTGGTCAGCAGGATGAAATAGAAAACGTAAAATTTGCCATCGCCCTTGAATGCTTCCGGAAACGGGAAAAAATTGATCTTCTGGATGAAATTCAGCAGCCACGGCACATACATCAATCCAAGCAAGGTCACCGCAATGGCCGTCATGCCGGCAGAATTATCTTTGGCGAGAAACTGACGCACGCAAAGTCCCAACACAAACAGGATCAGAAAGCTGGTTTCAAAATCATTCACCCGCGCGGGCGAACCTTGCGTGCCGATATGTCCGGTGACATTCAAAAAAGTGCCGACCATCAGCAACACGCCGCCAACGAGGCCGGAATATTTGAAACACGCCAGCCCGCGCTTTTCCGCCAGCCCATAAAATTCAATCAGCCCCGCCAGCGCTAATCCGGCAATGAGCAGCACGAACACGCCGTCAGAGATAACATGATTTTTGGCGAACATCGCCGCGAGGACGACCGCCCAAAGGATGGCGGTGGAAGTGAACCGGCGCAGAAAAACCTGCGCCTTCGATGGCGTTGCTGGCGTGGCACTGACCGGTTCGGGCATGGGTGAAAAAATTAACAGGCGCACCGCCAAAAGCCAACGGCGATTTCCATTGAAAATTCTCACGCCAGGACGCCACGGCCCAGAGGAAATTCAGAATCGAACCATTTTTCCCGCTTCGCGCCTTCGCGCCTTTGCGTGAGAATTTCGTTTTGAGAACGACGATGAGAATGAAACGCGAGGATGATTGAGACAAAAGAAAAGAGGCCGGACACTACTCCGGCCTCTTCAAGAACAACTTAAATTTTTCAGCACCTGGCAGCTTACAGTTTGCACACGGTTCACTGCGTTTCGTGCCTCACAACGAAATCAGAATAACAAATCACCGTTTTTTGGCTTGTCACCAGTGTTGGTGACAAGGCTCCGGTTTTTGTCCCCAACAAAAAAAATTCTTTTGGGAAACCTTTTTCCGTAAAATCAGTCTTGAAAATGATGCTTAGAACCGGAACGGACGAAATTGCCCCCAAAGTCTTTTTTTGTGTCACCTGATCTTCCTACCTATTCCATTCCGGCTCTTGACCTCAAGCGCTGGCAAACCGCCCAGATGGATTTGCTCAAAGGCCGGGGTGAACGGGCGCTCACGATTTATCGTGATCTTGTTAAAAAATTTCCGGACAACGCCGGCATACGATTTGAATTTGGATTGGCCGCGGCGAAGGAATTAGAATTTGACCTGGCGGATCAGGCTTTTCAAAAGACTGCGGAATTATCACCGGGAAACATTGCCCTGCGCATCCTGCTCGGCCAGCAATATCATCAGCTCCGGCGGATGGATCGCGCGCGCGCCTGCTTTGAACAGGCAGCGGCAATGGATCCGGATTCCATTCACGGCCAGCTCAGCCTGGCGGACTGGTACGAACGCGAACGTCGTCTGGATGATGCCTGGAATTGCATCGAAGCCGTCGCCGCCAGACATCCGGCGGACGCCCACGTTCTTTGTTACCGGGCGCTCCTATTGCAACGCCGGAAACAGGGCGCGGCGGCGGAAAAAATTTTGCGGGAATTGATTGCGGGCGGTTCGAATGATTTGCATGTCCGGTATTCCAGCCGCCACCAACTGGCCGTCGTGCTGGACGAAATGGGACAACACACCGAAGCTTTACGCTGGTTAGCCGAAGCCAAAACCTTTCAACGTCAATCCGCCGACATCGCCCGCATGGAACAGATTTATGATCAGGCCGACCGCCGCCGCCGCCGGTTGCTGACCGACCTGAAACCGGAAATGATCCGCAATTGGCGACACAAAGTTCCGGAAGATTCATCACGCCTCCCCCAGGTACTTCTGGCCGGACATCCGCGCAGTGGCACCACACTGCTGGAACAGATTTTAGGCGCGCATCCAGCCATCACCGCTTTTGACGAACCGGCGGCGTTCACCCAGGAAATTATGGGTGAACTCGCCCCAATGGAAAATGCGCCGGCACTTTCCGCCAACGGTCTGGATCATCTCGGCGAAAGCAAACGACAACATTTCCGTGCACGTTATTTTAAAAATTTGTCGCGTGAAAACAGCGCGCTCGCAGAGGCCGGCATGCTCCTGATCAAAAATCCTTCGGACACCGCGAACCTCTATTTCTGGCTGCGGATTTTTCCCGCAGTGAAAATCATCATCGCCTTGCGTGACCCGCGCGATGTCATCATCAGTTGTTATTTTCAAAACCTGATGCTGAACGCCACGAACGCAAATTTCCTGAGCCTTGAGCGGACGGTCAAACATTACACTGACCTCATGGATGTCTGGCTGCGGTTGCGGGAACTTAATGGTTTCGACTGGATTGAAACCCGTTATGATGATCTGGTGGCGGACGTGGAAACGGAAGGCCGGCGCGTGACGAATTTTCTCGGGCTGGAGTGGTTGCCGCAACAGGCCGTTTTTCATAAGAATGACCGGAAAAATATCGTGGTTGCGCCGAATTATCATGAAGTCGCGCAGCCCGTTTATCAGAGCTCAGTCGGTCGCTGGCGGAATTACGCAGCAGCCTTGGCTCCCTTTCAAGAACGACTCGCCCCTTATTGCCGCGCGTTTGGTTACGAGATATAAAAAGCCCTGACAGCCCTGCCCTTTGATTTATCGTTGCAGAAATTTTGCCACAGCTTCAGTGCGTGTGCGAACTTGCAGTTTTTCGTAAATCCGGCGGATATAAGTATGCACGGTTTCGTAGCTGATCTGTAATTTGTCGGCGATTTCTTTGTAGATCAAACCTTGCGAAAGCAAATCCAAAACCTGTTGCTCGCGTTCGGATAATTCAGATAAATCATTGGCAGCCTGTTGCTGGCCGGCGGATTTTTGAAAAGACTGCACGACTTTGCGCGCAATGTGCGTCGTCATCGGCGAGCCGCCGCGTTTCACTTCGTGGATCGCTTCGATCAATTCCTTAGCCGGCGTACGTTTGAGCATGTAACCGCTCGCCCCGGCAGCCAGCGCGTTGAAAATATTTTCCGTATCCTCGTAAACCGTGAGCATCATCACCTGCGTCGCCGGCAAAAGCGTTTTCAACTGACGAACACATTCCACGCCGTTCATACCCGGCAGATTGATGTCCATCAGCACGACATCTGGTTTTACTTTCGGCAAACCAGCCAGCGCATCTTCGGCGCTGCCGTAATCGCTCGCGAAACGAAAACCGTCCGTACGGTCGATCACTTTGGCAAGTGTGCCGCGCAATTTGTCGTTATCTTCAACGATGGAAATAGAGATAGGCATGTTAAGACGAAGGCAGAATGACGAATGTAGAATGAAGAAACAAGTGTTGTGTGATCAAAGGTTAATCTTTGCGCGGCACGATCAAGCGCACGACCGTTCCACCTTCAGCGCGCGGTGCGATTTCAAATTCACCGTGGATATCCGTCAGCCGTTTCCGCATGTTTTTCAGGCCGTTCCGTAATTTCTTTTCGGACACATCGCCCAGGCCGCGTCCGTTGTCTTCCACGCTTAAAATAAATTTGTCTGCCTCAAGTCGCAACCGCACGCGCGCTTCGGTGGCGTGGGCGTGTTTGACGACGTTGTTCACGGCTTCCTTGAACGCGAGAAAAACATTGTGCCGCACTTCCGGCAGAATCGGCGATGGCGGTAATTCCGGCGGCAGTTCTGAACGGAAGCTGACGTTCGCCAGCGCGAAATAATCCTGCGCGTATTTGCACGCGTAATTCGCCAGACCTTCGAGCGTGTCGTTGGACGGATTGACGGCCCAGACGATTTCATCCAGCGAACGCGTGGTTTCGCGCGCCGTGGCGCAGATCTGCTGCGCGTGCTGCTCCACTTCATCCGGCAATTCTTTATCCATCTCCGCCATTTCACCGAGCAGTGTGACTTGCGTCAGATTCGCGCCCAGCTGATCGTGCAAATCACGGGCGATGCGGGCGCGTTCGCGTTCGATCAATTCTTTCTGGTGCAACGCGCGGAGTTCGCGTTTCAATTTTGCGGTGGAAATCAGATAAATGATTCCCGCCAGAATGCCGAGTAAAACCAGCGCGGACACGAGCATAAATGATTTCGTCCGCCAGAACGGTGGTTCCACGATGATTTCCAGCTCCGCGCCAACCTGGTTCCATACACCGTCTTCATTGCAGGCGATGACATGAAAAACATAATCGCCCGGCGGTAATTTTGTGAATTGCGCCACGCGTTCATCGCCCAGGTCCGTGAAACCTTTGTCGCGGCCAACCAGTTGATATTTGAAACGCACGGCGAGTTGTGCGCGTTTGGGCGCAGAAAAATTCAGCGCGGTGAAATGAATATCCAACTCTTCATTGGTCGGCGTCAGGGTGATCGCCCCCGGCCAGACGGAACTCAAGGGATTATCTTTTTGCGGTATGCCGTCCACGGAAACGGATTCAATGACGACCGGCGGCGGATTGGTGTCGGTTTTCAAATCCGCCGGATTCACGGAAACCAAACCTTCAATCGTCGGGAACCATAATTTACCATCGTGTGCGCGGATGGCGGCCGGCTGCGCGCCGGCGGAACATTCGCGCGTCAGAAAAATGCGGCAGGAAATCGCCTTGCTTTTATCGGCGGCAAACTCCGCGAGTGACTTTTTATCAACGCGCATCAACCCTTCGTAAGAACCAATCCACAGATTACCCAAATCGTCCTCGATGAGATAGCCGATGTCATCTGCGGCCAGACCGTCTTTCGCAGCGTAAGTCGTCCATTGGCCTTGCGCAAAACGCGCGAGGCCGTGGCCGGAAGTACCGACCCACAACACATCATCGGAGTCAACGAGCAGGCAGGAAATATCTTTTACCGGAGCGCCAGTGGGTAAAAATTTTCCGTTCCGCTGCGAAAATAATCCACCGCCCTCCGTACCAACCCACAGATTGCCATTCGTGCTTTCGGCGATGGCGCGAATGGCATTCGCGGGCAATCCATCAGCCGTGGTAAAGAAATTCCAATTCGTGCCGTCATAACTGCCAAGGCCATTCTGCCCGCCGCCCCAAAGATTTCCGTCATGGCTTTGGAAGAGTGAATAGACCGGTGAACCGATTTTCCGGGCGATGCTAACCGGATAAAAATTTCCGGCGATAAAACTGAATAAACCCTGATCATAGGTTCCAGCCCAAACCTGGTGGCGGTTATCCACCAATACGGACCATGCATTATTAGCAGGATTATTGATAAAACCGATTTTGAAATCGCGGCTGGAATTGGTAGTGGAATAAATCAGTCCGCCACCGTTGAAGGTGGCCCAGAAACCGCCTTGAGCATCCTCCGCTACCGATTTCGCAGTCCGATCCGGAAAACCGGCCGGCGGGATAAAATAATTTTTCTTAACACGGTTGATTCCGCCGCCATCGGTACCGACCCAAAGATTACCGTCACGGTCGAAATAAAGTGAAGAGATAACGAATTGTTGCGGTAAACCTTCGCTTCCGGAAATATGCCGGCAACCACCGGTGGCGTTGAACCAATAAACGCCGCTGTTGCGTGTCCCGACAATCAAGCCGCCCGCGCCATCTTCACAGGCCGCAGAAATATTCGCATCAAACGCGATGCTATTATTTCCCGATAAAAATGTAACTGTATTGGGAATCCAGGGACATATTCCGAAATCTATAACCGGTTTGTCGCCGCTCCATTTTTCGACATGCCCATTTTCCAGTTCCAGATGCCAGAAATCATCGGTGCTTCCCGGCACAACTAAATGAAATGCGCGACGGAAAAGCTGCCTCCACAAATCCTGTGAAACCGGCGGATTCAAATCCAGATTTCCATTTTTCCAATTAAAAATCAGCCCGCCCGCTGTGCAGAACCAGACGCCGCCGTTTTCATCTTCGTAAGCATAAATGATTTTCCCGCCGCTGCCGCCGGTATTAAAATTTGTCACCCTGCCGTTTTGAATCGCGCAAAGTCCGGCGTTACCCGTTCCGACCCACAACGTATTCCGGCTATCCTCAAACAAAAAAACGATCACGTCACTGGGCAGACCGTGCGTATTATTGACATTGAATGGCGTGAATAAATTACCGTCGAACCGCACTAAGCCGTTGAGCGTGCCGAGCCAGAGATAGCCATCGTGCGTTTGCGTGATCGCAATGATCGAATTTTGCGGCAGCCCATCACCGTCTTTCGTTGTCCACGAATCCACGATATACGGTGAATCCGCCGCCCGCAGCGACAGCGTCAATGCCAGATAAACTAAGCAGATATGGATTAGCCGTTTCAATTTACCGGCGAAGCATACGCATTGGCGGACGGAATAAAAATAATTTTCAGAAACCACTTGCGAGCGGGACGGGATGAGCATAGGTTGCCCATGCCCTTGAGAACGGGTGCTCCGTTTTTCCTGTCGAGAAACGGTCCTGCGGGTCGGCGACAGTTATCACTGTGTGCACGCCGGCCCGTTTTCTTTGCGGCCATCCACTTGCGGAAAAAACTTGTTGTCCGCCGGAAAAAGAAATAATTTAACGCCGCGATTTGTCGGGGATTTAGCTCAGTTGGTAGAGCGTCTCGTTCGCAATGAGAAGGTCAGGAGTTCGAGCCTCCTAATCTCCACCATCCTTCAGAAAATGAAGGCCGCCAAATTTCAAACAGGGAGAACTTTTCCGGATGCCAACCCGTCATTTTGAAGCCGCCATTTTTTCAGTAAAAGCTACCATCGGAACCGTCATGGCCGCGCTGGGCTATCAATTATTCGGCCTGCCGGGTGCGCCATGGGTGGCAGCCGTTTCGGCGGTGCTGGTGACGCAATCGGATCTTCACTCTTCATTAAAAGCATCTCTGTTGCGCGTGGCCGCCAATCTGGCGGGTGCTTTGGCCGGTGCGATTTTGCTGATGGTCACAGGACAACCGATAGTGGCGATGGCCATCGGCGTTATGCTCACCGGTGTGGTTTGTCATCTGCTGAAACAGGACGACGCGTTACGCCCGGCGGCGGTGGCGGTCATTCTGGTGACACTCATCAACGGCAAGAACGAATGGGATAATTCATTCGACCGCGTCGCCGGGGTCATCATCGGCTGTGTCTGCGCGCTCGCCGTCGGATTTTTATTCGACAAATTGCCGGGCGTCGGCAAATTGACTGGCAAGGATCAAAAAAAGAAAACGAAGTCATCCGAATAAAATTTTTGCCTATGAAATTTTCACTGAAAAACAAGTGGGTTCTGATCACCGGCGCATCCAGCGGCTTCGGCGCAGCCGCAACGACAGCTTTTGCAGCGGAAGGCGCAAAATTGTTGCTCGGCGCGCGCCGGCTTGACCGTTTAAAAAAAGTCGCGGCGGAAGCCAAAAAATCCGGCGCAGTGGAAGCGTATTTCCACGAATTGGATGTTTCAAAAACCGCCAGCGTGGGAAACTTTTTCGCGTGGGTGACCAAAAAAATCGGCAATCATAAATCGCCAGTCGGCAATCTCAGCGTTCTCATCAATAATGCCGGCGGCGCGCACGGCACAGATTCTATCGCCGAAGGGAAAGATTCGGATTGGGAAACAATGGTGCAAACGAATCTGCTCGGTGTGTTGCGCGTAACGCGGGCGGCGCTGCCGTTGCTGCCGCGCGATGCGGGCGCGAGCATCATCAATATCGGCTCGGTCGCCGGGCGCACGGCTTACGCAGGCGGCTCGGCGTATTGCGCGGCGAAGGCCGGCGAATTATCCATTACCCGCACTTTGCGCCACGAACTTTTCGGCAGCGGCATCCGCGTGAGTACTGTTGATCCGGGTTTGGCGGAAACCGAATTTTCTATCGTACGTTTCAAAGGCGATACGAAAAAAGCGACGGAACTTTACGCCGGAACCAATCCGTTGGTGGCCGCTGACATCGCCGAAATTCTCGTCTGGGTCGCCAGCCGTCCGCCGCATGTGAACATTGACGAAATGGTCGTCAAACCCGTGGATCAGGCAGAAGTGGGAAAAGTATTCCGGCGGAAAACGGCTTAGACAGGATTAACAGAATGATCAGGATTAAATACGGACAAGTCCGCATGCTTTTCTCAATTCTGTAAATTCTGTTGATCCTGTCTAAAAACTTTTTCAGATTCCTTTATTGGCGCGCCACAACAATACCGCACCGATAATCTGGAAAATAAAATTCGGCAGCCACAAAATCAGATGTGGATACAGATTCGGATGTGCGGAAAGCGATTGCCCCAGCATGATGAACGCGTAATAAACCACCACCAGCATCAACGCAATGGCGATGCCAATGTTCGTCTCGCGCCGGTGAACGCGAATGCCCAGCGGAATCCCGACCAGAGTAAAACCAAAACACGCGAAAGAGAATGCCAATTCACGATGCATCGCCACTTTCACCTGTTCGATCTGGAGTTCGCGCGTTTTTTCTGCCACCTGTAGGAAGGCCGCCGTCTGCTGCGGTGTCGCGTTGGTGCTGATGGTAGATAAATCCAACCGGCTTAAATCGGCCGGTGCCATGGAAGAATTGGTGCCGATCGCCGAAAAATTTAACTGCTGTAAATCCGCTAATTCCTGCCGCAGTTGTCCGAACGTCATGTCGCTGATTTTCGGTTTAACACTCTGAACGACGGCGTTCGACTGGCTTAGATTCATCGAATAGGTCGGAGAAAACCAGGTCCGATTGCCATGCGGATCAAATTGGATCGAATTCATATCCTCCAGATCAATCAACAACTGTTTTTCCGCACGTTCCGGTCGCAGATGACCGCGCGCGGCAATGATTTCCATCGACTCATTCGTCGTGACCACGGTTCCGTTCGTTTCACTCTGTAATTTCCAGATCAGGATGTTTTGCAGATTGCCGTTATCATTTTTTTCCGCGTAAAAAACATAGCCGGGAAAATCGCGGATGGAACGGCCTTCGGGAATTTCGGCATTCGCCATTTCACTCGGCAATTCGTAACGGATCAGACTGATGAACGCCACACGCGAACGCGGGCCGAGATCCATATTAAACCACGCGCTCAAAGCACAGCACAACAAGCTCAATAACAGCACCGGCGAAATCAAGGAGAGCAAACTGATGCCGCCCGCGCGCGCCGCCGTCAGTTCCTGATCCGCGCTAAAACGCCCGAAAACCAGCAGCGTCGCCGTGATAAAACCCATCGGTAGCGCATAAACGCAGGCGAATGGAATCAGCAAACCAATCGCCTTCATGATCAACCATAGCCGCACGTTGCCGCCGAACAAAACCGGCAGCACATCTTTCAAGACTTCGAGCAGCAACACGACGAAAGCAAAGACCGAAACGGTCAGCAACAGCGTAGCGAACACCTGGCCGGTGAGATATTTATGCAGTGTTTTCAAATTGAATCAGCTTGCAAAGTGACGGATTCGGCGGCGAACGGAAAGGGAATTTTTGAAAAGTGGCGGCCGGCCCCGGAATTGAGCTGGTGACACAAAGATTTTCACTCTTTGGTTAAGCACAAATTAAAATACCGGTGCAGCATGGCTGAAAACACATTTTTGTTGTTACGGCAATGTTCTTATTCAGGTTGCTGTCTTGACGAGCCGGATCAAAATGATTTCCGAATGGGTGCCGAGCCGCATCGGCGCTCCCCACGTACCAGCCCCGTAGCTGGTCAGAACGAGTAACTTACCTGATCGATTAAGCCCGTGATTAAATCTTCCATGCACACGCAAAGCCAATAATGTCCACGGCCACATTTGACCGCCATGGGTGTGACCGGAAACTTGAAGAGAAATGCCTGCTTCTTCGACAATCGAAAGATTTTGCGGTTGATGAGCCAACAAAATACTGGCGCGATTTCGATCCACACCAACGCCCTGTAATATTGATCGGAAATGATCCGGGTCTTCCGCTTCAGCATCATGAACCCCGATGATCTGCAATCCCCTGTCATCAACCATTTCATTTTCCAGGACACGAATGCCAACCCGCTTCACCGTTTCGAGATATTTCGTGCGATCTCCAAACTCCTCGTGATTGCCGGTCACATAATACGTGACCGTTTGAGAATTGATGTTCTTCCATGGCTCTACGAATGCGTTCAGGTTTCCTTTGGTTCCGTCAAAAAGATCCCCGCTGATGAGGATAGCTTGGGGATGTAAGTGGTTGAGTTTGGCAACCACCCGGCGGGAAAAACCGGTTCCGCGAAAATTGCCAAGATGCATGTCCGTGACGAGTGCCAAAGCGCTGCCATTCCAACCCGAAGGTAGATTTTCCAGTTCAACCGTCAACTGCGTCACTCGCACTCTGGACGCATTCAGAATTCCGTACAGGCTCACCATAAAAGCACCCGAGAAAAACACGGCGGAAAAATGGCTCGCGTTCAAATGAAACGACAGTGTTGCCATGGCTGCCGAAATGAGCCAAATGAGGCAGGCCGCGAAAAAACTGACGTTCAATACCCCCAGCCAGATGGCGGAAACCCGGTACAAAAGCCTTAACCAAAAGTTCGAAAAACTCATTGAAATGAACGTCACAGTGATGAAAGCCAACGTCATCAAGAATAGAATAAATTGCCACGCCGGAGTTTTTGCATTATCAAAAAAATGGTTCCAGGTCGCACACACAAACCAGGTTGCAGCCATTAAAATTGTTCCGACCACCGTCACCATAGTGATGATTCGTGTGCGGGAAACTTGAGATACATTCACGTGACTACTATTCAATAAAACTCACAGATTGGCAAAAAATTGCTCCAGACCTTTGGGATTGCTTGCTCACAACGCAGAGAGGCGTTTTGACGTAGGGTCAGGATAAATATTTGAGAGCGCTCTTCACTGGATTGATTTACGAATGCGCGTAGAAATCGCTTTCAAAAACTCATTGGCCGCACGGTTCGGTGGACGTTGTTTGGGCCAGGTGGCGACGATTTTACGTTCGGGCCGCGGTGATTTCAGCGAACGATACTCCAGCGAGTTTTTCTGATTGGATCGCACGGCCATGGCCGGAATGAGTGAAAGGCCAAGGCCGGCCTGCACCAGCGCTTGAATGGTTTCCAGTTGCGCGCTACGGAAACTGATTTGCGCCCATAAGTCGCTGCGCTCGCAAAAACGCAGGACTTGATCACCAAGACAATGTCCTTCCTTCATCACGATCAGCCGTTCGTTTTCCAGGTCGGCCACGTTCACGACGCGCTTGCGTGCCAGCGAGTGTCCGGTCGGTAAGGCCAGTAACAATTCTTCAGTGAACAGTTCTTGTACTTCTAACCGTTCATCGTGAATCGGATGGCTGGCGAGAACGAAATCAATCTCATACGTCAAAGCGAGTTTGAGCAATCGCTCAGTCGTGTCTTCCTGCACCACGATTTCGACGCCGGGAAATTTTTCCATGAATCCCGCCATCACGTCGGGCAAAAGATAAGGTGCGATGGTCGGCAAAACGCCGATGGTCACAATCCCGCGTAACAATTCTTTGGCATCGGTTACCTCGCGTTTGGCGGCGTCCACTTCTTCCAGAATCCGGACGGCGCGCCGCAGGAAAACCTCTCCTTGAGCCGTCAATTTCACTTCCCGTTTCAGCCGGTCAAAAAGCCGCTCCCCCAGTTCGTCCTCTAATTTTTGAATCTGCTGGCTCAAGGAAGGTTGTGAGACATGGCACTGTTCAGCGGCGCGTGAAAAATTGGCGGTTCGCGCCACGGCCACCACGTATCGAAGTTGCTGCATCTCCATAGGCAACACCTATCGTAACCACAGGAAACAAGTATTTCAACAATCGTTAGTCTAATGATTTAATCATTGTAACGAGAAAAACAAACCATGAGCCAAAATCAAAATTCACCTACGCTGACCACGACGGCGGGCAATCCCATCGCCGACAACCAGAATTCCCTCAGCGCCGGTCCGCGCGGACCGATATTGATGCAGGATTATCAATTGCTTGAAAAATTGGCACACCAGAACCGTGAACGTATTCCGGAGCGGACGGTTCACGCCAAGGGCTCGGCGGCTTACGGCACGCTGACTATCACGCATGACATCACCCGATATTCAAAAGCGGCGGTGTTCAAACCCGGAGCAAAGACCGAAACGTTGTTGCGTTTCTCAACAGTTGCGGGCGAACGCGGCGCAGCGGATGCCGAGCGTGATGTGCGCGGTTTCGCTTTAAAATTTTATACGGAAGAAGGCAACTGGGATCTGGTCGGCAACAACACGCCGGTTTTTTTTGTGCGCGATCCGGTCAAATTTCCGGACTTCATCCATACGCAAAAACGGCATCCGAAATCGAATCTCCGCAGCAACACGGCGATGTGGGATTTCTGGTCGCTCTCGCCCGAGTCATTGCATCAAGTCACGATTCTCATGTCGGATCGCGGTTTGCCGAAAAGCCTGCGCCACGTCAACGGCTATGGAAGTCACACTTACAGTTTGCTCAACGCCCAGAACGAACGTTTCTGGGTGAAGTTCCATTTCAAGACCTTGCAAGGCATCCAGACGATGACGAACGAAGAAGGCAACTCGCTCATCGCCAAGGATCGGGAAAGTTCGCAGCGTGATTTGTTCGCGGCGATTGAACGCGGTGAATTTCCCAAATGGAAATTTCAGATTCAAGTCATGCCTGAAAAAGATGCGGAAACATATCGCTGGAATCCATTTGATCTCACAAAAGTCTGGCCGCATAAGGATTATCCGATGATCGATGTCGGCATTTTGGAGTTGAATCGCAACCCGGAAAATTATTTTGCCGAGGTGGAGCAATCCGCGTTCAGTCCGTCAAACATCGTGCCGGGTATCGGATTCTCGCCGGACAAAATGTTGCAGGCGCGGATTTTTTCCTATGCTGACGCGCATCGTTATCGCATCGGCACACACTACGAATTACTGCCGGTCAACCGTCCGAAATCGCCGGCGCACACCTATCACGCCGATGGGCCGATGCGCTTTGATGCACCCAAAAGCAAAGATGCTTATTACGAGCCGAATAGTTTTGGTGGGCCGGTGGAAAATAAAAAATTTGCTGAGCCGCCGTTGAAAATTTCCGGTGATGCCGACCGCTATAATCATCGCGACGGCAATGATGATTACACGCAGCCCGGCGATCTATTCCGTCTGATGTCACCGGCGCAGCAGCAGCAATTATTCGGCAACATCGCCGCCGCCATGGCGGGCGTGCCGGAGGAAATTATTCAGCGACAACTTGTCCATTTTCACAAAGCAGATCCGGGTTACGCCGCTGGCGTAGCGAAGGTTCTGGGTGTCAAGAACGGTGGGGTGGGGAAATAAACCGCGGCGCGGCTGGTCAAGGTTGACCAGTCGCGCTTTTAAAAATATGCAAGTACTCACGACTGAAACCGAAGAGCAACGTTATGCCGAATTACAAATGCTCGCGCTTGACTACGCGCGCCACGGCGAGACGCCGGCGCTCGCGGAAATGTTGCACCACGGTTTGCCGGTCAATCTGGCGGATGCCAAAGGGCAGTCGTTACTGATGCTGGCAAGTTACCACGGCCATCTCGAAACGACGCGACTACTTTTAGAATATGGTGCGGAAGTGGATCGCCGGAATGATCGCGGCCAGACACCACTCGGCGGCGCTGCATTCAAGGGATATGAAGATATCCTCGCTTTATTGCTCGAATATGGTGCAGATATTGACGCTAACAATGGTGCAGGCATGACTCCACTGATGTTCGCCGCGATGTTTGGACGCACCAAGGTTGTCGAACAATTGAAGGCGCACGGTGCCTCATTACAGCATCGGAATCGGCTCGGTCTCTCTGCCAAATGGATTGTCACCATTTCGGATTTCTGCGTCCGTATTTTTCGCAAATCACAATTTCAACACACTTAATTTATAATGCAAAATCAATTTCCATCACTGGCTACTCCCGACGCCCAAACTGGGCTTACGCTGGCAACAAAACTGGCAGAACAACTTTACAGACAAATAGAAATCGCTGGAAACAAAGTTGAGCATCCGGGCGGGATGAATTATCTGCTACCCGCCCCCATCCCGAGAGAGATCATCGCAAGCATCATCTATTTTACCATCGCTGCCGCCAATAATGGCTGGGTTGCAACCAAGTGATTTGACCAATAATCGAAAACAGACGGACTCGCAAAACCCGGGGACGGCGGTGCAGGTCAATCGGCTGCATTTGTTTGACGCACGCGTGCTGCTTCACGCTATTGATTTCCAAAACAATGATTCCGTCACCTGCCAAAAAATGATTTCTACTATTTCCGGTTTTTGAAAAATTCGACGGTGGTTTGCAACCCTTCGTTAAAATTGCTGGCGGGAACGAAGCCGGCGGCGCGTAATTTTCCGATATCCGCCAGCGAATGTTTCACGTCACCCGCGCGTTCCGGCGCGTGTTTGATTTCCGATTGCGATTTGGTGAGTTCGCAAATTTTCGTGCACAGACCTTTGATCGTGATGCGCTGACCGTACGCAACATTGAAAACTCCCGTCGCCGCCGATTGCGTGGCGAAAAATACATTCGCCGCCACGATGTCTTTCACGAAAATAAAATCGCGCGTCTGTTCGCCGTCACCATAAATCGTGATCGGCTGATTTTTCACCGCACGGTCAATGAAGATGGGAACCGCCGCCGCGTATTGGCTTTTTGGATCCTGACGCGGACCGAACACATTGAAATAACGCAGGCACGCCGTCTGGATCCGTTTTTCATCCGCGAACATTTTGCAATAATACTCGCCGTCCAGCTTCGTGATCGCGTACGGACTTTTCGGTTCCGGCAACATCGTTTCGAGTTTCGGCGTCACCGGATTATCGCCGTAAATCGCGGCGGAAGAACTCAGCACCAGTTTTTTGACGCCCGCTTTCGCCGCTTCTTCCAGCACCACCAGCGTGCCAGTGGTGTTGATCTCATTGCACTCAATCGGCTTGGCCATGGATTCCGGCACGCTGATCATCGCGGCCAGATGGAAGATATAATCCACACCTTGCACCGCGCGCCGAACCGTTTCGCGGTCGAGGATCGAACCTTCGATAAATTCGTGTTGGAAGTTTGCGAGGTTGTGTTTATGGCCGGAACGCAAATTATCCAGCACGCGCACGTCAGCCTTGCCCTGAAAATATTCGACAATGTGGCTGCCGATAAAACCCGCACCGCCGGTGACGAGCACTTTCATTGGCAAACCTTTTGTAGCGGCGGTCTATGACCGCCGTTGAAACGTAAATTTTCAGAGTAAACACGGCGGTCACAGACCGCCGCTACACACAAAAAAATTGTCGCCAAAATTTTCATTGAATGCCTCCAACGAGTTGGTTCATCGCGTCTTCCTGCTGCTCAATGGATTCAACCAGTTTGAACTGTGTGCGGCAACGGTCAAGATTGTGGCCTTCGCGATGGACTTTGAAATACGTGTCGCCCGCGAGAAAATCCGTCAGGAAACGGATGCCGATCTCAAAGGTGATGAGCTTGCCGGAAAATGGCAGAAAACTTTTTTCCGCCGGCGTCAAAAATTCTGCCGCCGATTCCAGATAGCCACGCACAAGCGCCTCGAACATCGGAAACTGCATTTTGACTTTTGTAAGGTCGCGTTCGTCTTCCTTCGCCGGGCTGGTGGTGGTGCGGATCATATCGCCGAAATCATACAAGGCCAATCCAGGCATCACCGTGTCCAAATCAATCACACAAACGCCTTCGCCCGTCGCGTCGTCAAGCATGACGTTATTGAACTTCGTGTCGTTATGCGTCACGCGTTCCGGCAGTTTCGCGTCGAGCAAAATGCCGGTGATACTTTTGTGTGCGAGCGCAAATTCGATCTCCGGTTTCGCCAGTGCGGCACGGTTGGCGACGTCAGCGGCGATCGCTTTTTCCAACGCTTCAAAGCGTTTGGGCGTGTGATGAAAATCCGGGATCGTGTCGTTTAGACGCGGCGCGGGCAGATCGGCGAGCAGTTTTTGAAAGCGGCCGAACGCCTTCGCCGCCTGAAATGCCTGCGCAGTGGATTCTACGGCGTCGAACGTGCGCGCTTTTTCGATGAACAGATAAACGCGCCAGTGATTGCCGTCCGCCTCGCAAAAATACGGTTGGCCATCACGCGCCGGAATCAACGTCAGTGCCCGCCGGCTGGCGTCATTTTCGCCGGCGGTTTTCGCCTCCAGATGCGCCGTGACGCGCTGGACATTTTCCATCAGCGCGACCGGCGTTTT
>Ga0206804_10017_pt1 | contig 52719 bp, 51 predicted proteins | sample Alteio_BWOrgCont_62_FD_152888 | JGI IMG/M metagenome (GOLD analysis project Ga0206804, IMG submission 152888) | Enriched cells from forest soil in Barre Woods Harvard Forest LTER site, Petersham, Massachusetts, United States -... | ecosystem: Environmental > Terrestrial > Soil > Temperate forest >... | reverse complement strand
AAATCCACTAAGTCAAAAATGTGACCGGCAATGCCGGTAAAAACGCAGATGATGCAGTGATTTACGCTCATAGGCAGCTTCGTCACGTTTTTGTCCAACACGTCCATCACTGAATAAGATGATGGTGAAAATTCATCGGACTCGGATTTGTAGATCAGACGCACCATGACATATATTACGAATCGCTGCCTTCAATTCTTGATTGCAGATTGATAGAGGCAAATGCCAGCACTTTGCGAATTGCATCCTTTTCCCAAATGTTCCGCGAATTTGAGGCTGAAACCCCTTAAAAATTCCGTAGAGAATTCTGGCATTTTCAAAGCTATAAATTATGAACCATGAAAAGCGGGACATATTCAGGTAAGCCGGCGATAGATAATTCGACGTGGAAAGCGATTGTTGCCAGGTATCAGCAGCCTTCGACGATAAGAGCATGCTGGCAAATTATTGATACGATCATTCCGTACGCTGCTTTGTGGTTTTTGATGTATATCAGTTTACCGGTTTCATGGTGGTTGGTAATTCCTCTGGCAATTGTCGCCGGCGGATTGCTGGTAAGAGTCTTTATTATTTTTCACGATTGCGGTCACGGATCATTCTTTAAATCACGAGCCGCCAATGATGCGGTAGGATTCCTTGCCGGTCTTTTGACTTTCACTCCTTATTATCATTGGCGTTGGGAACACGCCATTCATCATAGCAGTGCGGGACATCTTGACCGGCGCGGGACCGGCGATGTATGGACGATGACTGTTCAAGAATATCTGGAATCATCACTGGCGAAGAAATTTGCTTACCGACTGGCCCGTAATCCCATTGTCATGTTCATCATCGCCCCGGTTTTTTTATTTGTGGTCCGGCAACGATTCGCTTTCCTCCGTGCCGGCCAACGCGAACGGCATTCGGTTCACATGATGAATCTAGCGATTCTGGGAATGGCTATCGGATTGGCCTGGACATTCGGCCTCTGGGCGTACCTGATCATTCAGTCAATCATTCTGATAGTGGCTGGAGGTGCCGGGGTATGGTTATTTTATGTTCAACACCAGTTTGAGGGTGTCTATTGGGAACGGGGTGAAGATTGGAGCTATGTGGCCGCAGCACTGGAAGGAAGTTCCTTTTACAAATTGCCCCGCATCCTCCAATGGTTTTCCGGCAACATCGGATTTCACCATATTCACCATTTAAGTCCACGCATTCCCAACTATAACCTGGAGAAATGTCACCGTGCCGATCCTTTGTTCCAGGAAGTGAAACCGATCACACTGTTTTCCAGCCTGAAATCTTTCAGATTTCGTTTATGGGACGAACCGCAGAAACGTCTCGTTGGGTACCGTAGAATGCACCAGCTGCGACATCAGCAAAAATCAGGCCAAGGAAACCGAGCCTCTAAAAAAGACCGTCATACTAATAAAGCCCTTGAGCAAATCCCTTTTAATTTTTTAAATTATGAATTCAAAAGTGCTGTTTTCAACATTCGTATTCATTGTTTTCTCCTTCGTTCAATTACGGGCTGATTCCTTGACGCCCGTATTTCAGGACAACGTTCATCAATTTACCGGAATTGCGATTTCTCACTCCGGCCGTATGTTCATTAATTTCCCCCGCTGGGAAGAACCTCACCAGTACGATGTCATAGAAGTGTTGTCCAATGGTGCGGTACGTCCATATCCGGATGCCGGCTGGAATAGTTGGAGCAAAGGCGTTAATGGTTCAAATCATTGGGTCTGCGTACAAGCCGTCTATGTAGATGATCACGATACATTATGGGTGGTCGATCCGGGGTCACCGGGCATGAAAGGAGTTCAAGATCACGGAGCCAAGGTTGTTTCTATTGATCTCAAAACCGACAGCGTTCGCCGGGTATATGATTTGACGGATTTAGCCGGTAAAAAAGCTATCTAAATGACATCAGAGTGGATACGCAAAACGGAACAGCTTATCTCACTGAGTCCGCCATCGGTGGCATCGTGGTACTGAACATTGAAAGTGGCGAAGCGCGGCTGGTTTTACGAAAACATTCGTCGGTCGAGGCGGATACTTCTCATGTTCTGACCATCGATGGCCAGGAAGTGAAACGGAACGGAAAACCGTTTCGCGGAAATTCGGATGGCATCGCATTGAGCCCCGACCGGCAATGGCTTTATTATAAATCACTCAGTGACACCAGGCTGTATCGAATCCCAACGGAAGATCTGCGCAATGATACCCTGACCGGAAAGGAACTGGAAAAAAAGGTGGTCGATCTGGGTTCAAATTTTACCACCAGCGATGGAATGATTTTTGATCAGCGAAATAATTTATATCTGAGCGATGCCGAACACGATCAAATCGTTCAGGTGACACCGCAGATGAAATTGAACGTCATTGTCCAGGACAAACGATTACTTTGGCCGGATACTTTTGCGTGGTCGACGAATGGAGATCTTTATGTCACCTGTTCTCAAATTCAAAATATGCCGTGGTGCCATAAAGGCAAGAGCACCCGGACAACTCCTTATACTGTTTACAAACTAAAGGTCAACGGGCTTTGAAATTAATTACAAATTGATTATGCGAAATCAGCCACCAGAAAATCATTATGCCACTATGCAAGCGGTGGTTCTCCATAAATTTGGCGGACCAGAGGTGCTACAACTGGAAACAATGGCGAGACCGCAGCCTGCTCACGGCCAAATATTAATCCGGGTACAAGCCGCCTCAGTTAATCCAGTCGATCACAAAATCCGCACTGGAAAATATAAAATGTTCCGTCCGGAATTGCCCGCCATCATCGGCCGGGACATCGCGGGGACGATTTGCGGCTTGGGGCCGGGTGCTCATGGACCGTTCAAGGTAGGCGATGAGGTATTCGGCATGTTGGATTATCCGCGCGGTGCCTATTGCCAGTATACTATTGCTACGGCGCGCGAATTGGCGTTACGACCCGACAAAATCCCGGTGAAATATGCCGCCGCTCTGGGTGTTGCTGGACTCACGGCCTGGCAGGGACTTTTTGACCACGGTGAATTGAAACGAGGTGAACGGATATTGATTCATGGCGCGGCAGGAGGAGTCGGTCACCTGGCCGTTCAGTTCGCCAAATGGCGGGGTGCTTATGTCATCGCCACTTGCGGGCCACGAGATGTGTCATGGATAAAAAGTTTGGGAGCTGATAAAGTAATTGATTACAAGAACCAGTTTTTTGAAAACGAAACCGGCAATGTGGATTTAGTTTATGATCTCATTGCCGGTGAAACATTGGACCGGTCCTGGCAGGTTTTGAAGGAAAAAGGCGGTCGCATTGTTTCCACGCTGGATCATCCCGGCGCTAAACGTCAGGCTCGTCTTCACCATGCCCGCTGGACACACATGGTAGTGACCGTTAAGAGCGGGCAGTTGGCTCAAATAGCTCGGCTGATGGCTATAAATAAAGTGACCGTGCACGCAGCGAAAACATTCTCGCTTGCTCAGATCCAGGCAGCTCACCGCCTGGTGGAAGATGGTCATTTTCGGGGCAAAGTGCTGCTCAAAATTCAACGTTAAATGGGAATCTTCAAACCTTTGGAAGGTAATCGGATTCCGACTCAGCCATAGAATTTTAATAAATTATGGATAAGAAAGTTATAGTAATTGGTGGAGGAATTGCCGGACTGGCAGCGGCGGCCGAGCTGTTGCGTCAGGATTGCGAAGTGAAATTGCTGGAGGCGAAACCTCGTTTGGGCGGAAGGATCCATACCATTTCCGACAGTTTATTGCCGATAGAGCTGGGGGCGGAATTTATGCACGGCCAAAGTGCGGCTTTGCGCGTGGCGATTCAGGCCGCCGGTCTTTCTTCGCACGAAATTTCTCTGAGGAATGATTTTTTTGAAGATGGAAAATTCCGGCGCAAGGATATCTGGAGCCAAATGTCCAAAATCATTCACCGGATAAACCCTGCAAGCCCCGATTGTTCTATGGAAAAATTTTTACTGAATGAAAATATTGATGATGAACTGCGCAAAAAGATTACCGGTTTCGTAAACGGATTTCATGCGGCCCCGGCTTCAAAAATCAGCGCGCATTCCCTGCGCCGGGCGGAATATGCCGCGGAACACATGGAGAGCATGGCCCAAAGCAGACTGGACGCCGGCTATTCGGCTTTAATCGATTTTCTGGCGGATGATGTCCGATCGCATGGGGGTACGATTTCCCATAATGCCCTGGTAAAGAAAGTTAAATGGCAAACCGGGTCGGTTGCGGTTGAATTTTCGCAAGCCGGTAAAACGGAAACCATCCAGGCCGACCGTGTCCTCGTAACTGTGCCGCTCGGTGTTTTAAAATCGGGAGCGATCGAGTTTGTTCCATCGCTCAACAAAAAAATGGAAGCCATCAACCAATTGGAGGTCGGAAATGTTATCAAAATCATATTGCGGTTCCGGGAAAGATGCTGGCCGGATTTCGATTTCATTCAGGCTCCGGATGAACAGTTATCAACGTGGTGGACTGATTCACGAGGCCCGGTTCTGACGGGTTGGGCGGGCGGCCCGCATGCCGATTCATTAAGCTCACTGACGCATTCCCGGCTGGAAGCACTGGCATTGTCGACAGTGGAAAAGCTTTTTTCGAAATCAGCCGGCAAATTAAAGAATAACTTTATTTCCAGCTATTATCACGATTGGGCAAAGGATCCGCAGGCGTGTGGTGCGTATAGTTATATCCCCGTCAACGGCCTGGATTTGCCAAAGCTTTTGGCCGCGCCGGTTCATAAAACATTATTTTTCGCCGGTGAAGCCACGGTTTTTGATGCGCAAACCGGGCTGGTTTCTGAAGCTTATGAAACGGGTCTCCGCGCCGCCCGCGAATTAATCGGATAGACTTCAGAGATTTAATTCCTGCTGGCAGCACCAGAATTTTTATAAATTAAACATTGAGCTATGAATGCAATGGCACATCTGCGGGTTTCACCCTTTGACAAGTGCACGACAAAGTCCACAGAAAAATCCTAGCAATTGCCTACTCAGGATCATCTATGCGCCGGATCTGAAAGCATGAGAAATGTTTCTCATTTCATGAACATCGTGAGTATGGAACCGCCCTTGATCGCACCCGTGTTATGCTCGCTTAAAGGCATTCCGGAGTTAGATTCTCCTTTCGCCGGTTGACAATTAATTAAAGCTTTATAAATGTGGCCGTCATGCTACGAAAACTCAATCTAGTGTCAGATGCAGCATCTGATGCGGATTGTGCAAACGACAAGAAATAAACGAGCTGCCGTCCTGAAATATGACGAGCTGTGCAATTGCGATAAAGGTGTAATGCAGTTTCTGTCTTTATCACGGATTCCCGCCGCCTCCTGAAGCTCCATAAACTTGACCCGTGGCATAGCTTGATTCGGGGGATGCAAGCAAAACAAAAACCGGAGCAAGTTCAACCGGTTGTCCAGGACGACCCATTGCCGTTTGTTCGCCAAACTTCTGAACTTTATCCGGGGGTTGACCACCGCTGGCCTGCAATGGGGTCCAATATGGTCCGGGAGCCACCGCATTTACCCGAATACCTTTCTGAGCGATCTGTTGTGCCAAACTTTTTGTAAATGAAACAATGCATGCTTTCGTCTGCGCATAGTCTAGAAGATTTGGTGACGGATCATACGCTTGAACCGACGATGTATTGATTATTGTCGAGCCTCTTTTCAGGTGCGGTAAAGCGGCTTTGGTGATCCAGAACATCGCGTACACATTGGTTTTAAATGTTGCATCAAACTGTTCGGTGCTCAGGTCTAAAATACTTTCCACAGCTTGTTGCTTTCCTGCGTTGTTAACAAGAATATCCAATCCCCCGAGCTTTTGGACGGCATTGCTGACCAGCTTTTTACAGAAACTTTCGGATCGAATATCACCGGGAAGTGCAAATGCGTTCCGACCTTCGGCTTTGATCAAATCAATTACTTCGGCAGCATCAGATGCCTCAGCCGGTAAAAAATTAATCGCGACATCCGCACCCTCCCTGGCATATGCAATCGCCGCCGCCCGGCCAATTCCCGAATCACCACCTGTTATTAAAGCTTTCAGGCCGGTCAATCTGCCAAAACCTTGGTACGATTGTTCACCATGGTCAGGACGCGGTTTCATTTTACTGGCCAAGCCCGGCGGCTTTTGCGGTTGCCACGGGAACGGCGGACCTGGATATTGTGATGTAGGTTTTGGAGTCTTTGATTTCATATAGATTAGATTTATGTTGGTTTGGTTTCTGCCGATTGTGCCGTAGCCGGCGGCGGATTAATATGCTCCAGGAGCTCTTTAACAACTGCGGAGTGATCAGCATTGGCTTTGAATGCCAGACGAAAAACAGTCAGGGAACGCCCTTCAATGGAATCGGCGATTTTTTGCACGTTGTTCTGATCTACAAACCCATCTTCATGGGCTGTATTCAAAACGTATTCCCAGGTAGCAGCAGGATTCGTAGTGGGGAGCTTGAAAGGCACCGCTTCAAAATGAGCATTAAGACAAAGCAAAAACGAGTCGTCTTCCACGACTTTTCCATTCAGATCAATCAGGAAACCGCTTAAAAAAACCATCAAACACCGGTTATAGGCTCCCCATTCTTCATCCGACATCCGTTGGCCCATGGAATTCAGCCAGGCGACATCGTGGATATTTGTGTCACGTAATGGCCGGCCCCGGAAAAATTCAAGCCGTCGAAAAACCGGATGTTCCTTCCGGAATGCTGTCAATTTAGATACGAACGCAGTCAGTCGTTGCGCATTTTCATCCCGCTCCCAATTTAACCAACTAATTTCATTGTCCTGACAATATGCATTGTTATTGCCTTGTTGTGTGCGGCCATATTCGTCACCACCAGCCAGCATCGGAATACCTTGCGAAAGAAACAATGTGGTCAGGAAATTTCTTTGCTGACGACGGCGTAATTTTTGAATGTCTGGATTTTCGGTTGGGCCTTCCGCACCACAATTCCAACTCAGATTGTTCTTTTCACCATCCTTGTTATTTTCACCGTTGGCTTCGTTGTGAGTTTCTTGATAACTGACCAGGTCTGCCAGCGTGTAGCCGTCATGAGCGGTGATAAAATTAATACTCGCCGTGGGTGTCTTGCCGGTAGCCTGGTATAGGTCAGCACTGCCGCTCAGTCGGTTTGCCAATTCGCTCATGGCACCTTCATCGCCCTTCCAGAATTTTCGTACCGCATCACGATACTTTCCATTCCATTCCGACCAGAGTACTGGAAATTTTCCAACCAGGTATCCGTTCTGGCCCAGATCCCATGGCTCCGCGATGAGTTTAACCTGCGAAATCACCGGATCCTGGTGAATGACATCAAAGAACGAGGACAGTTGGTTTACGTCGTACAATTCGCGAGCCAAGGTAGCCGCCAAATCAAATCGAAATCCATCCACATGCATTTCGGTGATCCAGTAGCGGAGGCTGTCCATTACCATCTGAAGCGGATTCGGCAGATACACGGCAAGAGTATTGCCCGTTCCTGTGTAGTCCATGTAATAGCGCGGGGCGTCCGCAACTGTACGGTAATAGGTAGTGTTGTCCAATCCTCGAAAACAAAGCGTCGGTCCCAACTGATTTCCTTCGGATGTGTGATTGTAAACTACATCAAGGATCACCTCGATGCCGGCTGCATGGAGGTTCTTGACCATGGTCTTGAATTCTATCACCTGTTCCCCCAAACAGTCCTTGCTGGCCAAACGACTATCCGGCGCAAAAAAACCAATTGAATTATATCCCCAATAATCGGAAAGACCCTTATCGTTTAAATATTGAGAATCGGCCCGGTGGTGAACCGGCAGTAACTCGACCGCCGTTACGCCCAAGGATTTGAAGTATTCTATGGCTTTTTGACTCCCTAAGCCGAGGTATGTGCCGCGCAAGTTATCCGGCAATTCCTTCCAAAGCTTGGAAAAGCCTTTGACGTGGGTTTCGTAGATGATGGTTTGAGCCATTGGCGTATCCGGCCGTTCGTCCTGCCCCCAATCGAAAGTGGTATCAACAACTACGGACTTGAATGTTTGTGCGGCATTGTCCCGATCGTCTTTGGACAAATCGGCTTGTGGATCGCCCATAACATACGAAAACATTTCCGGTCCCCAACGAATGTCGCCACAAATCGCCTTGGAATAGGGATCGACCAGAAGTTTGGCCGGATTGAAGCGGAATCCTTTGGCCGGATCAAATGGGCCGTGGGCACGATACCCATAGCATTGCCCCGGCTTTAGTCCCGGCACAAAAACGTGCCAGATTTGATTCGAACAATGGAACATCCTGATGGTTTTGACGGCTTGGCCATCGCCGGGTTTATCGAAGAGACATAGCTCCATGCGTGTGGCATTGGCGGAAAAAATCGCAAAGTTGGTTCCCCGTTTTGACCACGTAGCGCCTAGTGGATAAGGTCTTCCAGATGAAAGAGTATCGTCAATTTCTTCCGAATTCATATGGCATTGTTCATACTAGTGATACAGACGGGAGCATCCATTGGGTCCATACCTATGCAATTCATTTGCCACTCTCCCATGCTTGTCATTTCAGTATTTTTTAGAGTTATGGCTTCCAGTACATATTTGCCCCGTTGCATTTTGCATTTCCTAAACGCAAACCGCATTGGGTATTGGTTTGTTTAGCAGAGAAATCTCTCAAGATTTACATATCCAAAAGCAGGCCCGCTGATTGCTAAATAGAAGTATACCAATAACTGACTCACCTAAATCGATCCCTCATGGTTGCGGTTCAAGTAAAATCTGTGAAAAATAATATCTATATCGGCACCAGCGGTTGGGTTTACAAGGAATGGGCCGGGGAATTTTATCGTGGCCGGAAACCGGGCGAATATTTTCCATATTACGCCACTCAATTCCCGACCGTAGAGATCAATGCCACCTTCTACCGTTTGCCGGCATTGACGATGGTTCAGGGTTGGCGGGAAAAGGCGCCATCAGATTTCCTCTTTGCGGTGAAAGGCAGCCGCTATATCACCCATATCAAACGAACGATTTAGGCCGTACCGTCGGTAATTTTACGCGCCGTGTCCAGCCTTTGAGAGAAAAACTGGGGCCGTTATTATGGCAATTGCCGCCGAATTTCAAACCCGACCTGCCGCGGCTGGATCGCTTTCTAAAAAAACTGCCCAAACAATTTTCCCACGCAGTTGAATTTCGTCATCCCGATTGGTTTGCCGAACCGGCCTTTGCTCTTTTGCGGAAATATCAGGTTGCTTCCGTCTCTATGAGTTCGTTACGGATGCCGATGAATTTTACGGTCACTGCCAACATCATCTATATCCGTTTTCACGGACTTAAGGACGGACCGCGTCATGATTATACGCGTGGCGAAATGCAGCCGTGGGCCGAACATATCCAGCAACAGGCCCAGGCGGGAAAAGACGTTTTCGTCTATTTCAATAATGACTTGAATGTTCGGGCGCCCAACAATGCAAAATCACTTATGGAAATGTGCGGCGAAAGAGTCGTTTATCCTGGCAAATAACGAAATACATCACATGGCCGCCGGCATTCAATCATCAAACAGAATCATTTAACGCCGAAAAGGAGCTCCAGGATGGCTCTGATTCAAAATATAAAATCCTGTAAGATGAATTGTGTTGTTCTGCACAACGAAGTAAATCTCCCAAAATGGACACTCCATTTTCCAGGCGCATCATAATCACATTTTTTGCCAGAACATCTATCGATTCTTCGGGAACTCCCGATAGTTTGCCACGCACCTTTTCGCAACAGGTTGTCCACTGTTTGTAAATGTCGGCTTTTTGATCTTCCGGCTCATTCAATACGAAGAGGAGTGAATGCATTTTGATTGTCCTTAAAGTTAATTTTTACAGATTCAATCAGCTGTATCCGGGTGTTTGCCCTAATCAAAATGCACTGTAGGAAGTTTCTGTTTCATTTTGAGAACCGGCGCAAAAAGGTCGCCATCTTTTTCCACCCGCTTCAAAACATCCAACGCCTCAAACGTCAGAAACTTCGCGCTCTTCTTTTTTAGAGTCGTTGCTACTTCATCCCAGGAGACCGGCGTGGAGACTGTCGGATGATCCTTCGCCCTCAAAGAATAGACACTTACGGTTGTTTTATGCGGATCGTTCTGACTCCAATCCACGAGAACTTTCCCGCCTCGTAAACTCTTCTGCATGTTTGATATGACCAGCTTCGGAAATTCCTTCTCCAGACTCCGGGCAGCTGCATGGGCAAAAACTTTTGTTTTTTCATACGTGACCGATGTGTTCAGCGGTACGAAAACCTGCAATCCTTTTGACCCCGAAGTTTTCGGAAAACATTTCAGGTTAAAATGTCCGAACAAGTCTTTCAGCCATAAACCCACCTGACAGCATTGAACGATGTCTGCGGGAGGCCCTGGATCTAAATCAAATGCCAGAACAAGCGGTTTGGTGATAGCGGGAGCGCGATGCAAAAACGTATGTAATTCAAGATCGGCAAGATTCGCTGCCCATACCAACGCCGGCAAATCATTCATCACGCAATAATTTATTTCGGTTCCATCTTTGCGCGGGACATTCGTAGTTTTGATCCATGCGGGCCGATGCGGCGGACATTGTTTTTCATAAAAGAAAAACCCCTCCACTCCGTCCGGATACCGTTTGAGAGAAATAGGCCGGTTCTTTAGATGCGGCAACAAATATGGGGAAATGTTGATATAAAAGTCGATGACCTGCCCCTTTGTGAATCCGGTTTTTGGGTAAAAAACCTTGTCCAAATTGGAAACGTCGAGTTTTAGACCGCCGATTTCAAGTTGAGATTTCTTGCTCATGTTATTTGGCCCTTTCACGGACAACTTCGTGGGCATCCTTGTCTTCGCGCAGACCGAGAAAGACCGGTTGCCGCAATTTATCGTCACGTGTCCATTCGGAAAATCTGATTTGGCAGACCATCTCCGGCGCCATCCAATGGCAGCGCTTTATTTCCGCGGCCGTCACACCCGCCCCGAACCGTCCTGTGCGTTTTTCCGGGAGATTGGCAAAGGGACATGCTTTACTGGCCAGGCTGTCAAAGCGATCTTTCAGTGCGGCCAGCAATTTGTGATCAAAGCCAGTTCCGACTTTACCGCAGAACTGCAGTTTGTCGTTTTTATAAAAACCCAGCAGCAACGCCCCAAAATGCTGCCGGGTTCCTTCGGGATCAGTAAAACCGCCGATCACAAATTCCTGCTCGCGCAAAAGCTTGAGCTTAATCCACGAACCACTTCGCCGGCCGGCCTCGTAGATAGAGTCCTTCCGTTTGCCGATCAGACCCTCCAGGCCGAGTTTAGCCGCCTGCTTCAGCAGCGGGACTGCATTCTCACCGAGTGATGCCGAATATCGAATCAACCCTGTCTGCTTTATCAGTAATTGCTCCAATTGTGACTTCCGATGGATCAAAGTTTGATCGCGGAAATCCTTGCCCCTATAACGCAAAAGATCAAAGGCATAGAAATAGATCGGCGGTCTCTTCCGGCCCAACTCGAAAGCTTGTAACAGTTGGAAGGAAGAGACTCCCTTGTCATCCAAAGCCACAATCTCTCCGTCAAGGATGGCGTCTTCCAATTTCAAATCGCGAACTGCATCTGCAATCTCCGGGAATTTATCGTCAAAAGATTTTTCATTCCTTGATAACAAACTGACGTTCTGCCCGTCCACAAAGGCCAGCGCACGAAAGCCATCAAACTTGATTTCATAAATCCACTCGTTTCCACGGGGAGGAGAACTTTGGATCAATGCTTTCATCGGTTCGATAAATCGAATCGATGGCCGTCTTTTATTTGCCGCCACGGCCCGGATTTTAGCCTTGAAGGTATTTGCCGGATGCCTCGGTTGGGACTGCCAGACTTGACCGCCCTTTGAAAGTTGAGTCATGGATTTTTCTGACAAGGCCGACATATCATCGGCTTTTTTTGAAACCGGTTTCAAATCTGCGCCCCCTTTGATTAACAACCATTGGTTGCTGCCTCTGAGTTGTACCAGATACCAGTCGCCATTTAACTTTTTGCCTTTTAAGGTAAAGTGAAGCTTACCACGCTTTAAATCCTGTAAAGGCGACTTTGATTCGGTTGTGAAAGTGCCTTTGTCCCACACCATAACCGTGCCGCCACCATACTGGCCTTTCGGGATCGTACCTTCGAAATCGATGTAAGAAACGGGATGATCTTCCACCTGGACAGCCAAACGTTTCTCGCCTTTTATGTACGGTACGCCCTTCGGCACTGCCCAGGATTTTAAAACCCCATCCAGCTCCAAACGGAAATCATAGTGAAGCCGGGTGGCCGCGTGCTTCTGAATGACAAACCGACGGGCATCCTTCTTAGATCGAACAGCATTCGGCTCGGCAGTCTTTTCGAAATCCCGTTTGCGGGCATATTCGGCCAGTGCCATAAAATTAATTTAAATGTACCCGGGACTTTGGCAGGTGCGCTTTCCCGTTCCGTGCAGCTGCTCTGCCGCTTCGAGTTTGACTGATGCTTTGTTGAAGAATGGATACCAAATCCAGCGCAGCCGTAGGCTTTTTGGTTCTACGCGGAACCGGAAGGTCCTCTCCACCAGAGGCAACTTTCTTTTCAATTAACTTTTCCAAGCCTTCCTTGTAGTCATCATGATAATTCTTCGGCTCCCACTTAGCGCTCATGCTTTCAATCAGTTTGGAAGCCATATCCATTTCAGCCTTGCTGGCGGTACGCGCCTGCGGCGCTTTAAAATCGCCCGGCGCAATGACTTCATCCGGAAAACGCATGAGTTCCAGCATCAGTCCGTTCTGTTGAGATTTGATTGCCGCCAGGTGTTGCCGTTCTTTGATGACCACTTTAGCAATGCCCACTTTGCCGCTAGCCGTTAGAGCATCGCGGAGTAACACATAAGCTTTGTCTCCACCTTTTTCGGCCTGCATGTAATATGGTTTTGAAAACAACAGTGGATTGATCTCAGCGAGCTTTACAAAATTGATGATGTCCACCGTCTGCGTCGCTTCGACATCTACACGGGCAAAATCCTCATCCTTGATGACCACAAATTTGCCCTTTTCGTATTCATAGCCTTTCACGATTTTTTCCCAGGGCACTTCTTTACCGTCGGTCTCGGCCACGCGTTTATAATTCACGGGGCTCAAATCCGAACCCCGCAGAAGACGGAATTTTATCTCCTCACGCCGGGTAGCCGTAAAAAGAGAAATGGGAATTGAGACGAGCCCGAAACTAATGGTTCCTTTCCAGATAGCGCGCATAAAAGTGTTTAATGGTTTGGTTTTGTTGGAATCTTTAGCTTAAAACCTGCCACAGGCATCCTCTTTCTTTGAGCTTCGGCATTTTTGAAATTGAGGCTTTACAGCATTTAATTATCAACAAATAGACGGCTTGATTCTTTTGCGATTTCCAGCTTTCCCTGTTCTTCTCGCACCGCGTTGATTTAAAATTGCAAACTCACGCGGCAAATTGCACTACGCGGTCAGCTGTTTTTCGCGCATTCGTGCGGCGTGAAACATCAAATATGGTGGCACATTTCCGGCTGGAACAATCGACACTATGAAAAAATCCAAATCTAAACCTGAAAACGAAAACGGCGACAATTCTGAAACCATGGACAATGATCTTCACGAGTTGTTCCTGGATGAGTTGTCGGATCTCTACAGTGCCGAAAAGCAATTGACCAAGGCCCTGCCCAGGATGCTTAAGGCAGCTCAGTCCGACGAGTTGAAAACGGCCATTGAATCTCATCTGCAAGAGACTGAGGGACATGTGGATCGCTTGGAAGACGTGTTCCAATCCCTGGGCGGGAAAATTAAGCGTAAAACCTGCGCTGCCATAGAAGGTCTCGTCAAGGAGGCTTCGGAATTGTTGCAGGAACAAAAAGGCAAATCCTCGCTGGACGCTGCCATTATCGCCGCCGCGCAAAAAGTCGAACATTACGAAATCGCCTCCTACGGTACTGTCCGTGCCTGGGCAGAACAAATGGGGCATGACCAGGCCGTTGAATTGCTGAAAGCGACATTGGATGAAGAAAGTGCCGCTGATGAAAAGTTGACAGAGATTGCTGAGTCTTTAGCCAACAGTCCGGTTGAGAAATAGCCATTTCACACATCGGCGTATTGCTCATAAAATTATGAGTCTCCGCACAACTCATATCGTTGCTGATCGGCCTCGACAGGTGGGTTGTAGCGGAGCTCTGCGGGCGCGCCGCAAATTTCTTCATTTTTTTCGCCATGGATTTTCTGACGCCAGGTACATAGATTGGGAGCGTGGGTATAAATGGAACGCTCACGAAGAATGGAACCGGAAATTGGGTAAGGCAGAGTTCGAACAGCCACTGAAGAATGGTGAATTTTTGGAGATTGCGGCGCGGGTTGTCCGCCTGGAATCCCGAACCAATCTGCTGTTCTCTTTTGAAAAAATGGCCGTTCGCGATGCAGTCAAAACTATTCACGGAGCCCGTCAGTTCAGTGAGGGGCTTTATGCTTTGATTTACGGAGCAGACCCTTTAAGCAAACGATTCCAATCATGGCTTGAGGTGGTCGCCTCCCTGCCGCGAAAACAAACGCGGGTGCTGACGTGGCCGGTCGTGACCGTTTTTGGATTCCTCGCCAGGCCGGATCTACATATTTTTCTGAAACCAACTGTTACGCGGGAAGCGGCCGGCGAATATGGCTTTCGGTTCAACTATACTTCGCGGCCCAACTGGGACTGCTATGCCAATTTACTTGAATTTGCTCAGACTTTAAAAAGCGACCTTGCAGACCTTCAACCGAAGGACCTGATCGATATTCAGTCATTCATTTGGGTACAGGGTTCGTCAGAATACACCGAATAGAAAAAAGTTTTATTTAAAGACATTTTAACGGATGCGAAGGATTCCAAAATAAAAGGTCCGGGCTAAGTAATCCGCACTAGGCTGCAACAAATCAGAATGGTGTCATGCCAAAGGAAATTCGTTTCAGCAAACTGGTCCAAATGGCTGGCAAGCCTGAAACGGTGACGCTCTGGATCAAGCCAAAAAATAATCCGGCTTTTATGAAGGCCGTAAAAGAAAATCGGGTAGTAACGGTTTTTCAAAAACCTACCGGTATCAGGAAAGATTTTGGAACCATCGGATTTCATCAGGAAAAATTTGCCGCTTATCTGGTCTTCCCCGGACGGCTTCCGAAGTTTGAGGCTCATATCATCGGGATCAATTATGAGTTGTTGCAGGAATCTGAGCAAAAACGTCCTTTAAAGAAGAAGGTTGAACCGCCCAAGGCAATTAGGAAGGATTTTTCCCATGACGGTTCGCTTCCGACACGGGATGGAATTCAAAAATTGAAACCCAAAGATCGATCCACAAAAAAATTCACGGTCAAAATTGTCCGGTCTGGAACCGCGAAAACCTCATTGACGGTGAATGACAAAACCATTTCTGAAGCTGAGGCAATTGCATTAAAAATGGTCAAAGCCGAAAGTTTTAAACCCGATGAGATTCATGCCAAAGCCACATCGATTACCCAGACTTGATGGCGGCCCTCCCCGGCAAACTCGCATCCTCCACTAAGCCGTGCGTTAAAGCGGGCTACACGTGCAGCCCATTTGTGGCCGCTGTGTCCTAACAGCCAGATCGTGAGACTGATTTAAGTTCTAAAGTAGTTGACACTCCAACGATAAATAAATTTTTAACATAAAAGTCACTTCGCTTGAAAAACCAGCTCATCATCTTTCACGGTTACTTTGATTTTATCGCCCGGCTTGAATTCGCCTTCGAGTAGACGAAGGGAAAGCGGATTCAGGAGATATTCCTGCACGGCGCGTTTAAGCGGACGCGCACCAAATTGCGGATCATAACCTTCCTGCGCCAATAATTTCTTCGCGGCGGCGTCCACTTCCAATGTGAGATTCTGTTGCGCGAGCCGCTTTTCCAGTTTTGCGATCTGGATTTCGACGATGTGCGACAATTCTTTTTCGTCAAGGCTGCGGAAAATGATTGTGTCGTCCACGCGATTCAAAAATTCCGGACGGAAATGCCGCTTCAATTCCGCCATGACTTTATCCTCCATCGCCCGCAGCGAAGTTTTATCCGTATGCCCGTCCAGAAAATATTCCTGAATGACCGGCGAACCGAGATTGCTCGTCATGATCACAATTGTGTTTTTGAAATCCACCGTGCGGCCTTGCCCATCCGTGAGCCGTCCGTCATCGAGCACCTGGAGCAACACGTTAAAAACGTCAGGGTGCGCTTTTTCGATTTCATCGAATAGCACGACTGAATACGGTTTGCGGCGAACCGCTTCGCTCAATTGACCGCCTTCGTCATAGCCGACATAGCCCGGCGGTGCGCCGATGAGCCGTTGCACGGAAAACTTTTCCATGTATTCACTCATGTCAATCCGCACCAGCGCCGTTTCGTCATCGAACAAAAATTCCGCCAACGCACGGGCGGTTTCCGTTTTACCCACCCCGGTCGGGCCGAGAAAAATGAATGAACCAATCGGACGATCTGGGTCTTGCAAGCCGCTGCGCGCGCGACGGACGGCATCGGAAACGGCTTTGATCGCCGCCTTCTGCCCGATGACGCGCTGCGCGAGGCGCTCTTCCATTTTCACCAGCTTTTGCCGTTCGCCTTCGAGCATTCGCGAAACCGGAATGTGCGTCCACGCCGCAACGACGCGCGCGATGTCTTCATCTGTGACTTCCTGGCGCAGCAACGTGGCGCGCGTCGTTTCGGCGGATTGCTTTTCGATCTTCGCGAGCTTCTGTTCCAGTTCAGGAATTTTGCCGTACTGGATTTGTGCGGCGAGATTCAAATCACCTTTTCGCTGCGCCTGTTCCAATTCAATCTTCGCCTGCTCCAATTGTGACGCGACCACGCTGACGGCGTTCACCGCGGCTTTTTCATTCTGCCACTGTGCCGTGAGCGCTTTCGATTTTTCCTTCAAGTCGGCAAGTTCTTTGTCGAGTCGTTTCAAACGTTCTTTGCTGGCCGGATCTTTTTCCTTGGCGATGGACGTGCGTTCAATTTCCAATTGCAAAATCTGCCGGTCGAGCTGATCCAGTTCCGTCGGTTTAGAATCCAATTCCATCTTGATGCGCGACGCGGCTTCATCCACAAGATCAATCGCCTTGTCCGGCAAAAAACGGTCCGTGATATAGCGATGCGATAAGGTCGCCGCCGCGACGAGCGCGGAATCCTGAATGCGCACGCCATGATGCACTTCATAGCGTTCCTTCAGTCCACGCAAAATCGCAATGGTCGCCTCGACTGTGGGTTCCGCTACTTGTACCGGCTGAAAGCGACGTTCGAGCGCAGGGTCTTTCTCAATGTATTTGCGATATTCATCGAGCGTCGTCGCGCCCACGCAACGCAATTCGCCGCGCGCGAGTTGCGGCTTCATGATGTTCGCTGCGTCGTTAGAACCTTCAGCCGCGCCGGCCCCGACAAGCGTGTGCAATTCGTCCACGAACAAAATAATTTCACCCTCACTGGCAACAATTTCTTTCAGAAACGCCTTGAGCCGGTCTTCAAATTCACCGCGATATTTTGCACCGGCGATCATCGCGCTCAAATCCATTGCGACGAGCTGTTTGTTCTTGAGCGATTCCGGAACGTCGCCGCTGACGATGCGCCGCGCAAGACCTTCGGCGATCGCTGTTTTGCCGACGCCGGGTTCGCCGATCAGTACCGGATTATTTTTCGTGCGGCGCGTCAGCACTTGCATCACGCGGCGGATTTCTTCATCGCGGCCGATGACCGGATCGATTTTACCCTGTTTCGCCAGAGCAGTCAGATCGCGTCCGTATTTTTCTAAAGTCTGAAATTTTCCTTCCGGATTCTGATCCGTCACGCGCTGGTTGCCGCGCAATTCGGCGAGCGCTTTCAAAACCGCATCGCGCTTCAAACCGTGTTTCGCAAATGTTTTTTTTAGCGATGAACCGCCGCTGTCCAGCAAACCAAGCAACAGATGTTCCGTGCTGACGTATTCGTCCTTGAGTTTCGTCGCTTCGGATTGCGCGGCCTCCAGTGCTTTCCGCAAATCGCCGCCCGCATAAGGATCACCGCCGCCGGAAACTTTGTGACGGCGCGCGAGTTCAGCCTCCAAATCCGGCTTAAGCCGTGCGACCGGTACGCCGATGCGTTCGAGCAGATCCGGAATTAAACTATCGGTCTGGCTGATGAGCGCGAGCGCAAGATGTTCGCCGTCCATTTCCTGCTGCGAATGTTCGCGCGCCAGCCGTTGCGCGTCCTGCAAAGCCTCCTGCGATTTCTGGGTCAATTTGTCCGGTTGCATGAATAATCAATTCAATTTTTTACGTGATTCGTCAAGTACCCTTACATCAAATTTCAGGATTCAACTAAGCATCCGTCCCGTTGACTTTCAAGTTGTTTGATAAAATTGGGAAACACTATGAACATATATCTAGCCGTGCCATCGGAATCATTCTGACACATCCCAGCTGTGTCAGGATGACGCAACCTCAATGGTTGGAACAGCATCATCTATTTTAAATGTTAAATTTCTGAGGCTATATCGAGGTTCAAACTTTGGCACATTTTTTGCCTTGGTATTTTTTGATGAAGGTAGCTATTCGTGTGAATGGTTCGCTCTCTCATCACCACGGTCAACGTTAAAACAGGCCAGCTTGATCGCGGAAAAATTTAGCGGTCTGTAACATGAAAGGTTATACTTATGAATGCACTGACTCAATGGAACCCATTCCGTGAAATCGAAGATGTACACCGCCGTCTTTCCTCTCTGTTCGATGGGAATTCTTCGCTGCGGCGCCGCTCCATGAATGGGGAAAATGAAAATATCACGGTTCCGGAATGGATGCCTTTGGTTGATATCGCTGAGGATGAGAAGGAGTATTTACTTAAGGTGGAACTGCCGGGAGTACTCAGGGACGACGTGAAGGTCATGCTTGAAAAGCATAAGAGATGTTTCTCATTTCATGGCCAGCGTGGATCCGGAACCGACTTTGATCGCACAGACTTGTTCCGTGCTATGGTCGCTTAAAGGCATTCCGGAATTGGATTCTCCTTTCGCCGGTTGACAATTAATGAACGCTTTATGCACAGCACTCCACTTGTCGAATATATCCTGCTGACCACTTCGGCGCTTTTTATCAGCATTAACCCGCTGGCGGTCATACCGGCGTTTCTCCTGATGACCCACGGTGATACGGCAGCAACGCGAGCCAGAATTGCAGCCACGGCGGCGGGAACGGCCGGACTGGTCCTGGCGGTTTTCGCCTTCGCTGGAACCTGGATTCTGAAATTATTCGGCCTAAGCCTGCCGGCTATTCAAATTGCGGGCAGCATTATACTTTTAGGTATTTCGTTGGACATGGTGTATGGCCGGCGTTCCACAACTCATGTAACCAATGAAGAAACTATTACTGCCGCTGACAAAGAAAGCATAGCGCTGATGCCTTTGGCGGTGCCGATGCTGGCGGATCCGGGAGCCATTTCAACTACCTTTATCATGCAAAATAAAGCAATTGATCTGGAACAAAAGGTGTCTTTCTATTTTTGTCTAGCGGCAGTTGTCATCGCCACCTTTGTGATCCTCCGGCTTTCGGTCCACGGGGCGAAGTGGTTAGGCCCGGTGGGTCAAAAAATGATGGGCCGGCTCATGGGACTATTGTTATGCGCGATGGCAATTCAATTTGCCATTAATGCACTCAAACAGATGGGGATTGTTTTAAATTCCTGAAATGCGGTCAACATATTGTTTTGCTTTTGATCCCGATCCAGTTCGAGCTTGAAAATATTTGTGAACTTGAAAAGCCATAAATTATGCGAGACTACACGAAAGTCATATCAACAACCAACCAGGCATGCGAAGTCCCGGGGTTTTATTGGGCTTCAGGCTGCGGACATGCAGATTGTAAAGAATTTTCAAAAGGAGAGTTATTTCCATCTTGTAAAACATGCACTAAACAAATTGAGTGGATTCACCGCCCTAAACAGCAATTGGATTTCAAACCTTAAATAGGGCGATCAAGAGGTCGCCTTTGTTTTAGCCTGTGATCGGGCCGACATCGGCGTATGGAACGCGTAAGTATTGAGCTTGTCCCCCCGGCGAAGCCTCCGTAAGTATGCGAGTATCCAAAGAGACCAGCCGTCGGGTAACCGATAATTTTCGCCCGTTCTTTACCGGCCGGATTGCTCCGCTCATAGCATGCATATAAACCCCCTCGGCATATCCGGCATTCCCGCAACTAATGGTGAACGGGACGACAACACGATCGCCGATTTTCAGTTTATGAGCGGCACCGGATCCGACTTCCACGACTTCACCCATAGTTTCATGACCAAGAACATCGCCTTTATGCATAGTGGGAACGAATCCGCCCATGAGATGCAAATCTGAACCACAGATGGCGCAACTTGTGACCCGGATAATGGCGTCGCGTGAATCTACGATTTTGGGATCAGTAACGGTATCGCAACGGATATCACCATGACCATGCCAGCATAGTGCACGCATAATATTTTACCGGTAGAAGTTGTTCGCGATGGTGAACCCAACTTACTTTCCTGATTCCACTTTTTTATAGCAGCGGCCAGCGAGAAAATACCCGATCACAAATCCTGCTCCCGCAGCAATTGCGACAGCTTTGTAGGGATTCTCATGAATGGCTTTATCCGTTGCCCGTGCTTGACTCTTTGCACTTTCTAATGCTGCTGCGAGGCGTTTTCTTGCTTCACCGACCTTGTCGCCCGCCACATCAACAGTAGCCGCTAATAAATCACGCGCGTCTTCCGCCAGCGTGCTTAAATCATTTGAATGAGTGGTATGTTTATTCATAGGTTTTTTTGTTTAAAGTTTGCAACCATTTGCCAGGTATTTTTCTACGATTAAGTTAAGCTGGGCATTACATAATTCGAAATAATTCTTCCGGGAAAAATCTTTCAACATCATGATAAAACCCGATGGGCACTTGACGGATTCTAAGCGTTTAGCATGCCATGCTAATTCATCGATTCTTTAAATTCATCAGAATGGCCTGAAATCTGTGAGCGACGACTCACATTTTTTGATTCAAGGCAGTCGCCATTTAACTTCAAAAACTGAGGTTTATGCTTTTGCGAATCGAAGAGTCATCTGAAATTGCAGCTTACAGTTAGTGGATTAGCTCCACTCTTAGCGCTGTTTAAAAAACGGATCAGGGTATGCCCTGCCATGTAATGAAGCGTGCAATTTGCTATCTCGCTTTTGCAAAATATTATTCTTTAACGAGTGCAGGACGGGTTATCCACGGAAATTTGAGTAAAACTTCAGGCACGATTAAAGCTGAGGAAAAACGTCACAGAAACGAAACTCTCTAAAAATGAAAATTACTCTTATACACTCTTTTGCCTTACTCGCCATTTCTCTGTCCGCGTTTTCAGTTACCGCTCAGGATCAAAGCACCAACGAACAACAGATGCCTCCCTCAGTGGGCTCAGATATGACGGTGACCCCTCAGCATTTTGTCTGGGATGCAGCCATGATGGACATGAAGGAAATTCAAGCCGGCCAACTGGCACTGCAAAAAAGTGATAACGCTGACTTACAAGCCTTCGCTGAACATATGATCTCTAATCATACAAAAGCTTGTAAAAAATTGAAAGCGATTGCCGAAAAAGAAGGCCTCAAGTTTCCGGACACTAACTCGCTGGCCATGAATATGGATGAGCATTGGAACGGAAGTTCCTATTGGAACTCAAATCGGGAAGAAAACCCGGACACAAATGGTTCTGTCACTTTGCCGCAAACACGCGGGGGCCATGTGCTTACTAACATGGACGGTTCACTGGCCAGTGATGAAGCTCTGAATACCAACTCCAGCTCCGATACGAATAGTTATACCGCGGCGATAGCGCCCCGCGGGCAGGATTCGATCACCAATCCCATGGTTAGCGATCCGGCGAAGGACACAAATGACAGTATGAGCACAAATACTTACGTGCATGTCAACATACCGCGCGGACAAGATCTGGCCATGAATATGGAGAATAACGTCAACTCCGGCATGCAAAAGCCTGAAGTCCGCTTGGAAATGTTGTCGGGCACCGGTTTTGATCGCGCCTACGCCGCCAAAATGGTCAAAGGACACGAACAAGCTATCCGCAAATTCGAAATTGCTTCCACGAATCTACAGGATGCGGATTTAAAGAAGTACGCGGCTAAAATGTTACCGACTTTGCGCGCGCATTTGCGCATGGCGCAAGAGCTTCAGGCCAAAGTCGGGAAGGACTCAAATGATGCTAGCATTTCGGTCGCGAATCAGGACGGGTACAGCAGTGATAACACCAATGACGTTGATAACAGTGGTGTAAATCAACGTGATCGTGACAATAGGACGCCCACTCCTTTTGAACAGGGCAACTCAACTCAGGATATACAGATGACGAAACAAATCCGTCAATATGTGGTAAACAGCACTAATAATTTTTCCCTGCTTGCTCAAAATATAAAAATCATTACTCGCGATGGACAAGTGACATTGCGCGGCCCGGTTAAAACAGTAGATGAAAAATCAAGCATCGATCAAGAGGCCAAACAGGTAGCCGGTACAAATAACGTCGATGATCTTCTTGAAGTCAAAAACAATCCTTAAACTACAAACAATAAAAAATATATGTCAAAAACATCTGTCCTTTGTATCTCAAAAACCGAAGACCAGGCGATCCGTATCGTTGACCGCCTCAAGGAGGCAAATTTTTCAAATAATGATATTTCCGTGCTCTTTCCGGATCAGCGCGGCACAAAAGATTTTGCCCATGAAAAACACACCAAAGCACCCGAAGGTGCCACTACCGGCGGTGTAACCGGTGGAATTCTGGGCGGAACGTTGGGCTGGCTGGTTGGTATTGGTGCACTGGCTATTCCCGGTGTGGGGCCATTCATTGCGGCAGGACCTATTATGGCCGCGCTCGGAGGAGTTGCCGTTGGTGGAGCTGTTGGCGGAATTGCCGGTGCTCTGATTGGGTTGGGTATTCCCGAATTCGAAGCCAAACGTTACGAGGGAAAAATCAAGAGCGGCGGCATTCTGATTTCTGTACATACAGAAAATTCGGAAGAGGTCAAACGGGCCAAGGAAATATTTAAGCAGGAAGAAGCCGAGGACATTTCCACTACCGGCGAATCCTCTGCGCCCGCTCCCAGCACTGGGACTTACGAAAAGACCCGCTTTTAAAAAGCCATCAATATCCCGTTGCTAAACGCGTTAAATGATTAAATCACTATGTACCATCACATAAAAGCTCTCATGTATACCGTGCGCGTCGGGAAACCCGATCCGCGTTTTGGAAATATGCTATTGGAACAGTTTGGGGGTGCCAATGGTGAACTTGCAGCGGCCATGCAATATTCTATCCAAGGGATCAATTGCGAAGATTTGGCTCGGAAAGACCTGCTGATGGATATCGGCACAGAAGAACTGAGCCATTTAGAGATTGTAGGCACGCTCGCCCGCATGCATCTAAAACCCATGAAAAAGAACCGAGAGGCAGCCGAGGCAGATCCGCTGATCGCCATCGCGGGTGGAGGCGGAGTGTCGTTGTGCAATTCGATGGGCAATGCATGGACGGCCGATTATCTCAAGATCACCGGCGAACTGGACGTGGATTTACGCAGTAACATCGCCGCCGAAGCCCGCGCCAAGATTGTTTATGAACGCCTCATTAATTTCACCGATGATGCGGGAACTAAAGCGGCGCTCCAGTTTTTGATGACACGGGAAATCACCCACATGAAAGCTTTCATGGCGGCATTGGAAAGCATGGGCAAAGACCCTCTTGTTATTGGGGAGTTGCCGCCCACGCCGGATCTCGTAATTAAATTTTTCAATGACTCCACTGGTGAGGGCGAAAACGGGGAGAAAGATTTCCGTGGTCCGTGGAACGAAACCGACGTGGAATATATTGAAGCTCCGGCGCAAAAGATCGCCTCGGTCAGTGCGGGAGCTATCACGCAGGAAATCGTCAAGGGGTCACGCAACAGTTCTTACCGCTCCAACTCCGACCGCAAAATCCGTAAGAAATAATCTATTTTTCAAAATTTAATAATCCACCCGAAACCACAACTTAAAAAATATTATGGCAACCTTAAAAGACCTCTTCCTCGACGAATTAGCGGATATGTACGATGCTGAAACCCGCATCAGTAAGGCACTCCCAAAGATGATTAAGGCTGCTGCCCTGGAATCCACGTAAATCTGGCTTTGAATATCAGAAACCTGGTTCATCAATTCACTGGGGTGCTCATATCCATACATCCGCGCCAACGCGGCATTAACCACCAGGTAATGGCCATCAGGGGTGCTTTGATAAATACCTTCAATGGCATTTTCAAACATGCCACGGTATTTAATCTCATCCTCCTGCAACCGCAAAAAAGTCGTGTCACCATTCATCTCGCTGAGTTTGGATAAGCAGTTCACAAGCCAATAATCAAGTTCCATTGGAGGTTTTTGCCCTTGACCAGTGCGGACTTTTTAGAGTCTCGAACAGTCTCTCTATCCAATTATGAGAAGTGCGAAAGCAAAAAAGCGCTCCGCGGCAATCATAGCGATTAATCGGAATTGCTTTCTTTACTACACGACATAAAGCGGTTTTCTGTCCCGGTGTTGGGGGAAAATCAATTTATGGTGAATTTTGACTTATATCCCGCAGGACTTCATAACGGCTTTCAATCTGATCCTGAACCGAGAGGCCGTCACGGAGCTCAAGCCGTCCAATGCGTTTAAGAGACTCTAAAATTGAGATTTCATTTTTAATATGAATCACCTGTTCTTCAGTCCGCTGCCACGTTAACGGATTATTTTGTAAAAATTCAAATTCGTCTAATAATGATTCTTCCATGAGCAACCTTTGGTAATTTTCAGTTTCCGAGTCAAATTTATTTCCTCTAAATAAGCCTGCCGATCCAAAAAGTAAAACTCAGAAAGCCGGAAGATGGTATTAAACAAGCTGTCAGCTTTTACTTAGAAGATGCTCGCCCTTCCCACTGGATGACCATCTAAAATTTTGTCACTTGCAAATTTTTGAAAACGGCTTAGAGGAAAAAATATGAATAATGACTTGAGTAACATTATCGCAGAATCTTACAGTTCGTGCGTCCTGGAAGGACTTTATTGGTCTTTTGGCTGCGATCACACCAATTATAAACAGTTTTCCCAGGGAGATGAATTCCCGCCATGCCAAACGTGCAAAAAACCGGTTGACTGGATTTTTCAACAGCCAAAACCGGACCGGGGACAGGTTGCAAAACACAATAAATTGAAGCCGTAAAAACCTCACAAACTGAAAAGCCGCAATGATCAGCAAATTATTCTGCATCTTGCAAAGAACTCCGGTAAACTTTACTCGGGTTCAAGGGTAAAGTAGTGAGACTATTGCAGATGAGTTGATTCCAACGCCCCCTCAAACCACCATTTTTTGGTTACAATTTTAACTGACCAGCACGGCAATAGGTCAAAAAAAAAGTGGTAAGGCACGCAAGATTGAATATGATTGAGGTCGGAATTCCGCCGTATGAGCAATCAACTGGCCAAATTAGCTGTCGTGCTACGTGAAAAAAAGCTGACATTAGTAGCTCTTTGGAATACGGGCGTGAGTGAACTCGCCGGTGCCGCGCGATTAGATGCCTCAGCATTACGCGATCATATTCCACAGTTCATTGATGAGATGATCACTGCTATTGCCAGCCGCAATGAAAATGCCGTGGTTGGGCAGAAGGGGCCGGGCAGCCCGCTTCAACATGGCAGTCAACGACTGGCTGCCGGTTTCAATATCAAGGAAGTCGTCGTTGAGTACAACGTTCTTCGCGGTGCAGTATTGGAGGTAACAGAGGCAAGCGGCCTGAAGCTCACTGCGAATGATTATCGTGCAATCAACAACATCATTGATGATGCCATCGCGTGGGCCGTGGACACGTTCGCCCGCGAACAGGCTGCGGAACGCCAGCGTGAACGCGAGGAACATCTGGCCTTTATCGTGCATGATTTGCGGACGCCTCTGAATGCCATCAACCTGACTGCCACAGTGCTGGTTGAGGAATTAAGCCCGGAGGCCCGTGAATCTGCCGAAATGCTACGCGTGTTGCAGCGGAACGTGCAGCGCATCGACGAGCTGATCCAGCATGTCATGCAGGTCGAATGCAGCCACGAAGCTATTGCAGGTTTAAATCCGGTGCGCCGGGAGGTTGATCTATGGCCCCTTGTCCATCAATTACTTCAGGATTTGCGCCCTGTCACCAGCGCCGCCCAAGTTGAAATCCGCAATCTGGTTTCGCGCCATTTGACAGTGTATGCCGATGCTGGCCTGCTCGTGCGCGCCTTGCAAAATCTTGTCGGCAATTCGATCAAATTTGCCCCCGGTGGCAAGATCGAAATCGGTGCCAAAGAAAATGCGACTGGAGCGGAATGCTGGGTCAAAGACAACGGTTTGGGAATTGCCCCGGAACGGATTGAGCGGATTTTCGACAAACACGAGACAGATGCCAATCCAGCCCGCGCGGGGTTTGGCTTGGGCCTGACAATTTTCAAACAAATCATTGAAGCTCATGGCGGGGAGGTTTCTGTTGAGAGCCAGCCGGGGCAAGGTGCAACTTTTAGGTTCACCATTCCCCAGCCTTCGACATGAATTTGAAATATAACACAAAGCAAATTTGCCGTTTTTTAAATAGAGTGCAACAAGGGTCATGTGAACAATCAAAATTCTCGTTTAGACCGGAAATCCCGCCAGCGAGGAATGAAAAACCGGTATCAATTTGAAGCCTGCCTTTACAAAAGTATTTGCAAGCCGGTTGCGCAATTTTAATTTTTGCCGGAGAGGCGTATGTGGGCTTGGAATCCCGGCGTGGCCAGTGTCGCGTTGATGCGTTCTTCCCGCTTTGGCTATTTCTCAAGCGAAGAATCGAAGCATAAGGTCATCAATACGTTGTTTTATTTGCTTTTTAAAATCTATTTGCGGTTCTTTATATGGAGCCATCTCAAAATAACATGTATCCATTTCAACGGGAATAACTGAAAACCCAATAATAGTATTCGTCCCACCGGCCGCTTTCAGAACTGACCCATTCGATACAAACGGTTATTTTGCTCTTTCCTTTCGTGTATTTCGCCGGCACCTCAAAGTCGCTATCCAACCACCTGATGCCACGATACGTCTTTTCATAATCCACGCTATACCAGGGACGTTCGGTGACTAATTGACCATCAACGAACACACGCGCTTTCTGCCGGTTATTAGCCTTATCGGTACGTCGACGCAGGCGCACCCCCTGATTATCAGGTGAAATGGTGACCGTAAAAGTGCTGCTGTTGGTGAAAGAAACACCGTCATCGGCAATGGCCGGAGTTTTGAAGAGAACATTATTGAATTCGCCGTCATACCACCAGTTTCCGCTTTCTTGGCGAACATCTCCGTCGGCGTGATAATCGTGGGCGGCTTCCGACCGTGGATTGCCGACGTCAAATTCGTCCGTTTGAACCAGTTGCGGCCACGAGTGGCCATACCAAAAGGTCACGCTCTCTTCCGTGCCGACCTTGTAAATGCCTTGAAAACCGGATGGCGAATGTGGCCCGTAAGTTTGATGACCATATTTGATGCCATCGCAGAAGTAATACATGTCTGGTGATAGAAAGCGATAAACGCCCCCGGCACCTCCTTTCGCGCTAATGGCACCAAAAACCGGCAAGGTCAAATTTTGAAGTCCCCAGCCCATGCCGTGATCATCCTCAAATCCCTCTCCAATAATCCAGGGTGTTTCCGCGCCGTCAAAATAAGTACGTTCATCCTCTTCCATGCTTGTATTCCATCGGTCAGTTACATGACCAACAACCTTCCCGGAACAGTTGCTGATGTCCAAATAAGTATAATCCTCGCCTTCCACCCCCGGATCTTCCCGATGGTAATGGGCAAATAGATAACCGCAATTTGTCCTGGAATATATGATGCCTGGCGCGATTTTGTAATTGATTAGAGAGGTCACAGTAACTTCAGCCGCGCCTCGATTTTCAATTTGAACAACAGCCGATTTCCAAAATGGCATCGGCAAATAGCAATCAGCTTGATTGTTGGTCCAGCCCAGGAATAACGAATCATAGGAAGCCAGCAGATTACTTCGATATATCCCGAAAAAACAGCCCAGTGGCACTTCAATTTGCGGTTGAGCAGCGTCGTCAAAAGTAATCTTCAGCCACGAATCAAACAATGTGTTGACGTTGTTTGTGGGTATCATTTTGAATTGCAATGCGGTCATGACGCCGGGTCGTCTGATTTTCCAAAGTGTGGCTGTTTTGCCACTCTCAAGTTTTGCGGTCACCGTTCGTTCCCTGCTGTCCTGCGTCGCGCGATGATGTGCATTGCTGATATTCCAGGCGTCCATCAATGTAGGCATCATGCGGCGACCGGTTTCAGGTGTCCACGAATCCAAACCAGGATCTTCAGTAAACGATTGCCAGGTATATTCATACCAATGGTAATGACGCCGGTCACCGTCCGGGTGAACTTTGGAACTTCCCGTCCAGGGAACCGATATTGTGGGTGGACCTCCGGGTTCGGAACTTAAAACCACCTTCAGCCGTTTCTTAAAAAACATGGGATGATAAAGAATTCGAAAACGATCCTTGCCATCCCATGCCAGGGGCGGCCTGAAAATCCCTAAAGGATTGTTTGTGCTGAAAAATATGGAAACATCCATATCAATCCTTGGTTTGGGTTCATCGTCGAAATAATACCGGATATGTATCCCCTTATATATCGGCAGACCATGCCAAATGTTCATATGGTGGCGATAAAGACAGCCGGGACCCATGGCATCGAAAATCACACACTCACCATTGGTGTCGATATATAAGGGGAAATATTCCCAATCGTAGTTATCGCCCGCGCGATCATACGAACAGAATTGATGCGTTTGTATGCCCGTTTGTAAATATGGCAGTGCGTCAACCCGGAAAGCTGCTTCAATCAGGTTTTCGGCGTTAGCAGCATGATCATGATCTTCCTCCGCAAACGCCCCGGTTGCAGCCGTCACGGCCAGACACCATATGCCGAAAATCCTCCAAATGAGATGTGATGAAAAGTTAGCCATAGTAGCCCTGATTCCTAACACAGGTTTTGCATTGTTTCCGCCAGTGTCCATAAAATGTTGAGGAAAGACCAGCCACCAATCGCAAATATCAATAGTAACTCCCGGAATATGAGTGAAGCAAAAAAGACGGAGTCCCGACGTCCTGGCCAAATCCTTAAATATCGTGAAATCTGTGCGACCAGCACATTATATTTCGTCACGCTGTCGCCTGAAATTCTCCCGGCTCGATAGTAAACGTCACGGTCTTCGTCTCGCCCGGCTGGAGTGGATGCGGGGTCAAAGCCGCGCAGGTTCTGCTCGTAGGTTGTCACATCACTGACCAATTGGTGCAGATACTATACCTCTGCCGTCGGCCCCCTGCCGTTTTTTGACAGCCAGGGTCAAAGTCTTCCGGCTGCTAAAACCAGCCGTGAGATTCAAGCCCAACAGTGCGGCAAATTCCCGGCTCAAAGCTAACCCCAGCCCGCAGTGTTCATTGTTGGTGCGGGACTTGTCCTTGCGCCAAAGGCGCTCGAACAGGTGCGGCAGATCGTCCGTGTTCAAATCATTAACCGTGTTGCTGATGGTTAATTCCTCGACGTCACTTTGCCAGCCGATTTTCACCTGCCCGTTTTCTGCTGAATACTCGACCGCATTCGAAAATAAATTAACGAGGATGGAACGGAACAGAGTGCGGTCGGTTTGAATCGATGCATCCGGTGGAATCTCAAAATGCACGTCGAGGTGTTTGTTTTTCGCTTTCGCCGCCAGCGGAGACCAGACGCCTGCGATCAGAGGCATCAGCTGGACGGCTTCCCGCTGCGGGAATATTTTACCATTTTCACTCCGGGCGAGTTCCAGCAGGCGCGTGACCATAGCTTCCATTTGCAAAGTGATATCGAGAGTTTCGCGGTGCTTCTCTGATTCGCTGCTTTCAGTCCACTCTAATTCGACCTCTGCGTGGGCGCGTAATTCGGCCAGAGGCGTGCGTAATTCATGGGCCAGGTCGGCACTGAATCGCCGCTCACGTTCAAACGATGATTCCAGGCGACTGAGTAAATCATTCAGTCGTTTGGCGATGGGTTGAAGTTCTTCCGGCATCGAATCAACCGGAAAACGTAATTGCAATGAATCGGCAGTGATCGCGGCAGCCTGCCGGGCCAGCAGTTCAAGCGGCGCGTGGCCCCGGCGCAGAGAAAATCCCACCACCGGCACGGTGATCACAACGGTCAGCAATCCGGTCGCCAGCAGCACGATGGCCAAAGTTTCCAGTGTCCGGTCAAGCGGTCGCCGATCAGCGGCCACGACCAGAACGGCTTCAAGAGGAATGATATGCTTACCGTCTTCGTCTTCGGCCTGGGGCAAAAATTTCAGGCCAATGGCCCGGCCGGAACCACCGCCGGGCAATTCAAGATTCCAAACCACCGGTTTAGATAGTGAACTGAAACGCCGCGGTAAATCACCATCATTTAGTGATTCCGAACGTGCGCAAACTGTACCATTGGTTTGCCAGACTTCATAAAACTGAGCCGTCAAATCATTATTGCCCCCTGGAAGAGAGAAGTCAGGCAGTTCCACATGAATCCCATCCTGTCCCTGCTCAGCCAGTGACATTATGTTTGCGGCCCTGGCTCGAAGGCCGGCATCAAATTCATTCAACAAGGCAATGCGCGTGAAGAAATAAACCGCCGCACTGCTAAAAAACAGCAACAGTCCAAAGCCCAGCAGGATGGTAAATGTGAGCTGCCGGCGGATCGACTTCATGCCGGTTCCTTAAGCGTATAGCCCAGACCGCGCTTCGTGTGGATCAATGGCGGGCGATCAGGTAATTCCAGTTTCTTGCGCAAGGTACAAATCGCCGAATCCACCGCATTGCTCATCAGATCCGCCGATTCATTATAAATGTGTCGTTCAATTTCGGTGCGGGTGACGATGTGGCTGCGGCGCAGAGCCAGATATTCCAGCAACATATATTCACGCGCGGTCAAATCCAGCGGTTGACCGCCACGCGTGGCTTTGTGAGCGGTCTGGTCAATTTCCAGGTCAGCAACGACAACGTAATTGGTTTTGTGACCGTACTGCCGGCGGCAAAGTACCTGGACGCGAGCCAGCAGTTCTTTCAAGGCGAAAGGTTTGACGAGATAATCATCCGCGCCCATTTGTAGTCCACCGACACGATCTTCAATAGTGTCTTTAGCTGTAAGGAGGAGAATCGGGATTAGCCGGCCCTTTTGACGCAGCCGGCGGAGCAGCGTCAATCCGTCAAATTTTGGCAGCATGATGTCGAGAATAACGGCATCGTAATCATTTGATCCAGCCAGCCAGAGTCCGTTCTCACCATCGCCGCTGACATCCACCGCGTAACCGGACATACGCAACGCTTTGCCGATGGACTTTTGCAGCCGCAGTGAATCTTCCACCAAAAGAACGCGCATAAATAAAGTTTAAATGACAATGACCACCCGGCGAAATCTTTTCGTTAACCGGCCGGCTGTCACCGCCCGCTCCCTGCGGACGGTGACTTGGTTCAAGTCCACCGGCAGACAGCGGTTCAATCTTTATCGCCGCCCTCTTCTTTGCCCGAATCTTCATCTTTTTCGTTAGCCTGATCTTCGGGGGTTTCCCATTCCATGCTTACGAGATGGCCGGTGATGGCGTTCACGTTCACTTCGGTAATGTCTTTGGAGTCGGGCGTGGTGATGTCGAACGACCAGATAAGCTTGCCCTTTTCTTTTTCTATCTCACCTTCCTTTACAGAGCCATTGGGTACCTTGGCCAGCGCAATTTGTTCGGCGTCGGCTTTGGAGATTTTAGCTTTGGCTTCGAGTTCGGCCGATTTGTGGTTGTCCTGCTTATCATTGTCTTCATCGGCAAACGCGCAACCGGTGATTCCCGCGAACACGGCCATGGTGGCCAGGCTGATAATTACTTGCTTAGGTTTCATATTTTATTTCGTTGATGGTTAGTTATATGGCCGGCTTGGCCGGTCATTACGCGAGACATTCAATCACACCTTGATTATGCCAGGATTATGCTGGGGAATTTTCTATCGATGGGAACTCATGTTGCCGGTGGCGAATGAGATGAATTCTTTGACCGGCCTTATCTGTACTGCCCCTGCATGGGTGATCGCGCCACGGAATTTGCTTCTGGCTGCCGTCAACTTGACATTATTGTCACCATACTGAGCACAACGGGCATTATACAAGTCAACGTTGATGCCATTACCTGCATTTTTGGTTTTGGTGTATAAGGAATCCGCGAGCAGCGAAGCAAAGGAGCCTACCGAAGAAAAAATTGAACCAATAATTAACAGATAAAACGCAGAATTGGAATTCAGCGCCTGTTAATAATGACGAAACTGTCATCTGTCGTTCATTGTCCGGTCATATTGATCTGATAGAATGTCGGTGGTTGATTTGTAACAGGTGAACTAAATCTCTATTAATCCATGAAAAAAATTCTACTGCCGGTTTTATTTTGCTTTGCCGTCGCGGTTGTCCACGCGGATGAGCCGTATCATTTCATCAAGGAAATTTCCATCGGCGGCGACGGCGGCTGGGATTACCTCGCGGTCGATTCCAAAGCCCAACGCCTTTACGTTTCACACGCGACCAAAGTTGAAGTCATTGATTTGAACAGCGACAAAGTCATCGGCGAAATCACTAATACGATCGGCGTTCACGGTATCGCGGTGGCGCCGAAATTGAAGCGCGTTTTTGTGAGCGCTGGCAGAGCGAATCAAGTCAGCATCGTGGACGCAGATACGTTGCAGACGATTTCCACGGTCGCGACGGGAAAAAATCCTGATTGCATTCTGTACGAGACGAAGCAACAGGAAGTTTACGCATTCAATGGTCGTGATAAATCAGCGACGGTGATCGCCGCCGATTCCGGCAATGTGATCGCCACGATTCCGCTCGCGGGTAAACCGGAATTCGCGCAGGCCGAACCAAAAGCCGGGCGCGTTTTTGACAATATCGAAGATCAAAGCGTCGTCGCAGTGATTGACGCCGAGTCGCATTCCGTGATCACGAATTGGCCGATTGCGCCGGGCGAAAGCGCGTCGGGCATGGCAATTGATCGTAAAAATCACCGGCTGTTCCTCGGCTGCGACAATCAAATGATGGCGATGATGGACAGTGAGAACGGAAAAATTCTGGCGACCGTTCCCATCGGCGACGGCGTGGACGCCAATGCGTTTGATCCGGAAACGAAATTCGCGTTCGCTTCCTGCGGCGACGGCACAACGACGATCGCACATGAAGACGATGATAAATTGACGGTCGTGCAGGTTTTGAAAACCGAACACGGTGCGCGGACGATGGCGCTGGATCCCGAAACGCACAATATCTATCTGGCGACGGCAAAAATGGACGCGCCGGAAGCCGGTCAGAAACGTGGCAAAGTTGTTCCCGGCACATTTAAGATTCTCGTTTACGGGACGAAGGGTGAGGATAAAGACTGATGCGTCCTTCGCCAAAGCTAAAATAATTCACCATGCGCGTGCTTCTTGTTGAAGACGAAAAAAAGACCGCTGCGTTCATCCGCAAGGCCTTGCAGACCGAAGGTTTCGCTGTGGACGTTTTTCACAACGGCGATGACGCATTGGCGACCGCGCGGGCCACGCCGTTTGACGTGTTGATCTTCGACATCATGCTGCCGGGGCGCGACGGTTTGAGTGTGTTGCGGCAGTTGCGCGAATTTAAAAATCAAACGCCGGTTCTCCTGTTATCCGCGCGTGGCAATGTGAATGAACGTGTCGAAGGTTTGAATGCCGGCGCGGATGATTATCTGCCAAAACCATTTGAACTCGCAGAACTCGTCGCCCGTGTGCGCGCGCTGGGCCGGCGCGGTGCCGAAACAAAATCCACCGATTTATGCGTCGCGGATTTGACGTTGGACACCTTGACTCATCGCGCGAAACGCGCCGGCACGGAAATCGAACTCACGGCGCGCGAATATCGTCTGTTGGAATTTCTGATGCGCTCTACCGGGCGGATGTGCGGGCGCATGATGATTCTGGAAAAAGTCTGGGACTACGATTTTGATCCCGGCACGAATCTCGTGGACGTTTACATCCGCCGTTTACGCGAAAAAATTGACGCGAAATTTGAACGCAAACTGCTCCATACGGTTCGCGGCGCAGGTTACGTTTTGGAGGAACAGCGATGACCATCCGCACGCGGCTGACGCTTTGGTATGCGGCCATTTTCATCGTGTCACTGCTGCTCATCGGCCTGAGCACGTTCTGGGAAATTTCCGAACAGGTCCGCAAAGGTCAGCACAAACATTCGCAGACGCGTCATGCGCTCGATGAGGCGAGCGAAATGGTTTTTCGTGTCGGGCTGCCGGCGGTAGCTTTGGCGATGCTGGGTGGCTGGTGGCTGACACGCCGTGCGCTGTCGCCGGTGAAAGCGCTCGCCGACGCCATCCAAAAAACGCACGAACATAATTTACGCGAACCGCTACCGCGCACGCACAATGGCGATGAACTGGATCAACTCGCCAAAGTTTTCAACGATACTTTGTTGCGGCTCGATGATTCGTTCAACCGCATTCGCGAATTCACACTGCACGCCTCGCACGAATTGAAAACGCCGCTCACGGTGTTGCGTGGCGAAATTGAAACGGCCTTGCGCGACGAAACGATTTCCGACGCCGCCCGCGAACGTGCGATAAGTCAGCTTGAAGAATTGTTCCGCCTGACGCGCATCGTGGACGGCCTTACCCTACTCGCCAAAGCCGACGCGGGACAGATTGCGCTGCAATTGGAAACAGTGCGCCTGGATGAATTGATCCGCGACAATTTTGCCGATACGCAGATTCTCGCCGCGCCGCAGAATATCGAGGTGAAACTGGAATCATGCACGGAAATTTTCGTGCGTGGCGACCGTCATCGCCTGCGCCAATTGCTGTTGAATCTTTCCGATAACGCGGTGAAATATAATCAGCCGCAAGGCCGCATCAATCTGGATTTGCGGCGCGTCGGCGGAATGGCGGAGTTCACTATCGTCAATACCGGTGCGGGGATTCCGGCGGAATTTTTGTCGCGCGTATTTGAACGCTTTTTTCGCGTGGACGCCGCACATGGCACGGCGGGCGAAGGCTGCGGTCTCGGCTTGAGCATCGCTCAATGGATTGTCTCTGCGCATGGGGGAACGATTGAAATTATTTCAGAGCCGGAAAACTCAACCGTCGTCACAGTGCGTTTGCCGGGCGAAAAAACGGAGGTTAAGGCGGTATGAAACCCGGCGTTTTATTTTTTTCCGGAATCATTCTTTTTACCGGCTGCGCGCATTTTCAGCCGCAGCCCGTTTCGCCAGAGAAAACGGCGAGGCAATTGGAATCGCGTTCGTTCGATGACGCAGGACTTAGAAAATTTCTCGAACAGAATTCCAACCGTCAGATCAAAATTTGGCCGCAGAAAAATTGGGATTTGGATTCGCTCACTCTGGTGGCATTTTATTTTCATCCAGGTCTTGAGGTTGCCCGGGCGCAATGGCACGTCGCAGCAGCGGGCACAGAAACAGCCGGCGCACGGCCTAATCCATCAGTAACTTTTAATCCGGGTTATGATTCACAGATTCCCGGCAATTACAGTCCGTGGCTGATTCCGGTGACGTTTGATTTGCCGATTGAAACGGCGGGCAAACGCGGCAAACGCATCGCCGAAGCGGAACACACAGCGGAATCAGCGCGCTTTACGTTTATGAGCGCGGCGTGGCAGATTCGCAGCGATGTCCGTTCTGCTTTACTGAATTTTACCATGACTCGATGCCGCTCGTCTTTGCTGGCCGAACAATTTTCCACGCAGCAACAAATCGTGAAATTATTGCAGCAACGTTTCACCGTTGGCGAAATCTCACGCCCCGAACTGACCACGGCGCAAATCGCTTTGAACCAGACGGAACTGGCGTTGAGCACCGCGCGGGCTGACGCGAGCGACGCCCGTTCGCATCTCGGCGAGGCGTTGGGTTTGAAGGTCACGGCGTTAGACGTTGAAAATTTGCAATTTGATTTTTCGACGGACACAGCGGCGACGTTAATTTCCGGCAAGGCGCGGGAAGCAGCGTTGCGTTTTCGCGCGGATATTCTGGCATCCCTGGCGGATTACGCGACAGCGGAAGCAGATTTGCAATTGCAGATCGCTAAGCAATATCCCGATTTACATCTCGGCCCTGGTTACGCGTGGAATTCCGGCAACGCGGGCGATAGTCAATGGAGCCTCGGCGTGACGCTCGAACTGCCGATTCTCGACCAGAATCAAGGGCCGATTGCTGAAGCAGAAGCACGCCGTAAATTAGCGGCGGCAAAATTTATCGAACTGCAATCGCAAGTCATCGCGCAGATTGACCGTACGGTCGCGGGTTTTCGTATAGCGGAAGAACAGATGAAAACCGGCGGAGAACTGCTCGCCGCGCAGGCACAACAACAGAAATCTCTGCAGGCGCAACTTGCGGCGGGTGCGGTGGAACCGCTGGATATTTTGAATGGACAGTTGGAAGCAGATAATGCCGCGCTCACGCAATTGGAAAATGAGGCGAAAGTGCAATCGGCGTTCGGTGCGCTGGAAGACGCGTTGCAATGTCCGGCGGATTCCATGGCAGCAGTGATTGAAAAAATGGCGACGGAAAAACCGGAGGCGAAGAAATGAAAGATATGAAGGCGATGAATCATTTTACGAAGTACTTTCAAATTATTACCGAAGCGCTGGAAATGGTGCTGTTTATCGCGGTGCTGAGTTGTGCTCAATCCGCTTTTGCGGATGCTGATGATGCCGTCGCCCCCGTTGCCAATCCGGTAAAGATCAAGCAAAGCGCCGACGGTTCAGTGATTCTTTCGTTGACGCCGGAAATTCAAGAACGGCTGGGATTGAAAACTGTTGCGTTGGCCGCGACACAATGGCAGCCGGAAATGAAGGCGAATGGTTTTGTCATTGATGCTTCAGTTTTGGCCGCGGCAGTATCGGATTTAGAATCAGCCCGCGCGGCGGCGGGTGTTTCGGAAAAAGAATTACAACGGCAAAAAACTTTAGCAGCGCAGGCCAATGCTTCCGTGCGCTCTCTGGAAACTGCGCAAGCGGCGGCGATTCGTGATGAAGTTGCGCTGGCAGCGACGCAATTGAAATTCAAGCAAACATGGGGGGTGAAGCTTGCCAAAAATGGCGGAAAAATTTTGGCGCAAATCGGCAGTAATCAAGTCACGCTCGTGCAGTTATCTTTGCCTGGCGGAGAAAATTTGACAGCGCCGCCAACGTCCGCGCAGATTATTTTGGCAATGACGGAAACGAACGCCGTAGATGCGGAATTATATGACGCGCTGCCGGGCGTTGATCCGCAGACACAGGAACAATCGTTTTTCTTTTTGGTGAAAGGCCGGACATTGCCATCGAATGCGGCGGTCACCGGTTTTATCAAAACTTCCGGCAGCGCGGCTGCGGGCGTGATTATTCCTGCCGATGCGGTTCTGCGTTACGAAGGTTTGGGTTGGATTTATTTACAAAACGGCACGAACGATTTTACGCGCACAGCGATTTCGTTTAACCATCCCGCGCGTGATGGCTGGTTCGTAGAAAATATTTCAGCGACCAACCGTGTGATTGTCAGTGGCGCGCAGGCGACGTTGTCGGCGGAATTGAGCAGCAGTTCATTTAACACGGGCGAACGGGATTGACGCTAATATGCTCCGCAAACTCGTTGAACTTTCTTTGCAGTCACGTGCGGTGGTGATCACGCTCGCGGTCGGACTGATTGTTTACGGCCTTTACGTCGCGCAAAACGCGAAGCTTGATGTCTTTCCTGATTTTGTTCAACCACAAGTGACGGTGCAAACCGAAGCGCCCGGACTCGCGCCGGAACAGGTCGAAGCGCTCGTCACGCGTCCGGTTGAAAGCGCGTTGAATGGTGCCGGCGATCTGGATTCCATCCGCTCCGAATCCATTCAGGGATTATCCGTCGTCACGGCGGTTTTCAAAGAAGGTACGGAAATTTATCGCGCGCGGCAGATGATTGCCGAACGGCTCGCACAGGTGGGTGGTGATTTACCGGCTGGCGTAATGCCCCCGACGATGGAACCGCTCACGTCGTCTACGATGGACTTGCTCAAATTCGGTTTGATTTCCACGAATCTTTCGCCGATGGAGTTACGGACGTTTGCGGATTGGACGGTGCGGCCGCGTTTACTTTCTGTTTCCGGTATCGCGGCAGTGAAAGTTTTCGGCGGCGAAGTGCGGCAGTTGCAGGTTCAAATCAGGCCTGATCGTTTGCGCGCGCTGAATATTTCAGTACAGGATATTTTGAACGCGGCCGGTGCAGCGACCGGTGTGCGCGGCGCAGGTTTTATTGAAACGGCGGCACAACGGCTCACGATTCAGACCGAAGGCCAATCAATTACTGCTGATGCGCTTGGTAATGTCGTCGTGACGCAACGCAACGGCCAGAGCATCCGGCTCAAGGATGTTGCGAATGTCACCGTGGCGGGCGAACCTGAATTCGGCGATGCGTTGATCAATGGCCACGCGGGAATTCTGATGACCACCGCCAGCCAATACGGCGCGAATACGATGGACGTGACGCTGTCGGTGGAAAAGGCACTCGCCGAAATGAGAACGGTTTTTGCGGCGGAAGGAATTGAATATGTGCCGGGGCTGCATCGTCCAGCGACGTTTATCGAAATTGCGATTCATAACATTAAAAATTCCCTGCTGCTCGGGGCAGTACTCGTCGGCGTGGTGCTGTTCATCTTCTTGCTGGATTGGCGAACGTCGCTGATTTGTTTCACAGCGATTCCATTATCGCTACTCACGGCGGTCGTGGTGCTGGATCATTTCGGCGTGACGCTGAACACGATGACGCTCGGCGGACTCGCGGCGGTCATTGGCGTGGCGGTGGACGACGCGATCATCACGGTGGAAAATATTCTGCGGCGTTTACGCGAAAACCTTTCGCTCACCACGCCACGCACATTATTCGATATCGTGCGTGACGCAACACTCGAAGTGCGGAGTGCGGTGGTCTATGCGACGTTCGTCGTCGCGCTGGTTTTCGTGCCGGTGCTGACGATGTCGGGATTGCAAGGACGTTTCTTCACGCCGCTCGGCACCGCGTTTATTTTAGCTAATCTGGCTTCACTCATCGTCGCGCTGACTGTGACGCCCTCGTTGTGTTACGTCCTGCTTTCACGTTCAAAACCACACGCAGAACCGGCGTATTTGCGCGCAATCAAATCTATTCATCGGCGCATTCTGGGAAAAATTAGCGCGTGGCCGAAAACAATCATCGTTTTGGCGTTATTGATGTTTATCGCGTCAATGGCGGCGTTGCCGTTTTTTGGCGGCGAATTTTTACCGGATTTCCGTGAAGGACATTTTGTTGTCGGCATCACGATGGCACCCGGAACGTCGTTGCCGGAAATGAAGCGGCTGGGAGCGCGAATTTCGTTGGAGCTGTTAAAAAATCCTGCCATCCAAAGTGTCTCCGAACAGATCGGCCGCGCGCAGGGCGGCGAAGACACGTGGGGTTCACATCGCGGCGAAATGCACGTTGAACTCAAGCGTATTGCGGGTCTGGATCAGGCGAAAGTGCAGGATGAAATCCGTACGACGCTCGCAGAATTTCCGGGCGTACAGACGGAAGTGCTGACGTTTCTCGGCGATCGTATCGGCGAAACGATGTCCGGTGAAACCGCACAAGTGGTTGTCAATATTTTCGGTGACGACCTTGATGTACTCGACGCGAAAGCGAACGAAGTTGCGGCCGTGTTGAACAAAATTCCAGGCGCCGCCGACGTGCAGATTTCCGCGCCGCCGGGTGCGCCGCGCATGGTGGTGCAACTGCGCCCCGACCGTTTGACGCAATTTGGATTTCGTCCGCTGGAAGTGCTGGCAGCGGTGCAAACCGCGTTTCAGGGCAACGTAGTCGCGCAAACTTACGAAGGTGAAAAAGTATTCGATGTCGCCGTGATTCTGGAGCCATCTGCGCGGCAGAATCCGGAAGACATCGGCGAATTACTGGTCAGCAATCCGCAAGGTACTCAACTGCCATTGCGCGAACTGGCGAACGTTTTTTTGACGACCGGACGTTACGCGATTTTGCATGATGGCGGACGTCGGCGGCAGACGATCACCTGCAATCCGGCAGGCCGCGACGTCGCGTCGTTTGTGGCGGACGCGCAAAAACAGATTGCGACGCAGGTGAAATTTCCAGCGGGAGTATATGTTGAATTCAGCGGCGCGGCACAGGAACAATCGGCAGCGCAGCGCGAATTGCTATTGCACTCACTTCTGGCGGCTGCGGGAATCATTTTGCTGCTGGCGATGATTTTCCGCAAAGCGAGTCATCTGCTGCTAGTGCTCGCGAATCTACCATTCGCGTTGGTCGGTGGTGTACTGGCGATTTTTCTCGCGGGAATTTTCAGTGCGAGCGGACAAGCCTCACTCTCGCTGGGAACGCTCGTTGGTTTCGTGACATTATTCGGTATTACAATGCGAAATTCCATCATGATGATTTCGCATTTTGAACATCTAGTGAACGAAGAAAACCTGCCGTGGAGCATTGAAACTGCCGTGCGCGGTGCAACGGAACGGTTAATACCGATTTTGATGACTGCGCTGGTGACGGCGCTGGGCTTGTTGCCGCTCGCACTCGGCAGTGGTGAAGCTGGTCGTGAAATCGAAGGCCCGATGGCGATCGTGATTTTAGGCGGCCTGGTGACTTCAACCGCGTTAAATTTATTAGTGCTGCCGGTGCTGGCTTTACGGTATGGAAAATTTCAGAGGAAGTAAATTGATGAGTAAACAGCAGCTTTGCCATTTGCCCTGGCAAAATTAAATTGCTTTCCGCGATGTTTCATCAATTCCCGTTTCTGTTGCCAAACTTAAGGTAGTTGATAATTATCGATTGTACGGCCCGCTTGATCAGTTCGCCAGGCCCTTTGCAAATACCAGTGTGCGCTTCCGGCCGCGCGGGCGACAATATAATTGTAGGTGGATGAATCGCCACTTTTAACAATGTGGAAAGTGAAAGAGTTGACGGACCTCTCCGGCCGATGGGAAGTCCCACGGTCACCCTGAGAACAGCCGGGAAGGCGGCCCTGTTCATTCAAATCGTGCAAGAATTTCACCGCTCCGACCAAATCTTCATCCACCAGCGGTCCAATGTCAGTCTGTTTAAGATACAGTGTTCGTGCGGGAAAATCCAAAGTGACGAGATGCCGCGCCAGAAATCTCAAACCAAGGATGTTCGCATGCTTGCCCAATAGATTGTCACCGTGTGCGGGAAGGATCGTCAGATTAGTGTAAGTCTCCCCGTTCCAGACACTCTCCCGCAGGGGGGTGGTTGCCAAATGATGTTCTTTTGCCAAAGCCTTTCCAACCATTCCATCATCAGTGAATCCGGTGTCAACCAACGAAATGGAGGTTTTCCCCCCGGCGAGGCTTACGTGATCAATGTAGGGGGCGTCCTTGAAAAACCTGATTGGAAAGGCGGTTCCAAGTTGGGGGGAATTCACCTGGTCTGGATTGAGAAAGCGCATCCTCCCGGCTTGAAAATCCAGTTGAATACAATAGTGCTTCAGGCAGTCCATGCCGAGCACACCCATAATTGGGCGCCCTGCCAGATCGGACAAAGATTTGAGATCCGAAGTATAGATTTCGCTTCCCGTCATCAGTCGTGTGTTTCCCAAATAAAGCACGGGTGCGGCATAGCGGCTGAATTTCCACGTATTGCCGAAGTGATGGACGGTGATCGGCCCGAGGCATTTCCCCAATTTCGGCTCCAGAGATTTGTCGAGCAAAGTGATTATCGTTCCAGTATCGATAAAAAACGGCAGTTCTTCACCGTCCTCCAACCGAAGAGTGACGAACACACAATTTCCTCTGCCGGCATCAGGATTCATGGTTACGGCCGCTGGCAATTTTGAGGACGCAACGATACTGGAGGACCGGGGAATGGCCGCGCAGCCGCACAAAAGTAGCAGGCTCAAAAAAAAGCGGGTGCCCGGGGATTATGGGTTAAGTTCATTCGAAGCAGGCCTTTCGCATTCGTGCAACTCATATTAAAGCCGCCGCCATCGATGGATTCCAAGCCGCCGTAATTTAAAATAGAGGAGCACGAAGTATAATGCATCAAAAAATAATATGGCGGCGTAAGTAACGTATTCGATACCCGATGTTTTTATGTTGTAGCAGGCCGCCACAGCTCTACGGCGGAGCGTTTGAAGTTTCGTCGGAGTACTTTTTACGGAGCGTTAGTTCATCCTTATGCCTTTCGGATCAGCCCTTTGAAAACTCCCTGAATCATCAAATCCTCAGAAGGAATCAGGTTCGGATATTTCGGGTTTTCGGCTTTGAGATACCGCTTGCCGCCTTTCTGAACGAACGTTTTGAGCGTGGCTTTGCGATCTATCAGGGCCGCGACCACCTCGCCGTTCCGTGGGTCACCGCCATGGTCTAAAATCACAATATCACCATCACAGATATGCTTCCCGATCATGGAATCACCAGTGACCCGTAAAGCGAAGGTGTTGCGGCTCGGCTTAAACCCAATCGTCGTGATGTCCACGCTGACAAAACCGTCCGGCTCTTGCTCTCTGTCCTCGCCGTAGCCCGCAGGGATTGAACCGAACAATGGAATTTCCACCAGCAGTGAGCGTTTAATTGCACCCACCAGACTGAGTGACCGGCTTTTTCCAGCTTCGGACATCAAAACGCCCTTTTCAATCAATGCCTTGATATGACAATCCGCCGCATTCTTGCTGGCAAATTTAAAATGTGCGGCGATCTCCCGACTCGTCGGGCATGGCCGTGCCGCCGCCAATTCATCAGCGATGAACTTGCGAACCGCCTCCTGCTTTTTGGTCAAACTTGCCATACTAGCCATTTGGCCAGTAACCGGCTAAAATGTCAACCCCTTGAATTTTATTTTCCGGCCGGAATTCAAAAACCGGATATTTTTCAAAGTCTTTAATGAAAAATCTTTTCGTGAAATAAATTTTTGTTAAAAAGAAGAACCATGTCGCCAGCCCAACAACGCTTCTGGCCCGACCCGCAGCCGCTGGTCGAGCGGATGGGAATCGATTTTTTCCGATCCCTGCCGGAAACGTCCGGTGTTTACATGATGCACGGGCGGGCGTCGTGTATTCTTTACGTCGGCAAAGCAAAAAACTTGCGCCACCGGCTTGGCAGCTACCGCCGCGCCAATCCTGACCGGATGCCTCGACGCACCGTTCGCCTGCTTCATCAGGTGGAATACATCACATGGGAAAAATGCGCTGATGAAGCGGCAGCGCTCGCCCGCGAGGCGCAGTTGATCATGACGTTGAAGCCACGCTTCAACCGCGCTGGTGTTTGGAAAGGAGCCAGAAAATTCATCATCTGGCGCGGACACAAAGAAGGGCTTGAATTAGCAGTGACAGAATCGCCGATAGACGGCTGGAACCATACCGCACCCATGAATAGCGCCGCCGTTTATTTGCACCGTGCCTTGATTCGGCTTTTATGGGCGCGATTGTATCCCGCACAAGGTTTGCTAGGGATGCCCTGCGGCTGGTTCGCCGGAAAGCATTCGTCCCGCGTTCTCATCAGGCACTACGTTCCATCAATGACAAAGGAAGCCTTGGCTATTTTAACCGAACTGATGCGTGGTAATACGGATGCATTTACCGCCTGGCTTACGCCGCCAGGTAGCGTGATGGAGCTTCAAATTTTTGCCGAAGATTCTGAATTTGTGACTGAGTACTTTAGCGAGATGCTTCCAACATCGCCTGAATAGTTTGCAGGCCGTTTCCTTCCAGCCGGTTGTTGACGAAAATAAAAGTCTTCCGCTTCGCTATCATTTACCCATGACAACATGGTCAAGGGTTTCCAGTTTCAAAAAAGCCGCCCGCGCGAAATCCAATTAGCGCCATTCCTTCTTTGCAAAATACAAGACCCCAAGGCTTTAACTCGTATTGTGCAACCTGATTCGAAGCTTAAGAACCAAAATGATAGTAAATCCAGTGGCATTGCCTTTGCTAATTACGAGCCAACTACATTATGAAATTAACAAATACAGAAAGCGCAACCAAAAAGGGCGGCCAGACAGATGATATGAGCATTGATGGCCGCACTATGGCGGGAGGTGCCACGGGCGTTGTCGTCGGCGCAATGGTTGGCGGGCCGGTCGGTGCACTATTGGGCGGTGTAGTGGGTTCCACTATCGGCAGCATAGCGGGCAACACTTCCAAGGCGACCGCTCCTCGTCCAGCGTCCACCAAAAAATCGCCCAGCGTAAAGCATGCCGTAAAACACGCCGCCAAAAAGATAGTTCCACCTGCCAAAAAAATTGCCACCAAAGTCAAAGCCAAAACAGTGTCCTCCAGGGTCGCTAAAAAATCTAAATCGGCTGTCAAATCGAGCTCAAAAACTGCGAAGAAGCTTGTAAAAAGGACGGCCAAATGAATGCAAACTCTAAACGTAAAATCCTATGAGCAGTGATACCACTCATTCAAACACTCCGTGGCGGTGATAACCAGAATAGCGCTAAAAGCACCGAAGCCATGGTGAGCAATTGGAGCGAACGTTTTGGGGGAGCAGCTGTGATCACCGGTGCGTCATCGGGCATCGGCGAGGCCTTCGCGTGGGCGTTGGCGGCGCGCGGCATGAACCTGATTCTTGTTGCACGCGAGGGCGAAAGGCTCGATCTCCTCGCCCGCACACTGGAGACGGCGTATGAGATTCGCGCGGTGCCGATGGCGATCGATCTTGCGGACCCCGATGTTGCACAAACGGTGCGAGCGGGCGCCAGGGCCGCCGGCCTGTCCGTCGGGCTGCTCATCAACAACGCGGGTTACGGGATTTTCGGCGACTTCATCGGGCAGGATCCAGCCGAGCAAACGGGCATGATTGACGTCAATTGCCGGGCCCCGGTGGCTTTGGCAAGGGAGTTCGCCCCGGAAATGGTCGCCAAAGGTCGAGGCGGCATCATCTTCGTTGCCTCCACCGCCGCCTATCAACCGACGCCTTATTTTTCAGTGTATGCGGCAACGAAGGTCTTCGACTTATTTATGGGTGAAGCACTCTGGGCAGAATTGAAACAGCATGGCGTTGAGGTGCTGGCATTGTCTCCGGGCCATGTCCGCACGGGGTTTCAGGCGCGGTCAGGCGACCCCGTGACCAATCCCCCGGGCGGAGTATCGCGGCCTGAGGATATTGTAGCCACCGCGCTGTCAGCGCTGGGTCGAAAGCCGTCGGCGATTTCAGGTCTGCGCAACATCGCGGTTGCAGCATTGGTGCACCTGCTGCCCCGGGCAGTAGTGATGAATAGCGCAATGAGCTATTTCAAGAGCCTCAAGCCGGCGGGCCAAATTATTGGGGTCGGAGCCGCCATGCAGCGACCGGTATCATCAGGCGACGGTCGCTTCGCTCGATCGGTGGTGCGCCTGCTCGTAGCTTTTTTAGCCGTGAGCTTTATAGACTTAGTGGTATGCTCTCTACTAACGCACAAACTGCGGTTCTGGTTCCCGGCGTGGATTGATGCGCACTGGGACAGTCGCCCTGATTCATGGGTGACCTACTCACAGTCCTACCTGGCTGGCATTGTTTTCATTCCCGTATTGGTGGCAGCAGTGATGCGCGAATTCATCCCAAAGGTGGCTGCGGGGAGACGGATCGCAATTGTCGCGGGCACAGCGGCCGTTTTTACCTTTATCGCGTGGTGGAAAGGCGGACTGATGCTAAAATACCACATGGAATCGGAGGCGTTGGCCTGGGTGGTTCTTACCGCGGTGATCTGGGGACTCATCCGACTTGGTGAGGAGTTGCCGGCCCGCATGGCATGGGTATCGCCGCGGCGGCTGACGACCTGGCTCGCACGCTGCGTATCAATTTTCTTCCTCGTACTGGCCGTGGCCGACCCGGTGATGTGCGTTGGGATTCAAGGATTGCCATGGTCCAAGGGGGTATTCGCGGAGATAGGATTCTCAGTGCCGGCAGGAATTGCCCTGTGGGCATTTGCGCGCCGTCTTTCGATAGAAAATCGGCTTCAATCGCCCCAGAATCAATAGGGCCTGTGGCCAATGTTGGCTCCGAACCCCGCTGATTTCCGTTCACGGTTTTAACTTCATCCTCATCCTTCCACCGGTGAAAGCTCACCTGGGAAATGTTCTCTTCACGGCAGATCTCCGCCACACTCTTTTCCCCATGATCCGACGCTCATAAAACGCGAATCTTATCTTCCGTCGTATACCGCTTGCCTTTCATCGTCTGGTTCTTTCCTAAGTCCCAGACTAACACATCATCCGGCCTGAATCAGCGAAGTCACGTCAATTATGGTAAGACTATCACGTTAATGCTCCAGCGAGAACGAAACCATCTTGCATAGTAGTGGTGCAGCTTTGGGGGGGTGTCTATTGTAGAACCTGTAACTACAAGAAAGTAGTTAGTGTTTTCTCCATGCAGCCTATCAACACTAATAACAGACTCTCCAGTCTTGGCTATCATAGCGTTTGTGAGCGACACTAAACTGTCATTTTGAGGAAGCGATGCTCCTGCCAATGCCGGCTGCTTGGAGCAGCCGGAAAAAACCAATGCAAGCGACGCAAGTGCAGTTAGTACTGTATAACTTTTCATGTTCACAAGTCAAACAATAGTCGGACGAAAAAGTTGCGTACGCCTGACGCCTAACGTCCAAGAACTGAGCCACCGCCAAACGATGACGCTGGCCGCGTGAACGGAACTGAAGTGGCCATGGCGGTTGGCTCCAGTGATGTGTTAGGCGCCACGTTCACGAAATGCTTGCATGCTATTCTCATAAATCTGCCTTCTGCGTATGCCTACCAAAATGCTGCCCACAGTCATCACAAAAAAGGACGCATCCCAAAGATAGAAACCAATAAACAATTCACCTGTAACACTCTTCGGAAATATCCAGGGCAAAAGACCGAATGGCAGCAAAAATCCGCTCAATATCCATGAATCATCCCATGCTAATACAGGCACCGGGGAAATTAGCATGGCCAAATTGATAAAAGGAAACGCCAAAAATAGCAGTATCCTTGGTTCTGCGATAATAGCCAACGGCTGGACAAACAAAATTTCAAATGATGATGTAAAGGCTTGCCATCCTGTCAACGGGGTGCCGGGTGCTGTGCCGCCTGACTGGACCACGTTTGTCGCCGGCAGAAAAAACGATGCGCTGAACATTAGCCACGCCAGGATGACGATGACTATCGGCAAATGACGAGGAATACGCATGACATCGTGTGCCGCCTAACAGGTGATTAGGCCACATGCTCCTTTCGTCTAAATCTGCTCCGGCAAATACGCACAACCAACCACGATGGCCAGGACGCTATGAAACTAATCACCAAAAACCAAGCCGATGCCACGGACAACAAATCAATCTTGTCGTTATGCCAACTCGATGCTCGGAAAAGGTCGGTATGGAAAATAACAATGGTGGCCAACAATCCGATCGAGAACGCAACAACTGGAACAAGACACCATCCTGGACAACGACCGCGACTGGACATCAAGTGAGATAACACTCTGGCGAACAAAGCCGCCGCTGCCGCAACCATTAAAACTATAACAAAAATGGGCATGGTTTCGTGTGGCCTAACAGGTATTAAGTCGTAATTTGCAATATATCTCGGAAGTCATATTGAGGTTTTAATGCAGGTGTTTCCCTTTGTCAATCAGGGTTTAATGATGGCTTCGCATCGAATATTGAAACGGGAAATATCGCAACCAGCGATCGTCTTGAGCCTTCCGAACGGTAGTCTTGAACCCATGCCATTAACGCGAGGCGCAGGTTGCAGGCCGGACGTTACGAAATTGAAGGACGGCAAATAGCGGAATAAATGTGTCTGCCGCCTAATTCTTAAAAAACAATCCCGGCTTGATCCAGCCCCATTTTGCCAGCCGGAATTTTAAGCCGACGTTCAGACAGCCGAAACCGTATTTCACGCTGCGGCTGAAATTGATGGACGACGCCTCTTTGAAATATTTCGTCGGGCAACTCACTTCGCCGATCGTAAAACCGTGCCACAGAATCTGCGCCAGCATTTGATTATCGAATACGAAATCATCCGAGTTTTTTGACAGATCAATCTGCTCGAGAATCTCCTTTGAGAACGCGCGATAACCGGTGTGGTATTCCGAAAGTTTCGCGCCGAGCAGAATATTTTCCGCCGCCGTCAGAAAACGGTTCGCGATATATTTCCAGCCGGGCATTCCGCCTTGCAACGAATAACCGCCGAGAATCCGGCTCGCCAGCACGCACGGATGCAGGTCATTCGCGATGATCGAAGCCATCGCCGGAATCAGCTTTGGCGTGTACTGATAATCCGGATGCACCATGATGATGATGTCCGCGCCCGCCGCGAGCGCCAGTTTGTAGCACGTTTTCTGATTGCCGCCGTAGCCGGTATTTTTTTCGTGAACGTGAACGCGGACGCCAAGTAATTGCGATGCAATCTGCACCGTGTTATCACGGCTGCGGTCATCTACCAGAATGATTTCATCCACAATGCCCTGCTGCAGCACTTCGTCCACTGTTTTAGTCACCGTTTGCGCCGCGTTGTAGGCGGGCATGACCACGACAATTTTCTTCCCCAGATACATTCGCGCCATCATGCCGGAACTTTTTCCCACCAGAAAGTGAAAATATAAATTGAAGTTTCTTTCTCCAAAATCTGTAGCGGCGGTCTATGACCGCCGTTTAATTGTTTATTTTCATCAAAATCACGGCGGTTATAGACCGCCGCTACAGACCGGAACAGCTTTTCCAAAGCCTGGTTCAACTCCGGAATTTTTCCACGATTTTCCTTTCCGTCGCCGCCGGAAGAAATAGATTGGCCGGATGACGCTCGTTCCGGGTCAACGCTGGTTCCACACTGTCCTTGGCTTGATTTATCCCGAAGTCTGTCAGCTTTGCAAAACCAGACGTGCCGCCGCGCGTGATGGTTTTGTCTGTTCGCAATGCTGGTCACAAGTCCGCTTCATCCGCGCGCCGTTTTGCGAGCGTTGCGGACTGCCCTTTTCCGGTGCGTTGACGGCCACTTTTGAATGCACCAACTGCCGCGAAATGGAATTGCATTTCAGTTCGGCGCGTTCGGCGGTCGTCGCCAAAACCGTCGTGCTGGAAGCCATTCACAAATTTAAATATTCCCGCGCCCTCTGGTTTGAAAATTTTCTCACCGGTTTGCTGTTGCGTGAAGCTGTTCCGGCGTTGCGTGAACAACTCTGGGATTTCATCGTGCCCGTGCCGTTGCATCCGCTGAAATTGCGTGAACGTGAATTCAATCAGGCCACCCTACTCGCCCGGCCTTTGGCACGCGCGACCGGCATTCCTCTGAACGAAAAAATGCTCCGCCGAACCGCCCGTACATCCACCCAAACATTGCTTTCGCGCGAACGTCGCGCTGTGAATATGAAAAAGGCGTTCACCGTGCGCGAAGGCATCCGGCTCGACGGCAAAAAAATTGTGCTCGTGGACGATGTTTTCACGACCGGGGCGACGACCAGCGACTGTGCGCGGGCGTTGCGGGGCGCCGGCGCGGCAGATGTTTGTGTCTGGACAGTTGCGCGCGGACTTTGAATAATCTGTACCGCATATGGCCACCACATTTTTGACTAAATCGGCGATGGGCGTAGAACAGGTTGAACCGGCCCTGACGCCGCCGACCATTAAAGCCGTATTGCCGCAGAAGGCAAAGCTCGGTTCCAGCAAATCCAAGACGCGGAAACGCGAGATTCCGGAAGGTTTGTGGACGAAATGCCCTTCGTGCACCACGATGGTTTACGACAAGGAATTGGACGAAAATCTAAAGGTTTGCCCGAAATGTCAGTTTCATTTTCCCATCGGTTCGCGTGAACGGATCCATTCGCTGGTGGAAACCTGCACGTTTGAAGAAATGGATGCCGGCATGACCAGCGTGGACGCGCTGAAATTCACCAGCTATAAAAGCAAATTGGAACGCGACCGCAAGGCGACGAATCTGCGGGATGCGGTCATCACCGGCATCGGCAAAATCGGCACACATCAAGTGGCACTCGGCGTAATGGATTTCACTTTTCTCGGCGGCTCGATGGGTTCAGTCGTGGGCGAAAAACTGACGCGCCTCATCGAACGCGGCACGGAAGGTCGCTGGCCGGTCATCATCATTTCCACCAGCGGCGGCGCGCGGATGCAGGAAGGCGCGTTGAGCCTGATGCAGATGGCGAAAACCAGCGGTGCGCTCGCATATCATGCGCAGGCCCGGCTGCCATACCTCAGCGTTTTAACGAACAACAGTTACGGCGGCGTGATGGCGAGTTACGCCGCGCTCGGCGATCTGATTCTGGCGGAACCGGCGGCGATGATCGGTTTCGCCGGCCCGCGCGTCATCAAAGACACGACGCACGCGGAATTGCCACCCGGTTTTCAGACGGCGGAATTTCTCCTTGATCACGGGTTGATTGACGCCATTGTTCCGCGCAAAGAAGCGAAGGAACAATTCGTCAAATATCTTGATTATTTTGCGAACGGAAAGAAATAAGCCGGCCGGAAAAAATTCCGGCACAATTTGTAGCGGCGGTCTATGACCGCCGTGTTTTTTTGAAATCCATGCTTCAACGGCGGTCACAGACCGCCGCTACAAACATGGCAACTATTATTCGTCATTTCCCTACCGCCGCCCATCGTACCACAGAAACGTTGCCTCGCGACTGCGCACGGTTTCGCGATGCCGGAAGATGGAGCGCCAGAAAAAAGTCCGCAATTCCTTCGGCGTGTAGAGCTTCATTTTCCGCGCGGAAGTCACCAGCGGGTGCCGGTGGACGATGACGATTTTCTTCCCCTGCTCTTTCGCGATTTTTTTCAGCCGCTGGCTCAATTCCAATTCTTCCGCCGCAAAGATTTCCGGATTAAAACCGCCCATTTTCCGGAACGCAACGGCTTCGATGAAGATGAACGAACCCGCCACCCATTTCTTGCAACGGCTCGTGAGATTCCACAAATACGTGACGACTCCGGCCCAGAACATTTTTTCGTCCAGCCGCATCGTCGAACCGCCGGCCAGACATTTGCCGGAACTGATTTGATCCGCGACTTCGCCGAACAAGCCCGCGCTCGGATGCGAATCCGCATCTACAAAGATCAGCCAGTCACCGGTCGCCGCCGCTGCGCCGCAATTGCGCGCGCGACCGATTTGATTGAACGGCTCGAACACAACTTTCGCGCCGGCGGCCCGGGCGATTTCGGCAGTACGGTCGGTGGAATTATTATCGCAAACGACGAGTTCAAATTCCCAGCCGCGTTGAGTGAAAGCGCGGGCAGCGGATTGAATTTCCGCCAGCGAACGCGCGAGCAGTTTTTCTTCGTTGAAAGCGGGCACGACCACGGAGATTTTCACGCCGCTAATGTAACGCGTTTTTTAGGCTGCGGCACAATTTTAATCGTGCTTTTTTCACCGGATGATTTTTAATGAGTCCATGAGTATCTGGATTTTGGCAATTTTGCTGCTGGTGATTCTGACTTTGGCCGGCTGGCGGCAGGGCGGTATCCGTGCGGCGTTCACTTTCGGCGGTATTTTCTTTGGCGTCCTGCTGGCCGGATTAGCCGGCAAAATATTCAATCTGATCCTGCCGCATGTGATTTCCAGTCCGATCACGGCGTGGGCATTGGCGCCGATCTGCGGCTTTCTGCTGGTTTCCATCATCTTCACCATCATCGGTTTTGAAGTGCATCGCCGCGTGGAGATTTATTACAAACACCAGGCAGGCGAATTGCGTCAGGCCATGTGGAAGCGCCTCAATGTCCGGCTCGGCATCTGCATCGGCGTGTTGAACGGCGCGTTGTATTTCGTTCTGATTTCTTTCGTCTTTTTTAATCTCGCTTACCTGACCACGCAAGTAGCCGTTGCCGAAAATCAATCGTTCAGCATCCGCACCGTAAATGCGCTGGGACACGATATGCAATCTTCGGGAATTTCCCGCGTGGCGGCCGGCGTAGGCACCTTGCCGCCGCTGTATTATCAACTCGCGGATATCGCCGGTTTCCTGATGCAAAACCCGAAAGCCGGTCAGCGGCTCGCCGATTATCCGGGTCTGACTTCGTTGTGGCAACGTGATGAGATGCAAGCGCTGGTAAATGACAACACTCTGACCAACGCTTTAGCTTCGGGTGCAACGGTCGGTCAGATTCTGAACGAACCACCGGTGCAGGATTTCCTGAAGAACAAAGATTTATCTCTGCAGGCCGAACAGATTTTTCAGACGAACATGGATGATCTGAAAGCCTATCTCCAAACCGGACAGTCGGCCAAATTCAACGACAACCTCATCGGCCAATGGACGCCGAATATCAGCGTCACGCTGGCCTGGTGGCGCCAGGGCAAGCCGAACATTTCCGGAAAAGAAATGGCTGAGATCCGCAATCTGTGGACGCCGGCCTACGCGCAAACAGTTATGATTGTGACCGGCGACCATCAGCTTTTTGTCAAAAATTTTCCGACGTCTTTAAAATATGAACTGGTCGATAAAAAGCCCGTGGCTAAATTTGATCTGCAAAACTGGAAAGGCGATTGGAGCAATGATGACGGCTCAAATTATACGTTACATGTCACCGTCGATGGCACGGATAAATATATGCCGGCGAAAGCCGATGCTTTCCGTCTGTCTGCCAAAAATGGCAAAGATACTTTGATCTTCGACCGCGCGGATTAAATTCGGGACGGCCTGCCGGTTTTGAGAC